>OBVH01000678.1_pt1 | contig 14717 bp, 9 predicted proteins | sample 1495001 | NCBI WGS metagenome assembly OBVH01 (sample SAMEA2579959, study PRJEB22360) | human gut metagenome
ACCCGCAATTTTTGAAAAAATTGAGTAAACTTTTTTGCTTTTGGGAGGATAATTTAGCGTTAGCTAAATTTCAATGCTCGACAGACATTTCGTTAAACTATAATTTGTTAATATTACCCCCAACATTAGAATATAAATGCACAAAAATGCCCGACTACGGAAAATCCGTAATCGGGCAACAATTTTAATTTAAAACAAATCAGCTGATTTTTGAGCCGGGTTCCATATCGTCTACAAAGATTACCTTTATTTCTTCTCCGCAAGTTGCGGCAAGAATCATTCCGCAGCTTTCAACACCGCAGAGCTTTGCAGGCTTGAGGTTTGATACAAGAATAATCTTTCTTCCGATAAGGTCGTCAGGTGTATAGAATTTTGCGATACCCGAAGCAACGGTTCTCTCTTTTACACCGTCAAAAATTGTGAGTTTCAAAAGCTTTTTAGCCTTTTTAATCGGCTCGCAAGCCTTAATTTCGGCAACTCTGAGGTCAACCTTGCAGAAATCGTCAATACCGATTTGAGCAACGCCCTCAATTTCTTCTTTGAGTTTCTCTGTCTTTTCGTCAACCTTTTCGTTATTCTTGATAATTGCGTTGAGTTCTTCGATTTCTTTCTCAACATCAATTCTCGGGAACAGAGCCTCACCTTTCTTGACTGTCACATCAAGCGGAAGAACACCGAATTTATCGGCATTTTCGTAAGTAGCGCACTTCTCGCAAGCGCCAATCTGCTCAAGTGCCTTTGGCATTGTAGTCGGCATAAATGCAGAGAGAAGTGTGGCTGTGATTCTGATAGTTTCAAGCAAATTGTAAAGAACAGTTGCAAGTCTTGCTTTCTTTGTTTCGTCCTTTGCAATCACCCACGGTGCTGTTTCGTCAATGTACTTGTTAGCACGGGAAACTACCTTGAAAATCTCGGCGAGCGCATTGTTAAGCTGGGTTTTATCAATAAAGTCATCAACGCTCGACTTAAGTGCGGTAGCGGTTGCGATGAGGTCATCGTCAAATTCTCCGCCTTCACGCTCTGTAGGAAGTGTGCCGCCAAAATATTTTTCAACCATTGCAACGGTTCTTGACACAAGGTTGCCAAAGCCGTTTGCAAGGTCGGAGTTAATACGGTTTATCATAATTTCGTTAGAGAACGAGCTGTCTGCGCCGAGTGCCATTTCACGAAGAATGTGATAACGGATAGCGTCTGCGCCGTATCTCTTGCCAAGTACAAACGGGTCTACAACATTGCCGAGTGATTTACTCATCTTCTGACCGTTAAAAGTAATCCAACCGTGAACCGCAAGGTGCTTTGGAAGCGGCAAATCGAGAGCCATAAGCATTGCAGGCCAAATGATAGCGTGGAAACGCATAATATCCTTTGCAACCATATGCACATCGGCAGGCCAGAATTTATCAAAATCATTATAAGCGTCGTTATAAAAACCAAGCGCAGAAATATAGTTTGAAAGTGCGTCAATCCACACATATATAACATGCTTATCGTCAAAAGTTACAGGAATACCCCACTTAAAAGAAGTTCTCGACACACAAAGGTCCTCAAGACCCGGCTTGATAAAGTTGTTTACAAGCTCTGTCGCACGGGTTTTCGGCTGTAAATAGTCGGTTTCCGTAAGTAATTTTTCAATTCTGTCGGCAAAAGGTGCCATTTTGAAGAAATAAGCCTCTTCCTTAGCCTCTGTAACCTCTCTGCCGCAATCCGGACATTTGCCGTCAACAAGCTGGCTTTCTGTCCAGAAGCTCTCACAAGGAGTGCAGTATTTACCCGAATACTCGCCCTTATAAATGTATCCCTTATCGTAAAGTTCTTTAAAAATCTTCTGAACAGTCTTGATGTGGTAATCATCGGTGGTTCTTATATATCTGTCATAGTCAACATTCATAAAGTTCCAAAGGCTCTTGAAGGTTTTAACTACTTCGTCAACATATTCCTTGGGAGTCACACCCTTTTCGGCAGCTTTCTGCTCAATTTTAAGACCATGCTCGTCAGTACCCGTAAGAAACATTACATCATAGCCCTGCATTCGTCTGTAACGAGCGATAGAGTCGCAAGCAACAGTTGTGTAGCAATGTCCGATATGCGGATTGCCTGACGGATAGTAAATCGGTGTCGTGATGTAATACGGTTTTTTCTGACACATAAAAAATTCCTCCCTTTTCAGCAAATGAGCTGTACTTTTATTATACCAATATCATACAAAAAATGCAATAATCAAAGTAAAACTAAACGGCAAAAAGCCCGAATAATATTGCCGATATTACAAAACATTTACGGCTTGCAAATATATTTTTGATTTTTTAAAAATATATTATAAAAAGGCTTGACAAATCTGATAACAAGGTGTATTATAATATAGCTGTAAAGATACAGGCAATAAATATCGCGGGATAGAGCAGCTCGGTAGCTCGTCGGGCTCATAACCCGAAGGTCGTCGGTTCAAATCCGGCTCCCGCAACCACTAAGAAACGGCTTAACCGCTAAGGTTTTGCCGTTTTTCTTTTTATGTTTAATATTTGTTTTCTTACATATTTCCCCCGAATTTCCCTCCCTTGATGTTTATTTTTAGATTTATACTTTAAATGTAAAACCGTCTGAGTCATAAAAATGATTACTCAGACGGTTTTTTGTAAATATTTTATTAATTCAGATTGATGCAAGTCATAATTTCGTTAATAACAAAAGGACTGTATTCACGATAAATACTTGTTGAGCGAGCAGTGTATTTTTTATCACACTTTTCAATATCTAAATTCATTTGTATATCCAGCCATTTCACACCAAGAGTATCATTTTGTGTATCATTGTTTACATACTGTACAACATCAGAAAGCTCTCTTGTGACAATGCCCACATTCTTTATATGAAGATTACCTGCACCTATTGGCAGTGTTTTTATGTACACCAAATCTCCGAGTTTAATCTCCTTTAACATTTCATAAAACACGGGAGCTTCCTCTTTTTTGTATCCAAGATAGGCGATATTTCTATTGATAAAATCATCAGAAATATCAACATTTCCTCTAAGATTTGCTCCAATTCCCCAAATTTTCATTATAGCTTCTCTCCTTTTTATTGTTTTTTAACTGCGTGACCACGCATATTTATACATTGATACCGTACGATATTGTATATTGTTATATACAAAATATGAAGCTGAATAGTCGCCTGATAAAAGCTCTGCTATAATTTTGGGTTGAGAAAAAGACGCATATTCATAATCAGTATAGTCATTCTGATACCAATCATGATTGGTATATTCAAATAATAGGATTTGATCTTTCCTTACCTTATCAGGATATTTTGAAGTAACCCAACTGTCAGTATTTTTAAAAGTAGCCGATGTTAGGGAAGAATCGTAAAAAGCATACTCGCCAATATATGTAGTTGCATTTGGAATTGTTATCTCCAATAAAGAAGTACATTTAGAAAAAGCATACTTTTGTATCGATTGCAAATTGTTTGGTAAAGTAATATTTGAAATTGAGATGCAATTATAAAAAGCATATTCACCAATGTTTGTAATACTGTCGGGCATGGTTATAGATTTAAGCGTAGACAATTCCATAAAACCTTTGTTTGCTATTTGTGTTACAGCCTTACCATTATATATTGATGGAATTTCTATACTATCAACTTTCTTTGCTCCATTACCTGCTGAAACGCTGTATGTATCATCTGCCAACAAGGTGAATTTTAATATTTCTTCATCCTCTTCGGGGACTCCTCCGCCAATACTTCCTAAATTATCACTTGTTCCGTCTGTATATGTGATAATCAATTCTCCGTTGACAAGTTCCGTTTTGGCTATACCTCTACCATCTTTACCATTCTTGCCGTCAGCACCTTTATCGCCTTTATCTCCCTTATCTCCTTTTTCGCCTTTGATATTTCCAAGATTACATACAGTATTATCAGTCAAAAGAATACTAAGATTTCCGTCTGACGAAAGAGTAACTGATTTAATACCTGTTCCGTCTTTACCGTTAGTACCATTTGAACCGTTCACACCCACAACAACACCAAGATTTTCCGTATTACCGTTTGTGTATGTAAGTATCAGCTCACCATTTGAATTTATTTCAGATTTTGTTATTCCGATTCCATCAGTACCTTTGATATTACCAAGATTAAGAATTGTTCCGTTTGAGAGTTCAACACTTAAAGCTCCCTCCGAAGATACAACTACATTAGCAATACTTGTGCCATCTTTTCCATCCGTACCGTTTCTGCCGTCTACACCATCCGTACCTTTAACAATTCCAAGGTTGGTTGACTGACCATTTGTATATGTAAGTATTAACTCGCCATTTGTGTTTATTTCAGATTTTTTAATACCAAGTCCATCAGCACCTTTGATGTTACCTAATTCAAGGTTCACACCGCTCGTAAGTTCAACTGTAAGAATTCCTGTATCAGATATTAAAACATTCGATATTCCTACACCATCCTTGCCATCAATACCATTTTTTCCATTTTCGCCATCCTGACCGTCTTTTCCATCAATTCCATTTGTGCCATCCTTGCCTACTACACAACCAAGATTAATACTTGATAAATCAGAAAAAGTAAGTTCAAGTTCACCTGACATGTTAATTGTTACATCTGAGATACCTATACCATCTTTTCCGTCAACACCATTTGTACCGTTAATTCCATCTTTACCGTCTACACCATCTGTACCATTGATACCATCTTTGCCGTTAATTCCGTCCTTACCGTTTTGACCTACAACAACACCAAGGTTAATGAAAGTGTTATCCGAATAAGTAATTACCAGTTCACCTTTTGAATTTATTTCGGATTTTGCTACACCTATACCATCTTTACCGTCAACACCATCTTTTCCGTTTGTACCATCCTTACCATCAATACCATTTGTGCCGTTGACACCATCTTTTCCATCAGTACCGTTCTTACCGTCTGTTCCATCCTTGCCTACTACAGTTCCAAGATTAACAGTTGTACCGTCAGTATAAGTTAAAACGAGTTCACCGTTATCATTGATTGAGGTGTCTTTAACTCCGTTTCCGTCTTTACCGTCAATACCGTTTGTACCATTGACACCATCTTTTCCATCAGTACCATTCTTACCGTCTGTTCCGTCCTTGCCTACTACAGTTCCAAGATTAACAGTTGTACCGTCAGTATAAGTTAAAACGAGTTCACCGTTATCATTGATTGAGGTGTCTTTAACTCCGTTTCCGTCTTTACCGTCAATACCGTTTGTACCATTGACACCATCTTTTCCATCAGTACCATTCTTACCGTCTGTTCCGTCCTTGCCTACTACAGTTCCAAGATTAACAGTTGTACCGTCAGTATAAGTTAAAACGAGTTCACCGTTATCATTGATTGAGGTGTCTTTAACTCCGTTTCCGTCTTTACCGTCAACACCGTTTGTACCATCTTTACCATCAATACCATTTGTGCCGTTGACGCCGTCTTTTCCATCAGTACCGTTCTTACCGTCTGTTCCATCTTTTCCGACTACAACACCTAATGTTTTTGATGTTCCGTCAGTATATTTGATTACAAGTTGACCGTTGTTATCAATTGAAGTCTCAGCTACTCCAATACCGTCTTGACCGTCTGTACCATTTAAACCGTCAGAACCTTTAATATTTCCAAGATTAAGTTCAGTGTTATTTGTAAGAACTATGCAAAGTTCATTCGAGGAATTTATCGCAATGCTCTCTATACCAACTCCGTCTTCACCGTTAAGACCATTTTCTCCATTCGTTCCATTAACACCGTCTTTACCATCAATTCCGTTTTTACCGTCAACTCCATCTCTGCCATCTTTTCCGTCCTTACCGTTTGTACCGACAATTACACCGAGATTTTCAACAAAGTTATTTGAATATGTAAGAACAAGTTCACCCTTAAGATTTATTTCAGATTTTGCAATACTTATTCCATCTTTTCCATCAAGACCATTTGTACCATCTTTACCATTAGTTCCGTTTATGCCATCTTTGCCGTTCTGACCGTCTTTACCATCTGTTCCATTCCTGCCGTCAATACCATCCTTACCGTTCGCACCTATTACATTTCCAAGATTTGAACGCTGTCCGTTTGAGTATGCTATAACAAGTTGACCATCAGAATTTATTTCGGCACTTGAAACACTTATACCATCTTTTCCGTCAAGACCATTTGTTCCGTCTTTACCGTCAGAACCATCTTTACCGTTTTGACCATCCGAACCTACAACTATACCGAGATTCTCTATTCTATTATCGGAATATGTTAATACAAGTTCGCCAAGAGAATTAATTTCGGATTTTGCTACACTAATACCGTTGCTTCCGTTTTTACCATCTATACCATTTTTACCGTCAATACCATTTTTACCGTCAATACCATCTTTTCCGTTTGCACCTATTACATTTCCAAGATTTGAACGCTGTCCGTTTGAATATGTCAATACAAGCTCACCATCTGAATTGATTTCTGAGTTTGTTACACTAACACCGTCTTTACCATTCATTCCTGTTACTTTGTCAAGATTTACAGTTTTACCATCTGAAAAAGCAATAACAAGTTGACCGTCAGAATTTATACTTGCATTAGAAATTCCTATACCATCAGCACCATTTTTACCGTCAGTGCCGTTTATACCATTCTTGCCATCAACACCGTTTATACCATCTCTACCATTAGTTCCATTTAAGCCATCATTTCCGTTCTGACCGTTTGTACCGTTCTTTCCGTCTATTCCATTTTTACCATCCGTACCATTTTTACCATTAGAACCATTCATACCATCTTTACCGACAGCTTTTCCGAGATTGATTTCTGAATCATCTGACAATACTATAAGCAAATCGCCATTTGAAGAAAACTTTGCCGTTTTAACACTAACAACCTCATTGGATGAAGCTTTTAATGATTCTATCCATTCTTTTTCTGTTCCTTTGTAACCATTATCAACTGCAATTTCATAAGCAGATTTACCTGAAAGTGATGTGAGCCAATCCTGAACAGTACCGACATATCCGTATTTCACCGCAAGTTCATATGCTGAAAGTCCGTTTTCCACTTTTTGATTACCATTATAAACCGTAATTCCAAGCATGCCTATCAAAAGCAGCAAAACAAGAACTACACATAATATTTTGTAGAACCTACCGAATTTTTTCTCTGATTTTTGAATATTAACCGCATTTTGTTCCATAGTATTACCTCCAATAAAACTAAATAATGCCTTTGCTTTATTTTACAACTGCATTCTAGTTTTGCCAACGAGTTTCTAGTATTTTTAACCATTATTTCATATCTTCATTTAAAATAATTATGGGTGATTACTATGAATTTCAGCGAAAAATTACGTTTGCTTATAGATGAAGAAAATATTACGCAAAAGCAATTTGCAAATGACCTCAATATTGCACCGTCAACAATAGGCGGATATGTTCAAGGTGTAAGTGAACCTGACTTTGAAACTTTAAAAAGAATAGCATTATATTTTAATGTATCCGCCGATTATCTTTTGAATATTCCCGAGAACAAAACCAATAATCTTGCAGAAGAAGAATTACTGCGTGTATTCCGTTCAATGACAAATGAACAACAACAGCTGTACATTGAACAAGGAAAAGTCTTTGTCCGAGCTAACAATCAACTAAAATCAAAAAACAAAGCAAAATCATCATAATTGATTTTGATAAAAACAGATAATAAAAACTGCCCTTATCTATTATAAAATAAGGGCAGTTTTTCTTTTTTTGTTATTCCAACTTTAACAAAAATAAATTTACCTTTCGTCACTTCTCAAATAATTTATAAAAATATAGACTTTTGTGTGTACTTTTGGTATAATAAAAATAATTATAGGCTTATACAAATTTAACAACATAAAGGCGAATTATTATGAAAACTATAGATTTAATAGTACCGTGTTACAACGAAGAAGAAGGACTTGAGCATTTTGTGCTTGAAACCAATAAGGTTATTGACTCAATGCCTGAATATTCATTTCGATATATCCTCGTCAATGACGGCAGTAAAGATAAAACTTACCTTGTTATGAAAAAGCTAGCAAAGCAGTTTTCCAATGTAAAGTATATTTCATTTTCAAGGAATTTCGGTAAAGAGGCGGCTATGTACGCAGGACTTCAACATTCCACCGCTGATTATGTGGTGGTTATGGACGCCGATTTGCAGCATCCGCCGACACTTTTCCCACAAATGGCAGACGCTCTCGAAAACGAGGGCTACGATGTCTGCGCCACAAAGCGTGACGAACGAGAGGGCGAAAGCAAATTCAGAGGAATTTTCTCAAAAATGTTCTTTGCTCTTTCAAATAAACTCACTGATACCAAAATGCCTTACGGCGCTATGGATTTCAGAATGATGAAAAGACAGGTCGTCGATTCTATTCTTGAACTCGCCGAAGTTCAGAGATTTTCAAAGGGAATATTCTCTTGGGTAGGTTTCAACACAAAATGGATTTCATTTAAAACCGTTGACCGTCAGCTTGGACAGACAACATGGAAATTCTCAAGTCTTTTTCGTTATGCGATTGACGGAATTACCTGTTTTTCGGTTGCTCCCCTCCGTTTTACGGCAGTAATGGGTGCGATAATCTTTGTTATTTCGCTTATCTATATAATGATAACCCTTGTTCAGACTTTGTTTTTCGGAATTACCACACCGGGTTATGTAACTACCTTGTGTGCGGTTCTGTTTTTGGGCGGAATTACCGAAATGTCTATCGGTATTCTTGGCGAATACATAGGCAGAATTTATATGGAAACCAAGGACAGACCGATTTACATAACAAAATTCTCTAATTTTGAGGACGAAGACAACGAGGAAAAGGAATAATTATGGGCGATTTTATAAAAAAGTTTTTTGATATAAAGTTTTGGAAGTTTATTCTGGTCGGCGTAATCAATACCCTCGTTGGCAACGGCTTGCAGTTTGTGCTCTTTGCGCTTTTTGCGTGGGACAGATACGAATGGGGTGTATGGCTCGCCTCGGCTCTCGGATACTTAATCGGCAGTATTGTAAGCTATTTTCTTAACAAATACTTTACATTTAAAAATACAGAAAAGGGTTGGAAACCGATTTTACGCTTTGCGCTGAACATTGCCGTTTGCTACGCACTATCGTATTGCATAGCGATTCCGCTAATCAAATGGATTTGTACGGCGAATAATTTTACAATGTTCTCATTTACGGTTGAACAGTTTGCAGGCTATACCTCAATGATACTCGGCTCTTGCCTGTTTGTAGCGTTCAACTACATAGGACAAAGATTCTTTGCCTTTAAAGAAAAGAAATGATAAAACAAGAATACTCCCGACATTAACATAGGTTATATCGGGAGTATTGCGATTTTTAAACGGTTATTTTTTAATTGAGAGAATTTAGAGATTACCTGAATTTTTAACTGATTATAAAAGCTTGGTCAACCTTTTATAATTGTTTGACAAAATACTACCCTAATCATTAAAGCAAAGATGTGATATGCTTTATAGGTAAAAAACTGAAAGTCTATTAATAACTATCGGATAATAAAAAGTTTTGTAAAACTTAGTCTTAGCACGCAAACAGTCAAGCTGTTTACACCCGACAGATTGCTATGACGAAAATTTTATCCCCTGTTTTTGTCGATTTTTGACAAGTACATTGGTACTACTGACAATTTAACTCCTGCAATATTGTATCAAAGTATCAAACGCAAAACACCCTCTCCGCTTGGAGAGGGTGAAATTTTGCGTTGTTTTATTATTCACTGCCATATTTTTGCTTTACTAATATATGAGAAATATTTTCCACATCGGATTTTTTAAGTTTTATAAGCATATTGCAGCAAGCGTAGTCATCAGTCTTAGGCCATGCGTAAATATCTATTCTTGAAACAATCAACTGATTTCCGTCTGCATTAATGGACTCAATAAAAGAATAATCATTAGAACCGATAATACCGATATGTGCATATAAGGCATTTTCTTTAAAAAATTCATCGTCAAAATCCGATGATTCAGCTTTGAATAAATCACAAAACTGTTCTTTTGAAGTTATAAGAAAATTACATCTTTTTATTGAATCAAATTCATTCATTGTAACAATACCGTTGTTTTCATTGTATATAATCTCATACGGTATGCCTTTACCGGGTATTTTTTCATCATAATAGTAATATCGTGTTTCTTCGGTAACATTATTATACGAATCACCCAGCGGTTTGTAACACTCATAATCTGTACCGACTATCTTTTTCTGAATTTCCGACACATCGTTTACATTAAAACCGCCGTCACCGTTAAAATCAAGGTGTTCGAGCATTGCGCCTGTGATTACTTCGTTGCCGACAAGCTGTAACTGCAAAGCCGTAACATCGGATATATCTACAGCATTGTCCGCATTGTAATCACCGATTTTTGTATATGTAAACTTTTGATTTTCTGCCGCAAATGCAGGGATTACCGCTGTTGCACCCATACACAGCGCAAGTGCCGTTGATACTAATATTTTAGATTTTTTCATAGTCCTGCCTCCCTTTTTCATTAATTTAATAAAATTATACCATAAAACAACGAATATGTATATAACAGTGAAAAAAAATCAACATAAAATTTTATCCCCTGTTTTTTCCCTTGTTTTTGTAGATTTTTGACAAGTGCGTTGGTACTACTGACAATTTAACTCCTGCAATATTGTATCAAACGCAAAACCCCCTCTCCGCTCGGAGAGGGGGTTAGATTTACTGTGCTAAATATTGTGTATAAAAATTAATTTCTGTAATATTTTCGATGTCAGCCTTATTCAGTCTGTAAATATTATTGCGGCAACACTTTTCGCCATACTCCCAAAAAGTTTCGACCTCATAATCATATACTATCAGCTTGTTTCCGTCAAGCGCAAAGGCGTTTATTCCTGTATAATCATACCAATCCCTGACTGTGAGTATTACAAAAAGAGCGTTATCCTTGAAAAACTCGTCGTCAAATTCCGGCGACTCCGCTTTAAACAAATCGACAAACTGTTCCTTTGATGTTATGAGAGAAATTCCTTTAACTGAATTTCTCCTCATTTCATCAACAGTCATAATGTAATTCTCCGGTGTGTAGATTGTTTCATATTCAATAATATCGCCTTTAGAGTTACCGTTATAGTCATAGTCATAATAGCGCATAGGAATGTTTTTATATGAGCTGTCTGTTTTTTGATAGCAAGTATATTCCGTACCGGCAACCATTTTCTGCAATTCTGTAATGTCATTTACATTAAAAGCGCCGTCACCGTCAAAGTCGATATGCTCAAGAGCAGTGCCCGAAATTGTACCATTTCCGCCAAGCTGTAACTGTAATGCAGTAATGTCTGATACACTTGCTACACCGTCTGCGTTGTAATCGCCGATTTTTGTAAAAGTAAAGCTTTCATTATCCGCCGCAAATGCAGGGATTACCGCTGTTGCACCCATACACAGCGCAAGTGCCGTTGATACTAATATTTTAGATTTTTTCATAGTCCTGCCTCCCTTTTTCATTAATTTAATAAAATCATACCATAAAACAACGAATATGTATATAACAGCGAAAAAAAGCAACATAAAATTTTATCCCTTGTTTTTGTAGATTTTTGACAAGTACATTGGTACTACTGACAATTTTTCAAAATTCATTTTCTTTTTTTAAAATATTATTTACCTTGACTAAATAAAGTGTTACAATATATAAGTTATAGTATATGCAAAAGCATAACTAATCGGTAACGCCCTGTCTTTAAAAGGGCAAACACAATTTTATGGAGGTTTAATTCTTATGCTTATGACAGCTTTACAAACAAAAGCAAAAAAGCTGCCCGAAAAGCCTGCGGTTGAGCAAAAGGGATTTAAGGCATTTTTAAAGAAAAACATTTACATTATAATTGCCTTTTTCCTACCGTTTGTTCTTATGACCATAGGCTTTGCGATAATGGAGGTTTCTCCGTTTGGCGACAAGCAAATTCTTGTTACTGACCTTTGGCACCAGTATTATCCGTTTTTGGTAGATTTTCAGGATAAGCTTAAGCACGGCGAATCACTGTTCTGGTCTTGGACGCAGGGCGGCGGCGTAAATTACTTTTCGCTTATGTCATACTACCTTGCAGGCCCTATGAACTTCTTGTGCGTATTTATTCCGTCACAGTGGCTTAGGGAATTTCTTATGTTCAGCGTTTGTGCAAAGGTTGCCTTTGCAGGCTGCTTTACAGCGATTTTCCTGCGCTCGGTTTTCAAAAAGAACGATTTTTCTCTCGTTGTGTTCGGTACAACTTTTTCGTTCTGCGCATTCTTTATGGGCTACTATTGGAACACAATATGGCTTGACACGGTCTGCATTACTCCGCTTGTGGCACTCGGAATTGTTAAACTCCTTACAGAGGGCAAATTCAGACTGTTTACAATTACTCTTGCGGTTTCTTTGCTTTCAAACTACTACATAGGTTTGTTTACCTGTATTTTCGTTCTTCTTATTTTCATTGCATACAGCATTGTTAAGTGGGACGGCTTTAAAAGCTTTTTTACAAAGCTTGCAAAAACCGCACTTTTCTCATTACTTGCAATCGGTATGACGGCATTCTTCCTGTTGCCTGCGTTCTTTGCCCTGCAAAACACCCACGCAACCTCGAGTACATTCCCGTCTACATACGCAATTAACATAGGCTCTACAAACGACCTTTTGGGTACGCTTGAGGCTATGAAAAAGATTTTCTCAAATCTTCTTACATTCATAACTCCGGCAACAAAAGAGGCTGACGCCCTGCCTAACATTGCCTGCGGTACAGTTTCTTTGGTACTCGGCATCGTATTCCTTACATCTAAGAAAATCACACTTAAGGAAAAAATCGTTGACGGCTGTCTTATTCTCTTTATGATGATAAGCTGCGTTATCCGTCAGCTCGACTACATTTGGCACGGCTTCCACTTTACAAATATGATTCCTTACCGTTTCAGCTATCTTATCAGCTTTGTAATTGTGGTTATGGCTTACAGAGCATTTATGCTGATTGACTTTACCACCTGTTGGGATGTAATTTTGGCGGTGCTCTTCTCGGCAGTTATCATTCTGATTGCCATTGATACACAGGAAACATACGCTATCGTGGGTACAGCCGTTATTGCGGCACTCGTATGCATTGTGCTTTTCCTCTATACAAAAAGAATTATTCCAAAGCAGGTGCTTTTGATTATACTTGCGGTCATAGTCGTGGGCGAAAGCGGCGCTACCGCATATATCGGCGTTAAAACCACAACCGTAACGGGCACATTCGATTACCCTCGAGGTGAGGGAAACACAGCCTCTGTAATTGAATATATGGATAACCTCGAAAAAGATACCAAGGAAATGTGGCGTGCCGAAATGACAAGCACACAAACCCTCAATGACGGTTCACTCAACGGCTATAACGGACTTTCAATGTTCAACTCAATGGCTAACGAAGATATGACCGTATTCTTTGAGAACTTCGGTATGATGGGCTGGCAGAGCGGCAACCGTTACACATATGCCGAAAGCTCGCCTGTAACAAACACATTTATGAACCTTAAGTATCTGATTTCAAGAGAGGGTACTTACAAAAACAGTTATGACCTTACAAATACCTACCAGTCGGGCGGCATAACCTTGCTCAAAAACGAACATTACATTCCTATGGGCTTTATGGTTAATTCCGACTTGCTCAAGTGGCAGGTAAACAAAAACGAGGACCAGTTTAACCCGTTTGACCAGCAAAACGAGTTCTTTAAACTTGCAACAGGCGTAAACGAAAATGTATATACACAGCTTGAGGTTGTTTCGCAGGGACACACAGACTACTCACAGTTCCCCGTAAATAAACTTTCTTATGGCAACTACAGCTACAACTGTACCGATACAACCACAACACCGCACCTTAAGTGGAACTACACAGCGCCGTACTCGGGATATGTGTATGTTTATGCCGACATTGACGGTAAAGACGATGTTTCATTTATGATAAACGACGATTCGACAAATACGCAAACTCTCGGAATGGGCAGACCGTACATTGCTTGCGGCGGATATGTAAACGAGGGTGATAAAATCTCTGTTTATGCCGAACTTCCGCAGGGACAGGCAGGCAATGCCCATGTATATGTAAATATGCTCGACCAAAATGTTTATGAACAGGGATACGCACAGATAAGCAAAGATGTTATGACAACAACCGAGCTTACAGGCTCATCTATGAAGGGTACAATAAACGCAAGCGAGGACGGACTTTTCTACACCTCTGTTCCTTATGAAGAGGGCGGCTGGACCGCATATGTTGACGGCAGAGAAGCTGAAATTACACCTGTCGGCAATGCGCTTATAGCATTTAACCTCAACAAGGGTGAGCACAGCATAGAGCTTGTGTATTATCCAAAGGGATTTAAGCCGGGCGCTGTTGCAACGGCGGTATGCCTTGCAGGATTTGTGGCAATTTGCGTTTATGTTTACATTATTAAAAAGAAAAAGGGCGGAACCGCAGCGGAAGAAATCACCCCTACCCCACCGCCTGTAAAAACTCAAAAAAGCAAAAGCCCAAAACATTAATACTTGATTTGATAAAAAGGCAGTTTCGTAAATTCGGAACTGCCTTTTTGCGTGTATTTTGGCGGTTCTTTATCAAAAGTTGGGGTAAATTGTAGTTTGGCGGAGTGTTGGTCAGGCATTAAAATTTAGCTAACGCTAAATTATCCTCCCAAAAACAAAAAA
>OBVH01000686.1_pt1 | contig 14436 bp, 15 predicted proteins | sample 1495001 | NCBI WGS metagenome assembly OBVH01 (sample SAMEA2579959, study PRJEB22360) | human gut metagenome
TGTGTGTCGGCACACGCTGCGAGAAGTATAATACCATACAGGTCCCATTCTGTCAAGCAAAAAATGCAAAAATCTTTTTTCTTTTTTCAAAGCCCGCAAAGCACTGCTTTACAGCAGCCACATGCCTGCAAAGCCCAAAGCAAAGCCAAGCGCGGCTCCGCCCACGACATCGCGGATATGGTGCACGCCGGTCAGCACACGGCCAACACAGATGAGCACCGTGATGCCCACCATCACCCAGCCCGCCTTCGGGTAGAAATACATCCATACCATGGCCAGCACGGAAGCGCTCAGCGCGTGGCGGGATGGGAAGGAGTGTCCCCGGGTCTCCTTGTGCCGCAGCGGTTCAAAGCCGGGCTGTTCATAGGGACGCGGCAGGTTCAGCCTGTCCCGCAGGATGGTGCCGCCCCAGAAGGTAAGCCCCGGCACGAACACCGTCCGCGCAATGACGGCGGTGAGGTCCAGCGCGGCCTGACGCTCCCGGAACCCAGCAGCCGAAACAGCCGGACGTTCAGCAGGTAGAGCAGCACCGGATAACATACAAAAGGGATGAGCGGCAGCCAGCGGTCCAGTGCCACCACACAGCGCTTGGCTGTGGGGTGGGCATCCATCCAGCTGTGCAGGGCGTGATAATGTTCTGCGGTCAAAAAAGATCCCTCCGCATCGGGCACCTGAAAAATTAAAAGCAGGTGTCCAGATAATTTTCCACATCAAAGGGTTCCGGGGTGGAATCCTTGCGCAGGTACAGCGGGTGGTGGGGGTGGCCCTTTTTGCTGCGCCTGCCAAAGGTGACCCACGGGATCTCCCGCTCCCGCGTCAGGGCCACCATCTCCCGCATGAGGCCGGGCAGATAGTCCCGCTTTTCGATCAGCGTGCCCCACGCTGCCCACATGGTGGGTTCGGTCTGGGCCAGAACGGCTTTGAGCCAGCGCAGGTTTTCGTCACACAGGGCGCGGTCTGGCACACGGTCCATATCGTTAGGGTCGGTGGCGCGCTGGGGATACACGTTGAACATGATCCAGCTGTCAAAGCCGTTGGCGGCGGCAAGACGCTCCACACTTTTCAGGGTGGGGTCCAGTGCGCCGGGCTGGGCGGTGCTGGGGTTGATGCCAATGCATACCAGCGGGTGGGTGCCAACGCGGCCCAGTACGTAACGGTAAGGCTGATATGTATGCGGCTCGTAATACCAGATGCCGCCGGGATATTCGTCGGCCTTGAGTACGGGGATCTGTTCGGTCTGCATGGAAAGAATGCTCCTATCATTGTTTGCTTTCTATTATCGTACCTGAAACTGCAGGATAAATCAACTCTTTTGTGCGGAAAATCCTCCCATAAAATCAAATTTCATGGTATACTAAAGAAGGACGCTGCGGCAGCTGGCTGCAGCGCATTGCAGCTGAGAAAAAGGAGCAACTATGCTGGAAGATTACAAGAACGCACTGAAGAGCGGCCAGCGTGCTTACCGTGCCTGTGTGGCGCGCGGCCAGTCGCCGTATCTTGCGGTGCTGGACGATATTCTGGTCAATGTGAACATCGTGGCGCAGGAGCCGCTGGGCCTTGTGGAGATCCCGGCGGAAAGCATCGTCGGCACAAAGACCAGCGGCCGTCACACCGCCTTTGCACCGAACTTTATGCCCCTGCTGGAGCCGGACACCGAGTTTGCAGGCAAGTGGTCAAACCTCTGCGATGCACATCTGGAAGAGGGCATCCACACCCCCATCATCGCCTACGAGTTCCTGAACAAATTCTATGTGCAGGAAGGCAACAAGCGGGTATCGGTGCTCAAGTATTTTGATGCGGTCAGGATCGCGGGTACGGTCACGCGGCTCATCCCGGAACGGAACGACAGTCTGGAAAACCGTATCTACTACGAATTTCTGGATTTTTACAAGCTCTCCAAGGTCAACGATGTGCATTTCTCCCGTCTGGGGGGTTACGCAAAATTGCAGACGCTGGTGTGCAAGGCCAGCGGTGAAAGCTGGACGGATGATGATCGGCTGAGCTTTTCCTCCTTCTATACCATGTTCCGCCAGCAGTTTCTGGCTCTGGGCGGCGGCGGACTGAATCTGACTGCCGGCGATGCCATGCTAGTGTATCTGTCGGTCTACCGTTACGCGGATGCCTGCGAGAGCACGCCCAGCCAGATGAAGCAGAATCTGGAAAAGCTGTGGGATGAGGTGAAGGTGCTCACCGAGCCGCAGGGCGGGGGCCTTTTCCCGGGGGCGGGAGAACCAGCACCTGGCCGTGGCCCTTTCGCTGGAGCCGAAGCAGGGCCCCGGCGAACCGCTGCTGGCAAAGCTGAACATCTTTACAAAGCCCAGCGAGCTGAAGGTGGTGTTCCTGCACGAGCACAATGCCGAGAGCAGCGCATGGGTGCGTGCCCACGACAAGGGCATCGAAGCGCTGCAGCAGGCGTTCCCGGACCGGGTATTCATCACCCGCAAAGAGAACATCGAGCCTGAGGTGGACGCGGAGCAGGTGCTGGAGGATGTGGCTCACGACAATGCCGACGTGGTGTTCACCTCAAGTGCCCGGATGCATACCGCCTGCCTGAAGGTGGCGGCCCAGCACCCCAAGACCCGCATCCTGAACTGTTCGCTCAACGCGCCGCACCCGCTGGTGCGCACCTACTATCCCCGCACGTATGAAGTGACCTATCTGCTGGGAATGCTGGCCGGCGTGATGGCAAGGACCGACCGCGTGGGCTATGTGGCGGCAAACCCGGTGTATGGCATCCCGGCGGCAGTAAACGCCTATGCGCAGGGCCTGAAGACCGTGCGCCCGGACGCAAAGGTGGTGCTGCGCTGGGCCTGCCTGCCGGACCCGGCACACCCGCTGGATTTCTCCGACCGGCCGGATGTGGAGATCTTCTATGCCCGGGATAACCGCGAGCCGGAAGGCACCCACCGGGATTACGGCCTTGTGCGCCGCATGCCGGACGGCAGTTTGCAGCCGCTGGGCCTGCCCGTGTGGCGGTGGGATACGTTTTATATCGAGATCATCCGTTCCATTTTTGACGGTGCATGGGACAGCGATGCAGCGGGAGCCAGAGCCGTGAATTACTGGTGGGGCATGCGCAGCGGCGCAGAGGAGATCGATTACAGCAAAGACCTGCCTGCAGGCACTTTACAGCTGCTGGACCTGATGGAAAAGATGCTGCACGAGGATGACCTGCGCATCTTCCCGGAAGACCTGTACGCGCAGGGGCATGTGCTGCACTCGCCGGAGGCCGTGGTCTACAGTCCCAAGGAATTGATGGAGATGGACTGGCTGGACGAATGCGTGGAAGGTGCGCTGCCGCACTACGATGAACTGGATGTAAAAACGCATGTGCTTATGGCGATCAACGGCCTCAATACCCTGAAAGGGTTTGTGAAATAAGCGGCCCTCAGGCCGAGAGAGAACGGAGCAAACCGATGTGAAAATTCTTGCAATTTCGGATGTGCCCTCTAAAGCACTGTGGGACTACGGTACCCGCGAACATCTGGAAGGCATCGACCTGATCCTTTCCTGCGGGGATCTGCCGCAGAAGTATCTGGAATATCTTACGAACTTTACGGCTGCGCCCATCTTGTATGTCCACGGCAACCACGACGGCAGTTACAGGGAAAATGAACCTGGCGGATGCATTTGTGTGGACGACAGCGTGTATGTGTGGAAGGGCCTGCGCATTATGGGACTGGGCGGCAGCATCCGCTACAATAACCGGGAGGACAGCTTCCAGTATACGGAAAGGGAAATGCGCCGCCGTGTGCGCAAACTCTGGCGCAAGGCCCATCATGTGGGCGGCATCGACCTGCTGCTCACCCACTCCCCGGCGGCTGGCCTGAACGACAGCACGGATCATGCTCACAAGGGCTTTGCGTGCTTCAATGATCTGATGGATGAATACGAGCCGCAGTGGTTCGTGCACGGCCATGTGCACCTGAACTATGATGCAAAGCTGCCGCGCGTGTGCACCCGCGGCAAGACCACCGTGATCAACGCTACCGAGCGCTATGTGTTCGAGATCCCGGACCCGGACCCCGTGATCCAGCATTATCCGTTCTGGAAAAGATGGTTTGATGTAAAATGAAAAGCTGCCTTGCATTTTTGGATGCAGGGCAGCTTTTTTTACGGTTTAAAATGGAGCCTTGTGTGGGAACGGACAACCTGCCGCAAAACAGGTGCGGAGTGCTTTGCAGCAGGAGAAAAGAAGACAGGAAAAGTTACAGCTCCAGCTTGCCGGAGACTTTGTTGATCACGTAATAGGCAGCGTCTTCCTCGGGCTTGACGTATACCTTGCAGGACTGCACGCCAACCTTGTGGGTAGCGCGGTAATCGGCCTTGGCGCGGTCAATGATATCGGTCACGTTATACTGCTTGCCGCTGAACTCCACATACAGCTCCGGTGCAAGCGGGGGACGGCCGCGGCGTGCAGGGGCCTTGGCAGATTTACGGGTCTTAGACTCCTTGGCCTCAGCGGCAGGAGCTTCCACAGCCGCTGCGGTCTTTTTCTTTTCGGGCATAGATAAACCCCTCCTTGATCGTATTTGGATGCTGCACAGGGGGCTGCACAGCATTGGCTCCATGAAATATATTATTTATATAATAAGTTTTTAGAAATGGTTTGTAAAGTCTTTTTTGCAAAAAACTTTCGGAAAAAGGCAGGAAATCGGGTGTGAAACTCACTGGAATGCATTTTGATGCAACAGTATTACGGAACTGCCACAAAAACACGCAAAAAAGGCGGACCTTTCTGGTTTGTGCCGAGAACGCTCCCGCTACAAACCCGGCGGGTAAAAGCGGCGGCTTTCCGGCCCGGATTTACTCCCGGCAAAGCTCCTTGGCGCGTTGCACAACAGGGGTAAGAAGCTCCTCGTCCCAGTCCTCGGCAAGGGTGAACAGAAGCTGATAAACGGCGGCCTGCGCCTGACCCTGCGGGCGCTTTTGGGCCAGCGCAAACGCGGCAGAAAGCATTTGCAGCTTGAGGGTGCGGATACTCTCGGGCGCAGCCCACAGGCGGACAAAATCGTAATCGTTCGTGTTGCCGCAGGGCATGGCACAGGTGGCGCAGCCCGGGGCAACGCGGTGCTTTTCAGTCTGGACGATGGCAAGCATCCGCTGCAGCCTTTCCTCCGGTGCATCCGGCTGCGCGGCAAGGCGCAGACCGGCGTTCAGCACCTCGTCGGTGTCGTCCGTTTTGGGCTCGTTGGTGGTGGCCCTTGCAAGGCCTACAAGGGCACCCAAAAGGGTATCTCTTGCCTGCTGAGCAGGGGTGACAGGCGCTTTTAAAAGTTCAGGCATGGCACAGTTCCTTTCAATGGATCTTTCTGCGGAAAGTATAGCCGATTTTAACGGTATTTACAAGATGAATTGAGCCGATGCTGTTTGCGGTCATGATCCCTTCCGTGAAAAATGCAATACCGGACAGACCGCAGTCTGTCCGGTATTGCTCTAATAAAAAATAGTATTTCCGCTAAAGATGCTCAGAGCGAAGCGGAGAGCATTTAAAATCGTGCTCAGATCAGGCCCGGCACTTCTTTTGCCAGCAGCTCCGCCAGCTGTGCGTGGCCCTTGCGGGTCAGGTGCATGAAATCCACCTTGTTGAACTCGCAGTCCTTTGCGTCCAGGAAGTGCACGCCCTGCCGCTCGCAGATGATGCGGAGCTGCCCGGCTACACCGGCAGACTTTTCCACACAGCCATCGCCCATCACAGCATCGTGGAAGCCTGCACCGATGGGAGGAGGTGCCACCACCAGAATGTTGGGCTGCTTGGTGCCCCAGCAGTCCACGCTCTTTGCTTTGAGGATCAGCCGCTCCATGCCCGCAGCGATGCAGGCGGCATTGGCACCAAAGCGCTCCTTCACATCGTTCGTGCCCAGCATGATGATGAGCAGGTCGATGACCTCGTGGCTCTTGAGCAGGGCATAGATGACGCTGAGGGCATCCATGGATTCGTGGATGGGGTCCACAAATACGGTGGTGCGGCCGGAAAGTCCCTCTTCGGTCACAAGGTATTCGTCGCCCAGCGCCTTCTGCAGGCGGCAGGTCCAGCGCTCCTCTTCACTGAAGCGGATGCCGTGGTCGGCGCAGTCGTTCGGGTCGGCACAGTAGCCGTGGGTGTTGGAATCACCCAGACAGAGGATATGTGTTTTCATATATGATTACTCCTTTTCCATGGTCTGCCGGAAGTAGTACACTGCGCCCACCATACCGGCATCGTTGTGCAGCTGAGCGGCGCGCACTTCCAGCCCCTCTGCAAAGGCGGGCATGACCGATGCTTTCACCTTTGCGGCAATGGGTTCGATCAGCAGTTTTTGCTGCGCGCTCACGCCGCCGCCGATCAGAATGAGCTGCGGGTTGAAGATGTGCACCATGCCTGCAAGGCCCTGTGCGATCTCGTCCGTCCAGTGGTCCAGCAGGGCAAGAACTGTCTCGCTGCCTGCTTCGGCTGCGGCAAAGATGGCGCGGCCATCCTTCCAATCGGGGCTCTTTTCCTGTGCGGCGCGCACCAGCGCGGTGGTGGCAGCGTAGCGTTCCCAGCAGCCCTTTGCGCCGCAGGTACAGTCCACACCGTCCAGCGCGTGGGTGCGGTAGTGACCCAGCTCACCGCCAAGGCCCCGTGCACCCTCTAACAAATGGCCTCCGGTCAGGATGCCGCCGCCCACGCCGGTGCCAAGGGTCACACCGATCACGTCCGTATAGCCCTGTGCGGCGCCGACCCACACTTCACCCAGTGTCATGCAGTTGGCGTCGTTGGCCACTGTGACTGGCAGGCCGAAGTCCTCTTCCAGCGCAGACTTGATAGGGCTGCCGATGTAATTGGGAAAGTTGCCGCAGGTACCGGCCACGATGCCCTTGCGGCTGTCAATCTGACCGGTGGCCGAAACGCCGATGCCCGCAAGGCTTTCCACCGGGATGGAATTTGCAGTCAAAAACTCCTTTGCGGCCTTGCGCACGGTGGTGAGAACAGGCGTCTGGTAGCCGTCAAAGCTGACGCTCTCTTCACCCTTGAGCAGCACCCTGCCGGTCTCGTCCACGATGCCCAGCTTGACGGCGGTGCCGCCGATATCAATGCCAAAATACTGTTTCATCCGGCACACTCCATTTTACTTTTTTGCGGCGTTGATGGCACCGGTAAAGCGGGCCGTGATCTCTGCCGGGCGGGTGATGGCACCGCCCACCACCAGTGCGAATGCACCGGCTTCCAGCGCCTTGACCGCCTGCTCCGGGTAGTGGATGTGGCCCTCGGCAATGACCTTTGCCGGGCACTCTGCGGCCAGCTTATGGACAAAATCAAAGTCGATATCGTCAATGCCTTTTGTCTCCGGGGTGTAGCCGCGCATGGTGGTGCCCACAAAGTCGGCACCGGCTTCGGCGCAGGCCATGGCGTTTTCAAAGTTGTCGCAGTCGGCCATCACCAGCTGGTCGGGATACTTTGCCTTGATGGCGCGGATGAACTGGGCAGAGGTGGAGCCGTCCGGGCGCAGGGCACCGGTGCCCTGCACGGCAAGAATGTCCACGCCGCACTCCACCAGCTCGTCCACTTCCTTCATGGTAACGGTGATGTACATGGGCGTGCCGGGGTAGTCCTTTTTGATGATGCCGATGACCGGCAGATCCACCACCTGCTTGATCTGGGTAATGTCGCGCACGGTGTTGGCACGGATGCCCACAGCACCGCTCATGGCGGCGGCTTTTGCCATCAGCGGCATCACGCCGCCTTCTTTCGTGTACAGGGGCTCCGTCTCCAGTGCCTGACAGGAGACAATCAGACCACCCTTGATCTGAGCAAACAGCTTTTCCTTATCCATCGTTCAATCCTCCATCCGAATCTTTACAACAGCCTTGCGCACGCCCACACAGCCGTGCTGTACAAGGCCGGGTTTGTGCAGCTCCGTGGGGAAGAACAGCACAAAGCGTCCTTCGCCCAGTGCGCCGGTCACGACACTGGCGCTGTCCTGAAAACCGCAGTCGCCGGTAAAATCGCCGATCTCCCTGCCGGGATTTGTGGTAAAGCCCCAGCCCTCGCTGCCGGTGATGTCGAGCTGCAGGTCGGCGTACTTTTTGTGATATTCCGGGTGGTAGCCGTGGTCGGAATGGAGCGTGGCATCCATCGTGTTGATGAATACCTCCTCGCCATCCACCTCGGTGCGGCCCAGAGGCAGGCTGGCAGGGTCGTGGGTCAGCAGGTAATCAATGGCCGTGTCGAGATTTTTGCAAAGGCCCTTGTAGCGCGTCAGGTGCTGCAGGGTATCACAGATCATAAAACGTCCCTCCAAAAACAAGCGCCCGCTCTCCCCTCTGAAAAGAGACGGAGAGGGGCGCTGCTTCAATTTTACAGTTTTGCGATGGCAGCTTCGATCATGGCCTGTGCTTCGGCCACGATGGCTTCATCTTCCGGGATCAGGCCGGGCATCGGCTCACGCACGCCGCCCAGCTCCAGACCGTACATCCGGCGCAGGATCTCCTTCTGCACGGCGTACAGGTTGCCGTGGGCTTCGCACATCTTGTAGATGATGCGGTCGGCCTCGTACTGGATCTCCTGAGCCTGCTTGATCTCGCCCTTGTTGATGTGGTCGTTCATGGCCAGATACAGCTCCGGCATGACGGCGTAGGTGCCGCCGATGCCGCCGTCTGCGCCGATGACGCGGCCGGAAACGAACTGCTCATCGGGGCCGTTGAACACCACAAAATTCCCCTCGCCGCGGGCGGCAATGCCGGCATCCTTGAACATCTGGATGTCCTGCGTGGGCATGGAGCTGTTCTTCACAGCCACTACATTGGGGTTCTTGAGCATTTCCTTCAGCAGGCTCATGGTCAGGCCGGTGCCTGCCAGCTGCGGGATGTTGTAGATGACGAACTCGGTGTTGGGAGCAGCAGCGGACATATCGTTCCAGTATTTTGCAATGGCGTACTCCGGCAGGTGGAAGTAGATGGGAGGAATGGATGCAATGGCGTCCACACCCACGCTCTCGGCATGACGGGCCAGCTCCACGCTGTCGGCGGTATTGTTGCAGCCGACATGCGCAATGACGGTCAGCTTGCCCTTGGCTTCGCTCATCACGGCTTCCAGAACGGCCTTGCGCTCATTCACGTGCTGATAGATGCACTCGCCGGAGGAGCCGCCCACATACACGCCCTTGACGCCTTTGGCGATCAGATGGCGGGTAAGGGCCTTGACGCCCTCGGTAGAAATATTGCCCTCTGCGTCGTAGCAGGCGTAAAAGGCGGGGATGACACCCTGATATTTTTTGATATCTTTCATGTTCCAAACCCTTCTTTAAAAATAGTAATAAATACAGATGAAATGGTTTTGCATCAAGCTCGTACGCTTTCTGTTCCGGGCAGCGGCATCAGCGCCCTCTTGCGGTGCCCTGCATCCGCTTCGGCCCTTGGGCGGGCCTTGCGTCTTGCAGACCGCTGCGCCAAAAATCCCTCCCTGCATGCCCCTTTTTGTCGCTGCGCGACATCTTCCCCCGGCCGGGGGAAGTCTTTGCCCGCAGGCGGCGGTCGGGATTTTAGCCCTTAACAGCACCCATTGCGATGCCCTTGGTAAAGTACTTCTGGAAAATGAGGAAGATGATGATGATAGGCACAGCAGCCAGTGCGGCACCTGCCATGATCAGGCCAAAGTCGGTGCTGTTCTCAGCCTGCAGCTTTGCAATGCCCAGAGAAATGGTCAGGTTGCTGGTGCTGGACAGCATGATCAACTGCATGAAGTAGTCGTTCCAGCTGTTGATGAAGGTAAAAATGGCCAGTGCACCGATGCCCGGCTTGACCATGGGCAGCACGATGTCAATAAAGGTCTTGGCCTCGCTTGCACCGTCGATGCGGGCCGCTTCCAGCATCTCAGTGGGGATGCCCTCACTGAACTGCTTCATCAGGAACACACCAAAGGGCCAGCCCACGATGGGGAAGATGACGGCCCAGATGGTGTTGTACAGGTTCAGGCTGCTCATTTCGCGCAGCAGGGGAATCAGAATGACCTGCTTGGGCAGAGCCATTGCACACACGATGAGGGTGAACAGCAGCTTGCGGCCTACAAAGCGCTTTTTTGCCAGTGCATAGCCGGCCATGGCGGCTGTGATGCAGGTGAGGATCATGGACATGACGGCCATGAACACGGTGTTGATCATCCAGCGGATGGCAGCGGGAGCGGTGGGGCCTACCGAGAAGTAGATGGGCTCGCCGTTAGCGCTGAACTTGGAGCCAAAGGGCACAGCCAGCTGCCACAGCGGGGCGCTCTTGCCGGAGAACAGCTTCTGATAGTTGGTCAGCACCCACTGGCTGGGCCACCATTCGGGGGTGGTGGCGTTGATGGCGGCACCGGTCTTGAAGGAACCGGTGATGATCCAGTACAGCGGGAAGGCGAACAGCACCGCAACGATGCTGATGAGGATCAGCGTCAGGATAATGTAGGCGCTCATTCTCTTGAGCTTGCTGGGGTGACGCTTCAACGGTTTTTGCTTTTTTGCAGCGGCATTTGCACTCATTGTCCGGCACCTCCTTTAATTATCCTGGTTGCCCAGCTTGAACTGGACAGCCGACAGAATGGCGATGATGACTGCCAGCACCACACCCATTGCGTTGCCGTAGCCGTAGCGGTACAGCTTGAAGGCGGTGTAGTAGATGTAGTACATGATGGTATCGGTGCTGTGGTTGGGGCCGCCGGAAGTCAGCAGCTGGATCAGCGCAAAGCACTGGAAGGAGTTGATGGTGGTAATGACCAGAATGTACAGGGTGGTGGGCATGATGGCGGGCCACTTGATCTTCCAGAAACACTGGAAATCGGTGGCACCGTCCACTTCTGCGGCTTCCACGATGGACTGGTCCACATTGCCCAGAGCGGAAACGTACAGCACGATGGGCTGGCCCACAGAGGTGGTGAGCAGGATCAGGATGATGCAGCCCAGAGCAAAGCGCTCATCGCCCAGCCAGTTGATGTTTTTGTCAATGAGGCCCAGAGTCTTGCCCAGATAGTTGAAGATGCCATAGTAGTTGTTGTACATCCACTTCCACACCACGGTAACAGCCACAGAGCCGGTGACCACGGGCAGGTAGAACACGCAACGGAAAAGGCTGGTAGCCCACTCGGGCAGGTCTACGATGGCAGAGGAGACCCACAGCGAGAAGGCGCAGGTGACGGGCACGGACACCACCACGATAATGAAGGTGTTCTTTAAGGCACCCAGAAAGATGGGGTCTGTGAACAGTTCCTTATAGTTTGCAAGGCCCACAAAGATATCGGCACGGTTCATGGTGGAATCGAAGAAGCTGGTCACCACGCACAGCACCATGGGATAGATGACGAAGCCCAGAAAGAAGATCAGGCTGGGCAGCAGGAAGCAATAGGAAGCGAAGGTCTCGCGCCGTACCAGCGCACTGCTGCGCTTAGGCTCTTTGATCGCCGTTTTTGCAGCCAAGAGGATCACCGTTCCTTTCGGTTATGATTTTTTTTTTACAAATAAAGCCCCTCCCTCGTCGGGATCTTCGAGGAAGGGGCGAAGCGTCAATAATTATCTGCCCCCGGCAGAGTGGATGGGCTTATGCCTGTGCGGCAGCGTTTGCGTTGTCCACAAAGGTCTTGACGGCAGTCTCGACATCCTCACCGGAGCCGACGCGCTGCAGCATGTTCCACCACTCGGTACGTGCGGTTGCCCAGCCCGGAGTGATCTGGTAGTAGTCGCCCAGATAAGCCATGAACTTGCTGTACTCGCTCATGATCTCGTTGTCGGCGTAGATATCGCCCACGCTGGTGCGGACCGGGAAGTAGGTGGAAGCCAGCACACTGTCCTTGACCTGATCGGGGTCGGCAGCGATGAAGTCGATGAAGGTCCTGGCTGCTTCGATCTTGGCCTCGTCGCCGTTATCAAAGATGCCGAAGCCCCAGATGCCGCCGCACAGCTTCGGGTCGCCGCTGTCGGTGGGGAAGGCCATGGGGAAGATCTCGTCGCCATCGTTGGTCAGACCGGCGGCGTTGTTGTCGCTGTTGGCCTGCTGTGCAATGTTCCAGCAGAATGCCATCTGCAGGGTGCCGTTGCGGAACAGGGTGATCTCGTCGCCGCCTGCGATGGAAGCGTCAAAGTTGATGCCCTTGGTGTCGTGCAGGGTCTGGATCGCCTTGATGTTCTCGGCGGAGTCGGCAGTGTACTTGGTGTGGGCTGCATCGGTAAAGGTGCCGCCGTACATGTTGTTGATGATGGCGCGGGTGCCCTGGTCGCCGCCCTGACCTGCGCAGTAGATGGCTGCAACGTTCTCGTAACCGCCGTTGTACAGGGCATCAACGGTCTTCAGGAAGCCGTCGGTGCTCCAGGTATGCTTGTCGGTATCAATGTACTGGTCAGCGCCCACTTCCTTGACCTTGGTCATGTTCACGGCCATGCAGTGTGCGGTCATGCACAGGGGATACTCGTAGTAGTTGCCGGCAGTGTCCTTGCAGGCGGACTCAACGGACTCGTAAATGTCCTTCTTGGCATCGTCGGTCCACAGGTCGTTCAGCGGAGCCATAACGCCCTTTGCGCCCCAGTTTGCAACCAGACGCTCGGGACCTTCCATGATCAGATCAGGTGCGCTGCCACCCTCGATGGCGGTGTTCACCTGATCGTCGCCGTTGGTGTAGTCCAGATACTCCACAGTGACCTTGATGTCAGGATACTTTGCGTTGAAGCTGGAAACCAGACCCTGAACGGTCTCGTCATTGCCCCAGCCGCCGATGGGGTATGTCCACAGCTTGATGCTGGTGGAAGAAGCAGCTGCGCTTGCAGCGGTAGAACCTGCGGTGGAAGCAGCAGTGCTGGTGCTTGCAGAAGAGCCGCCGCATGCGGCCAGAGCGCCGGCTGCGCCCAGAATGCCAGCGGCCTTCAGGAACGAACGGCGGGAAATGCAGTTTTTCATAGTAGTTTCTCCTTCGCATTCAAGATGCTTCACGTTGTTGGCGGCCTGCCGTGCCAGCGGCCGCTCTTGATGGCTCCATTATAGAAAAATATTTTCATTTTGTCCATTCATGGTTTTCATAAATTTTCAGAATGACAGTGTGCATTGTGCACAAAAGTGTGGGATATATGTTGAAATGCAAAGAAAACCTTGCTTTACTCTTCTGAAATTATTACAGAATGGTACAAACCCACAAAAACGATAGTGAAAATGTTTTCTAAACAAAAATGCAAAATTGAAAGATATTTTCACAGAATGGCCGGTTTTTCCGCCAAAACTGTGTGCTCTGCACAGAACTGCGGGCCAAAATGTGGGCAATGCGTCTCTTGCGAAGCGGGGACGATTCTTTTATACTTTTTACAAAGGTGAATGAAACGGTCGGCAGCTGATCCGGGTCGGTGGACTGCTGCGCCGGAAAAGAGGAAAAAGAAAAATGGCAACGAATTTTTGGGAGCTGCTGCAGCAGCATCAGGGCGACCTGACAAAATCGGGCCGCACCGTGGCGGACTATCTTGTGCAGCACGCGGCAGAGGCACAGTATCTGTCCATCTCCTCGCTGGCAAAGGAGTGCTGTGTGGCAGAGGCAACGGTGTTCCGCTTCTGCCGGGCGCTGGGGTTTGAGGGCTATCATGAAATGCGCATTGCGCTGGCGCAGGCCAACGCCACCGGTGCACTGGTCAACCAGCATGTGCCGGAGCCGGATGCCGACACGGCAACTTTGTGCGAGCACGCCAGCGCCCTGCTGATGACTACTATCAACGGCACCCAGAACAATCTTTCGCCGGAGGCGGTGGACAAGGCTTCGGAGCTGATGCACAAGGCCCGGCAGGTGTACTGCCTTGGTCAGGGCGGCAGCATGTATATTGCAAATGATATCTGCGCCCGCTTTGCCTGCATCTCCACCAAGTTCCGCACGGCAGGCGACAGCCATATGCAGCTGATTACGGCCAGCCTGATGACCCCGGAGGATGTGGTGCTGTTCGTTTCCTATTCCGGCGCTACCCGCGATATGCTGGAAACGCTGCGCGCGGCCAAGGCGGCGGGCGCAAAGATCATTCTGCTCACCCATTATGAGGATTCGCCCGGCGCAAAGCTGGCGGATATCGTGCTGCTGTGTGGTGCGCAGGAAAGCCCGCTGGACTCCGGCAACATCCCGGTCAAGGTGGCGCTGCTGTATGTGGCTGAAGTGCTGGTGCTGCGCTACACCATGGACGACCCCGAAAATGCCAACGCCGCACAGGATCGCACCAGTGAAGCACTGGCGGTCAAAATGCTGTAAAAATATTGCCCGCAAGGCCCCCGCAGATCCCGTGTTCTGTGGGGGCCTTGGCATATCCGGCAAAGGGTGCGTAAAATCTGTTTCTGATCTTTTTCAAAAAAAAATAGACATCATCTTTTCGATGAAGTCTATTTTTCTTTAGCCTCTTAACTTAACGGCATTGGGCGAATGCCTGATGGGCTTTTATGCCGGTGGTGGGGGTCTCCCGCGCACTGAGCAACAGCCCGCAGGGCTGATTG
>OBVH01000688.1_pt1 | contig 14400 bp, 12 predicted proteins | sample 1495001 | NCBI WGS metagenome assembly OBVH01 (sample SAMEA2579959, study PRJEB22360) | human gut metagenome
CGATTTGGCGGCGGCGAAAGATGGCCAGTGCCGTCTCGTCCAAGGTGGTAATATCCGTTCCGTCCACATACACATGCCCGTCCGTAGGCGTATCCACACCGCCCAGAATATGCAGCAGGGTGCTTTTGCCGGAGCCGGACGGCCCGATGATGGCCACAAACTGTCCTTTCGGCACGGTAAAGGACACATCGTCCAGCGCCCGTACCTCCGTATCGCCCTTACCGTAAATTTTAGATAAGTGCTCAATTCTCAAAATGTCCATAATGGCTCTCCTTTTCGCTTTGTTGCCCTCATTATACCCGGCCAAAGTGTCAGTTCGGTGACAGTTTTGGTGACAATTTTGTCATCTTTCCCCCTGCGGAAGATAAGATCCGGCTTTGCTCCGTTTCTTTTATACCATATCTCGTATGCCCCTGGCAAGCACCCACTATTTTGCAAAATCTCTTTACAACGGCGGGGGTTTGTGCTATAATTGGCTCGCTGTGTACGGATCACACGGTATCGGGTGCAAGCTCCTACGGAGAGTCACCGATCCCGTAACTGTGTCCTCCGCCAATCGGCAAATACTGTAATGAGGTGAAAGATTATGACACAAGCTGAGAAGCAAGAAATCATCAAGGCTTACGCAACCCACGAGGGCGACACCGGTTCTCCCGAGGTACAGGTAGCTGTGCTGACCACTCGTATTAACGAGCTGACCGAGCACCTGAAGACCCACAAGAAGGATCATCACTCCCGCCGCGGTCTGCTGAAAATGGTTGGTCACAGACGCAACCTGCTGGTTTATCTTTACAACAAGGATGTAGAGAGATACCGTAGCCTGGTGAAGAAGCTGGGTATCCGCGATACCATCGACAAGTAAGAACGCGCAAGCAGACGACGGAGCACTTCTGTCGTCTGCCTTTTTTGTCCAAGGCAAAATCGTATCTTCCAAGGAGGTTCTACTAATAGTAGTAAATTGAGGTCACCGGGTGCGGCGGCTTGAATTTATTACTATTGTGCCTCCTTGATGATAAATATTATTTATGAAAGAGGTAACCAAATGTTTTTCAAGAACTACAAAGTTTGGGAAACGGAACTGGCCGGCAGAAAGCTGACCCTGGAGACCGGCAAAATGTGCGGTCTGGCCGGTGCGTCCATTATGGCCCGCTACGGTGACACCAATGTGCTGTGTAACGTGACCATGAGCGCCAAACCCCGCGAGGGCGTGGATTTCTTCCCCCTGAGCGTGGATTATGAAGAGAAGATGTATTCCGTGGGTCGGATCCCCGGTTCTTTCCAGCGCCGTGAGGCTCGTCCTTCCGAGAAGGCCATCCTCACCTCCCGCTGCATTGACCGCCCCATTCGTCCCCTGTTCCCCAAGGATATGCGCAACGATGTAAGCGTTGTGGCTACCGTAATGAGCGTGGATCCGGATTGCTCTCCGGAGATCACCGCCATGATCGGCGTGTCCGCTGCCATCGCCATCTCCGACATTCCGTGGGACGGCCCCATCAGCGGTGTGAATGTGGGTCTGGTAGACGGCCAGATCGTCATCAACCCCACTCTGGAGCAGCGCGCCCATAACGATCTGAACCTGACCGTGGCTTCCACCGGCGACCTGGTGGCTATGATCGAGGCCGGCGGTAACGAGATCGACGACGACACCATGTTCAACGCCATTATGGCCGGTCATGAGGAGAATAAGAAGATCGTTGCCTTCATCAACGGTATTGTTGAGGAAGTGGGCAAGCCCAAGAAGAGCTTCCAGTCCTCCGACCCGGATCCGGCGATCCTGCAAGAGATCGAGGACTTCTGCATTGAAGATGTGAAGAAGGCTCTGGATACCGACGACAAAAATGTGCGCGACGAGCGCCTGCGCCCCATCTATGACGCAGTACACGAGAAGTTCGATGATCGCTTCGAGGGCGAAGAGGGCAAGATCGAGGAGATCCTGTACCTGGTACAGAAGCATGTGGTGCGTGCTTGGCTGAAAGACGAGCACAAGCGTGTGGACGGCCGCGGCATTGACGACATTCGTCCCCTGAACGCAGAGATTGACCTGCTGGCCAGAGCCCACGGCTCCGGTATGTTCACCAGAGGCCAAACCCAGGTGCTGTCTGTGACCACCCTGGGCCCCATGAACGACGCCCAGCAGCTGGACGGTCTGGACGAGCAGACCGAAAAACGCTATATGCACCACTACAACTTCCCCAGCTACTCTGTGGGTGAAACCAAGCCCTCCAGAGGCCCGGGCCGCCGCGAGATCGGCCACGGCGCACTGGCAGAGCGTGCTCTGGTGCCCGTGCTGCCCTCTCTGGAAGAGTTCCCCTACACCATCCGTTGCGTGTCTGAGGTGCTCTCCTCCAACGGTTCCACCTCTCAGGCATCCATCTGCGGCTCTACGCTGGCCCTGATGGATGCAGGCGTGCCCATCAAGGCACCCGTTGCCGGCATTTCCTGTGGTCTGATCACCGAGGGCGACCGCTGGATGACCATGCTGGACATTCAGGGCGTGGAGGACTTCCACGGCGATATGGACTTCAAGGTGGGCGGCACCCGCAAGGGCATCACTGCCATCCAGATGGACATCAAGATCGATGGCCTGACCTACGACATCATTGCCGAGGCCTTCGAGAAGTGCCGCAAGGGCCGCCTGTATATTCTGGACGAGATCATCAAGCCGGTGATCGCAGAGCCCCGCCATGAGCTGAGCCGCTACGCACCCAAGATGTTCAGCATGATGATCCCCACCGATAAGATCAAGGACGTGATCGGTAAGGGCGGCAAGGTCATTCAGGACATCTGCGCTACCTGCAACTGCAAGATCGACGTGCAGGAGGACGGCCATGTGTTCGTCTCTGCTGTGGATCAGGAGGACGCAAAGCGCGCCATCTTTACCATCAAGACCATTGTGGAGGACCCCGAGATCGGTGCCATCTACAAGGGCAAAGTGACCCGCCTGATGAACTTTGGTGCCTTCGTTGAGATCGCACCGGGCAAGGAAGGTCTGGTGCACATCTCCAAGCTGGACACCAAGCGTGTGGAGCGCGTGGAGGATGTGGTGGCTGTGGGCGATGCCATCGTGGTCAAGGTGACCGACATCGACCAGCAGGGCCGTATCAACCTGAGCCGCCGCGATGCCATTCTGGCGCTGGAAGCCAAGCGCGCCGAGCAGCAGGCACAGCAGCAGTAAACCCTGACTGCATAAAAGAAACCGAAAAAGAGGACCCGATGCAGATGCATCGGGTCCTCTTTGTTGTATCAGAAGAAAATTATACTGTGCGGTATTTGCGATCCAACGCCCAGCCGAATGCAAACAGCACCACACCACTGACAGCCAGCACCGGCACGGGCCAGTTCAGCTGACCGGTCTGCGGCAGACCGCTCATTACCGGGTTATCCGGGTGGCCCGGAGCCACGGGATTGTCCGGATTACCGGGAGAGACCGGGTTATCCGGGTTGTCCGGCGGGGTAGGCGTATCAGGATAATCGGGCGTAGGCGGGGTAGGGGGCGTAGGCGGCGTGTCCGGCTTGGTGGGGGTGTAAGCACCCACCTTGGGGCTGGCATCCACCGCATAATTCCACTTGCCATCCTCCGCCATGGGCAGAGAGACAAGGAACGGATTGATCGGCTCATAGCCCTTGGAAGCCTCGGTCTGCACGATCAGATACAGGCCCAGCTCCAGACCACGGAAGGTCACGTTGCCGTCCGCATCAATGGTCTTTGTGGTGCCCTCGGCGCTTTGGGGCAGATACTCCTGCAGCTGGGCCGCAAGGGTGCTGTCGGTCAAATCACCCAGCGCAATGCCGCAGCCGTAGAAATCGCCGCAGTATTCGTAGCTCAGGTTGCCGTTTTGGCGCTTTACCTCGGCCACACGGTACAAAGTGAGCTTGCCGCCGCTCAGCGCCTTATCGTTGGCGCTGTCGTACAGCGTAACGCGGATGGTGCCGGTAGTGGGATTGCCGCTGCTGTCCACCAGCTTGATGTTTGCGCTGGTGGCAAGGGCAGGCAGCGCACTTGTTACCAGAAGGCACAGCACCAAAAGCAGGGCCGCAGCGTGCTTTTTGAGATCAGTGCGTTTCATGTTTTTCACCTCTTGTAGATTTGCGTTTGCGGTTGGAGAACAGCAGCCAGAGCAGCAGCACCAGCAGCAGGGGCAGTGCCATGATGGGAGCTGTGATGATCGGTTCGATCTTGATGGCATCGGCTGTTACACGGATGTGCTTGAGCTTGTCCGGCGTTTCGATGCGGCGTCCCCGCACCAGAAGGCGGTGGGAGTTGATGCCGTAGGGGGTGCAGGTCATCAGGGTGACGTAATCCTTGCCGTCCACCACCTTGAGGTTGTCCGTCTCGGTGGGCAGTACAATGGAGATCTGGTCCACCTCATAGGTCAGCACCCGGTCCAGCACCGTGATGGTGAAGGTGTCGCCCACTTCCAGCTGGTCCAGATTGGTGAACAGCTTGGCGCTGGGCAGGCCGCGGTGAGCCGAAATGACCGCGTGGGTGCTCTCGCCGCCCACCGGCAGGCTGGTGCCCTCCAAGTGGCCTGCGGCGATCTGCAGCACGCCATCGCTGGTGCCGTGGTAGATGGGCAGCTCCACACCGATCTTTTCAATGGTGATGTAGCCCATAATGCCGGTGCCGGTCACATCCAGCGTGCTTTCGTAGGTGGGAAAGCGCTGCGGGAAATACAAAGCGTCCGGATCGGCAGCGATCTGCGCATTGAACGCATCTGCCGCCTCGAAATAGGCGCTGTAGTCGGCATCGGTCAGATTGTCCACATCCTCGGCATAGGTGGCCACAGCACGGGACTGATGCAGCTGGTTGACGTAATCGCTGAGGGTGGGGTATAACATCACGGATAGACCCACGAAAAAGACGAGGATCAGGATGATGGTGCTTTTGTTCTTTTTCATGGGCTACTCCCTAATGTTATAAGGATAGGAGCGGGGGCCTTGCGGCCCCTTTGCTCCGGGTTCTTGGGGGAAATGGAGCTTACTTGTTCTCCATGCGCTTCTTGGTGACCAGCAGAACGATGGCCGCAACCATCAGGCCGCCGCCGACCACATAGAACAGGGTAGTGCCGATGCCGCCGGTGGAGGGCAGGGTAATGCCGCCGGCTTTTATGTTGACGATATCATTCGTCAGGTTGGAGCCTTCAAGATTAACCTGATCATTTCTGGAGTGGTCTGCTTTGATGGTCACTGGGATTACTTTGCAGGCACTGTAACCGGCAGGAGGGGTGGTCTCCTTCAGGTAGTAAGTACCGGCGTCCAGACCCTTAACATTGAACTGACCATCTTTGTTAGAGAGCATCTCAACGCCTTTACCCTCAGTGCTAAAGTCGCGAGAGTAAGTGCCGTCATCATTCATTTTGAGCTTGATCTCATCTTCAGCATTGCAAGCTTCATTGCTGTACAGACGGAAGCCAGCGCCCTCCAGCTTGTTGTTCTCGTTAACTTCATCGCGGTACTTGGTGTTGTTCAGCTGGTAGGTGTACACATAGACTGGAGTGCTTTCGGGAGTTTTACCAATGGATGACTCGTCTTGGGGATTGTTGGAATAGGTGAGATAAACTTTATTTATGTTACTAGTACCACCGCCTGCAGTATTGACAGAGGCTTTTTCGTTCAGGTGTGCAGTATAGGTGACCTTAATAGTAGCGCCGTTATTCAAATCAAGCCCTGCTACACAGGTCTTGACATCAGGAATTTCTACCTCAAAATAGTTTTGACTATCAAGCTTGTCAGTATTAATGGTATACTTCGAAGGATCGGTGATAGTATAGGTGATGTCATTGGATTCAATGACTACACTATAGGGTCCGTCATAAGTAATGCCCTCGGACAGGGTATCATGAAAGATAACCGAGTACTTATCATAGTAATCGTAAGCACGGTTAGTGCTGTCGGGCAAGGTAGCGGTCAGCTGGAACTGGAACTTTTCGTTGATTGCATGGTCAGCGCTGGAACCAAAACCTCCTGTGCTGGTGCCATCCGGATTGTCATAAACTTTCTTCTCAACAGTGGGCTTTTCGGCCTTAGGCGTAATTGGAACGTTCCAGTTTCCTTTGGTAACCATCAGCAGGAAGGAATTGTAGGAATGATAGGAATCGTCTTTGGAAAAGTCGGTAGTATCAACGAACAGATAATAACCTGCCTTGGCCTCGGGAATGATGAGGGCATTGCTACCAGCTCGAACGACGTATGTCGGGTTTGCATCATTCGAGTAGAGATAGTGGCATACAAAACGCGCGAAAGCGATGCTGTCATCATCGGAATCATGCCATCTGCTGATAACCTTAAGAACATCCTGAGCAGTGGTAGCACCTTCAAACTGACCGCCGATGCGCTCAGCTGCCTTCAATTGGGCCAGAAAATCCTCAGAATTAGTGATGATGTTGCTGCCCCAATCAACGTTGGAAATCTTAAAGTCTTTAATATTATTACCCTCAACATCACCCTTGAAGATCTGGAAAGCGCTGTAAGTGTGATGTGAGTCGACGTCCCCCTCACTGTTTTCTGCAAACGCCGGGATCGCCATGGCGCACACCATGGCAACTGCCAGCAGTGCGGCCAGCAGCTTTTTGATTACTTTCTTCATCATGATTTGCGAAAATCTCCTTTCAAGTTTTTCTGATTCCTATTTTCAGGGTCTGCTTCCGGCGCAGAATCAATTTTGCCGCCGTGTCAGGAAGGATGCAGGCTTTTTAACGTGCCCCCCTTTCGCGTCTGCGCTTTTTGCAAACCCCGCACACCAGAGCGGCAAGCATCAGCGCGCCGCCACCTGCTGTATACAGTTTGGTACCGGCCCCGCCGGTAGAGGGAAGTTCGTAGTCGGACGGATCGGCCTGACTGGTGATCACAAGGCTGTCGGTTTTTACCGACTCTTCGGCATCATCGCTGATGGGCGTATCCAGAATCCTGATGTTATTGATTACTTCACCGTCAACAGCCGTTTCGCCAACGTCCTTCAGCTTGACGGTGTAGCGGATAGAATAGGTGCCTGCGGCAATGGGGGAACCGGCAGAACCCAAGGTGATCTTGCGCTCACCATTATCATCTTCCCAAGTGATGCGGAGCGCTGTATCGTCTTCTTTCATGCTGAGCCGGAGCGAGTCTTCGACATATTCGGCGGTTACGCCGGTGGGCAGGGTCATGCTGTCCGCAAGCGTCAGCGGGCCGGCCTGTTCGTTCTGGACCACAAGCGTAACAGTGTAATCTAGGTAGGCATCGCTGCCATCGTAGCGCGGGTCCTTCACGCTCTGGTTAAGGTCATAGTTCGTATCGTCTTTTTGATCCTCATCGGGGGTTTCATCCGGGTTGATGGTGATATCAAGGGCGTAATCTTTGTTGACCTCGATCTGATTAAAGCCGCTGCTGGTGACCTCGCTCTGGTTCCACTGGAAATTGAAGGCAACGTTGCTGGTGACCTTGGCATCGGAAGTATCCGCGCCTGCGGCTGCCTCCTCTTTCTGCTTGATATAGTTTTGGTCGTACCGCAGCACGGCGTACCAGCAGCCGTCATTCCCCTTGAGCAGCCGGTAGCTGCCGCAGGTGACATAATTGCCGGTATCTTCCAGTTTGCCGGAGATAAGCTCGTCGTTCAGCACATCAAAGCTCTTGGGCAGCTTAACATGGACACAGTAGTCGTTGTCCTGGATCGCTTTGGCCGGGATATCTGTGACGGTCAGGCTGCTGTGCAGAAGCTCCGAAATGGTGGTGACGTTGGTATCCTCGTATTCAGTGCCATTCTTGCGCTGCACCTCCAGAGCAGTGAGGTAATCCAGTGCATCCAGACCTTTGATGGTGGTAATGGCATCTGCGTCATCTTCGACTTTGAAATCCGGCGTAGCAACGCCGTAATCGGCCTGCTGCGCATTTGCCACAGACACCAGCGTTGTCACCTGCGAAGCATTCAGCGTGACTTTAGCCACCTTGCCATCCACATCGCCGGAGATCACGGTCAGGGTGCCGAAATCTTTGTCCACATCGCTCACGATGCCAACGGTGCTGGCATCCACGGTATATTCCTCAATGTGGGGCGCGGTGTCGGTGGTGGCCGCAGCATCCATGGAGAGCAGGGCAATGTCGGCATCGGCGGAATCATCCTGCACCTGCAACGGCTGGCTTTCCGCGGCCACAGCCTTGGTCACGGTGCCATTGTAAATGACGATATCACCGGGCATTGCGGCATCAGACGGCAGATCACCGTCAAAATCCATGGCATAGCCGCTGCCGGTCTCTTCGTTGTACAGCGCGCTGCGCAGCTGGCTGTGCAAAGACAGCACGCTGGAAACCTGCGGGATAGCGCTCTGGGGGATATCGGCATATTTCAGGCAGTAGGAAAGGAACATCACGTCCCATGGGCCGTAGTCGTTGCCGTAGTCGTTGCCGTAGCGGGTGTAGTGGCGCACGGTCTCGCCGTCGGCATCGTCCAGCTGGAAGTTGCGCTCGCTCTGCTCATAGCCCAGCTGGCTCTCGGCTACGGCCAGCAGGTCGTCGGCCCAGTTGCCGCTCAGCGTGGTGCCGGTCTGTGCCAGCCATTCGTCCTCGTCCTGCGTGCCGTCCAGCGGGTCGGACAGGCAGTTCACCGTGTGGTGATGCTCCGGCAGGCCGCAGACCAGCACTTCCTCGTAGCAGGCATCGGTGTGGTGGTGCACCGGGGTCTCGATCACAGGATCGACCACCACGGGCTTTGCGGCCACCGGCTCCTCAAACAGGGCCACCGGGTCATAATCGGGGTTCACTTCTTCTACAAGCTCGCCCTCTTCCAGACCGCACACCAGCTCATAGGTGGTGGTGTAGCAGCTGTCGTCGTGGGTGTGCTCGAATTTATCGCAGATGAAGGTGACACCATCCTCATCAAAACAGCTGTCGTCGTGGGTGTGCTCTTCTTCCAGGCAGGTCAGCTCCCGCACTTCCTGGTAGCAGTCGTCGGTGTGCTCATGGGGCACAAAGATGTACTCCGGCTCTGCGGAATGGGCTGCAATGCCGGGATCATCCGCATCCACGCCGAACGCATCATCATCCATGTCGAATGTATCATCAAAAGACATGCCGTCGTCCGTCATAGTGGCATTCCAGTCCTCCGGTTCGCCTTCCTCATAGCCGCACACCAGCTGCTTTTCATAGCAGGCAGCGGTGTGCTCGTGCTCCAACTCGCCGCACAGATAATCGGCCGTTTTGGCAATGCCCACGCCGTGCAGCTGCCAGTTCACGAACAGGCTGGTGGTAAGCGCCAGTGCCAGCAGCAGCGCAGTATAGCGTCTGGCGCGCTGGTGGTTCCGACGGAACTTTTTCTGATATTCTTTCACAATATCCCGCATGATTCCTAAACCTCCTTAGTGGATCAACGAGAAGCTGGACAAGGGCCATACCCGCAAAAAAACCTTGCCTACGATCTGACTTTTTTCCACACAGCCGATCACACTGCTGCGGCTGTCAATGGAGGTGGCCCGATGGTCACCCAGTACGAAATACCGGTTTTCCGGCACCTGATAGGGAAATTTGATGTCGCATTCGCCCAGAGCCAGTTCATCTACATATGGCTCATCCAGCGTCTGGCCGTTCACAGTGACCACACCGTCCTCGTCCAGTTCGATCACATCACCGGGCAGGCCGATGATGCGCTTGAGCAGAAGCTTGTTCTGCCAGTAAAATCCGCAAAGGTCGCCGGTCTTCATGTCGCTGCCCTTGACCAGCAGAATGATGTCCCGGTCCTGCAGAGTGGGGTTCATGCTGTCGCCGGAGACCTGCAGCACCGGCAGAAACAGGGTGGCCAGCAGCACGGCAATGGCTGCGACTACCAGCAGCGTGTAGACCGTGCTGCGCAGCACCCGCATATAACGGCTGCGGTAGGCCAGACGTTCGCGCTCTGCTTCCACCTCTGCTGTGGATGGAATGGGCGTGAACCTGATCTTTTGCTCTTTCATTTGGCACGCTCCTCCGGCAGGAATTCCGTGCTGTGATAGCCGTCCAGCAGTTCGCTGGCCCGGCGGTCAAAAGCGGCCCGGCGCTGCTGGATCTCCTGCTGCGTCCGGGCAAGCATTGCCTTGCAGTCCGCTTCGGTCTGGGCGCGCTTGCGTGCGGCGGCTTCCGTTTCCGCGTCGCACTGCTGCTGGGTGCGGGCCTTCAGGTTCGCAGCCTCGGTCTGTGCCTGTGCAAGGATCTGCTGGGCTTCGGCTTCCGCCTGAGCGCGCAGAGCGCTGGCAGCGGCATCGGTGTTTTTGTTTGCTGCGAGCACCGATGCAACGTATTCATCAGCCGCAGCCTGCGCCGCTTCAAACACCTTGTTCAGCTCCAGTGCAGCCTGCGCAATGGAACCTGCGTTTTCAATATGGATCTGCCGTTCCTGCAGCTGGGCAGACAGGGCAGCGTTTTCTGCCCGGAGCTGGTCCTCGCTCTGCTTGAGCGCCAGAATGATCTCGACTAATTCGGTGCGGCGCATGTGCCGCAGTTCACGGTCTGGCATAATGATCGATTTCTCCCGCAAAAAGTGGTCGGATTAGGCGAACGAAAACTTTCGACAAATACGAAAATTTTCGCACCACAAAACCACATTTGATATATCAGTTTTCGGCGTGAAAGCGCCAGTTTGATGAATGACCTTCCACCTTATATGTTAGCACAGTATACGTAACAAAAGCGTAACAAAAATGCCTTTTCCGTGCATTTTTTTGCCAAAGCCAAAGAAAAATTGTTTCTTTTGATGTAAACGATTAAAATGCGTTAAAAACAAAAAGAACTGTCCCCACAACGGAGACAGTTCTTGAAAAACAGATGAAAATAGAAGCCGGATCAGAAGCTCTTCAGCAGATCGCCCAGAGTCAGGAAGGACTGGTAGATCACGTTGACATTGTTGATGATGGAGCTTGCACCGGAGAAGATGCGGGCAATGGCGTTGAACACCTTACCGACATTCAGGAAGCTGTTGTAAGCGTCGCGGGCACCACCGTCCAGATAGACCATTTCCTCTTCGCTGATGGAGGCATAGTTTGCGGGCAGTTTCATAGTAGACATGGAGATTTTCCTTTCTATTGATAAAATTGATACAGTGTGTGAAAAGACTTAAATAAAGGCAGCCACGGCCAGCGTGGTGATCAGAGCACCGGCTACCGTCAGAACGCTCAGAATCGGGCCGTCATCGTATTCCTGCGCGGTCTGTTCCGGCTGAGCGGGCGTGGATGTGCTGGTGGAAGTGGTGGCATTTTTCACGGTCCAGTGTGCGTACACAGTGGTATCACCGGTAAACACCGTAGAGGTGCTGATTTTTGTGCCGCCCACCGGCTCGGTATACCAGCCGTCAAAGGTGTAGCCTTCCAGCGCAGGCTGCGCGGGCAGGGCACTGAGTTTGCCGCTCAGATTGGTGGTGACTGCCACAGCGGAGCTGCTGCCGCCCATGGCATCCAGACCAATGGTGTAGACCTGCGAATCCTTGTCTTCTGCGGCAAAGGCAGAGGGCAGTGCACAGCAGAGCAGTGCAGCGCTGAGCAGACCGAGGACCAGCATTTTCAAGATCTTTTTCATATGACTCCTCGCTTTCCTGACGAATTGGGATGTGGTGCCTGCCGGGAACGGAAACACCAGAACAGACCTCGATGTCCCCGCCATGAGGCAGTAGACGAAAAAGCCGGGAAGAGGAGGTTTATTCAATCCTATATTTACCACATATAGTGTAACAAAAGCGCAACAAAATGGGCGTATTTTGTTGTTATGATGAAAAAAATTGGTTTTTCACAAATTGCAGGCTGCAAAAGGCGGCATAGAGCCGCCGCAAAAGCGGAAAAGTGGAACCTTCCCCTTGTGGAAAAACAAAGAATATGGTATAATATCTTGCACGATGCGCCATCGCCAAGCGGTAAGGCAGGGGACTTTGACTCCCCCATCGTAGGTTCGACTCCTGCTGGCGCAACCAAAAGCCCCGTCATCCTGAAAAGGCTGACGGGGCTTTTTGCATCACTTTTCCACAAAATGCGGCTGAACGGTGCAAAGCTCAGCGGCGGCGGATCTTTCTGGTGGGCTTGCGGCGGTTCCAGTTGTTCAAAAGGACCCACGCAAAGTAGATGATGATGGAAATAATACTCAATGTTATTACAACTTTGAGGTACAGACTGCCTAAGAATTCCTGAAAACGCGCCACAGTGAACAGCAGCGGGTTGCGGCTGACATCCTGCCCGGCGATCAGGTCCACCACGCCAATGGTCTCACCGGCAAGCTTCAGCTCCACGGTACCCACCACATCGCCCTGCTGGACAGGGGCACACACGGAATCCGGCAGGTGGAAATATTTCTGGGTCACGCTGCCGTCGCCGGTGGAAGGCAGCAGGGTCATCATGCTGTCGGCGGGATACAGCTGCAGGGAGCTGGTATCGGAGGAATACTTCACCGGGATCTCGGCCAGCGTAAGGTCGGTGTCCAGCGCGGCCTGAATGGAAAAGCTGTCGAACACCCAGTCCATCAGCTTCACGGTCTCGCACAGGGCCGGGCGACGGTTGGCGTAGCCGAAATCGTCGCAGGTGTCCGGGCTTTGCATCACGCAGAAAATATAGGTGGCACCATCCTTATTGGCCCATGAAACATAGCTCTGATTGCCGCTGTCGCTTTTGAATGCGGTCACATCGCACATGCCGCCCTGCATGGCGCTGCGGTAGTATTTGCCGCCGCTGGATTTGCTCAGCGCGGCGTTCTGGCTGACCAGAACAGACGAAGAACGGTGTTTTTCTTTGGCGGGCATGGAAAAGCTGGGCGCACCGGAAACCTCCACAAAGGCATCAAAGCTCATCAGATAGCGCAGGATCAGGTACATATCCACGGCACAGGTCACGTTGCCGCTGTCGATGCCGCAGGCATCCGTCCAGGTGCTGCCGGTGGTGCCGATGCGCTGGGACAGGATGTTCATCTGGCTCACCCAGCCCGCGAGGTCGCCGCCGGAAAGGGCATAAGCAAGGCCCATGGCGGCTTCGTTGGCGTTGCGGGTCAGCATGGCGTACATGGCTTCGCGGTAGGTAAAGGTCTCGTTGGAGCGCATATCAGCGTTGTTGGTGTTATAAACGTAATCCGAGATGGCAAAGGGCATCTGGAAGGTGTCGTCCAGATGGTCGGCATAGTTGGTCAGCAGCAGGGCAATGGTCATGTACTTTGTCAGACCACCGGCGGATACCTGCTTTGTGCTGTCCTTATCATAGACGATGATATTGGTATCGGTGTTGACGATATAGGCACTCTGTGCCTGCACCTGATAGACCGGGGTGGGGTCGAACATAGCCCCGGCGGGCAGCACAAGGCAGCTGAACAGGACAGCGAACGACAAAACCAGCGCAAAAATACGTTTCATGTGGACAATTCCTTTAAAAAGCGATAATATAAAACAACAGGCAGCACGGCACAGGTGCAGTGCGCCGGGTAAGAACGAGATCACAGCGGAAGGCTGTATTCTTTATAATAACAGGTTTGGCGGGGTGTGACAAGGCTTATTGTGCCGATTTCACATCCGGTCAGGGAGGACAGAAATGGTATATCTGACAGGGGACACCCACGGCGACATCGACCGCTTCAAGCACGGCAAGCTGCGCTGGCTGGGCAAACGGGATACCGTGGTGGTACTGGGCGACTTTGGCTTTGTGTGGGACGGCAGCAAGGAGGAACAGAAAAAGCTGGATTGGCTGCGCAAGCGCCCGTATACCCTGCTGTTTCTGGACGGCAGCCACGAAAACTACGACCTTTTAAAGCAGTATCCCACCGAGGAACGCTTTGGCGGGAAGGTGCAGGCACTGGGTGGCAATGTGTACCATGTGTGCCGCGGCAGTGTGCTGGAATTGGAGAATAAAAAATACCTGTGCTTTGGCGGTGCGGAAAGCCAGGATGTGGAGGATCGGGAACCCGGCGTGAACTGGTGGAGGGAAGAAATGCCTTCGGAGGAGGAATACGCCTTTTGTGAGGAGAACCTTGCAGCGTGCGATTACAAAGTGGATTATGTGCTGACCCACGATGCGCCAAGCAGATTTTTGGATTTTACCGCCCTTGCCAGCGGCGAGACCAACCAGCTGCACAGCTTTCTGGATAAAATTTTGTTGAAGCTGACCTACGACAAGTGGTTTTTTGGCTGCTACCATAAGGATACCCAGCTTTCCACCAAAAGCCGCTGCGTGTTCTGCGATGTGATAAGCATGGGCGAACGGCACGCAAAGCGTTCCGTTCGATAACAGGGGCCGCTGCACCAGCCGTGCAGCGGCTTTTGCATTTGCTGTTGCTTGTGCGCAAAAAATCTCCGGATCAGTTCATGGCTCCGGCTTTCTCGAACATCTGCTGCACCTGCTGTTCCAGCAGTGCGTGCTCCGGCGCTTCCAGCAGCGGGTCGTCGGCCAGCATGGCAACGGCTTCCGCCTGCGCAGCGTGCAGGGTGCGGGTGTCGTTCAT
>OBVH01000698.1_pt1 | contig 14243 bp, 12 predicted proteins | sample 1495001 | NCBI WGS metagenome assembly OBVH01 (sample SAMEA2579959, study PRJEB22360) | human gut metagenome
CCGCCGTTTTTCGTTGCATTGAAATGAAAAAATGGGTAGTATAAAGAATAGAAGAGCAGAGAAATCAGGAGGCACTTATGACAGAGCAGGAGATCCGGACCATATTAAGCAGACAAAGAGAATATTTTGCCACGGGAGCCACACTTTCCCGGGAATTCCGGGCAAAACAGCTGGGAAAGTTAAAGGCATCCCTGCAGTGTCATGAAACAGAATTGAACGATGCACTGCGACAGGATCTGGGGAAAAGCCGGATGGAGAGCTATATGTGCGAGATCGGACTGACGCTCTCGGAGCTGACCTGGATGCAGAAACATCTGCGGGGGCTGATGCAGGAAAAGAGAGTGCCGACACCGCTGTCACAGTTCGCAGCGATAAGCTTTCGCTCTCCGTCACCCTATGGCACCGTGCTGATCATGAGCCCCTGGAATTACCCGGTGTTACTGACGCTGGATCCGCTGATCGATGCCATAGCTGCCGGAAATACGGCGGTGGTGAAGCCCAGTGCATATGCTCCGGCGACGGCAGCTGTGCTGAAAAATATTCTGGAAGAATGTTTTCCGATAGAATACGTGGCTGTGATCACCGGCGGCAGAACGGAGAATCAGGCATTATTGCAGCAGCGGTTTGATATGATATTTTTCACCGGAGGCAAGACCGTGGGACGGGAGGTGCTTAGAAGCGCTGCGGAATATTTGACCCCGGTGACGCTGGAGCTGGGCGGGAAAAGTCCCTGCATCGTGGATGCTACGGCGAAGCTTCCGTTGGCGGCGAGGAGGATCGTATTCGGAAAATATCTAAACTGCGGGCAGACCTGTGTGGCACCGGATTATGTGTTGTGTGATGTTAGGATCCGCGACCGATTGGTGGAAGCTATCCGGGCGGAGATCTCGAGACAGTTTGGTGCGGATCCCCTGCAAAATCCGGATTATGGAAAAATCATCAACGAAAAGCATTTTCACAGACTGCTGGGGCTGATGGATGCGGAAAAGACCGTCTGCGGCGGGCAGTATGACGAAAAGACTTTGCGGATTGCTCCCACAGTGATGACGGATGTGACCTGGGAAGATGCCGTGATGGGAGAAGAAATCTTCGGACCGATCCTGCCGGTGCTGACGTATAATGCACATGATGCAGAGAAAGGTGTTGCACAAAATGATTTTTGCAGGGATGCTTCCGGGACGCATGCAGCCACGGGAGACTTTGTGGATTGGGCGATCCGCTGTGTGGAGGAACATCCTCATCCGCTGGCACTGTATTTCTTCAGTGAAGATAAAAAAGCCCAGAGACGGATCTTGGATCACTGCCATTTTGGCGGCGGTTGCATCAACGACACCATCATCCACCTAGCCACCAGCGCCATGCCCTTCGGCGGCGTGGGCGAGAGCGGCATGGGCGGCTACCATGGACGCGCCGGATTCGAGACTTTCAGCCATTATAGAAGTATTGTGGATAAAAAGACATGGACGGATCTGCCGATACGGTACCAGAGGTATGATGAGATGAAAGAGAAGATGTTACGGAGATTTTTGAAGTAACGTCATCCTAAAATAGAAGTTATGTCCTGAAAAGTGTAAGATAACATTGGATTACGTCCTGAAAAGTGTAGCGTATAGTTCATATTACGTCCTGAAAAATGTAATGGCAGGGTATTTGTGGGAAATAATATCGAAATCGAGAAGGAAAGAAGGTAATCACATGAACTTTAACAAACAAAAATGCATTACGGCAGTGATTTTGCTGTTGGTCGCTATTCTATCCATAACCGTTATCGGAAAATACGCCTCCGCCCCGGAGAATCATCAGAAGACCATCGCTTCTCTGGATGAGAAAAAACAGACTGTCATGGAACTGACGGCGGCATCCACGGTGACTTCGGCGCTGATCACCTTGCTTCCGGGCGACACGGCAACACCCATTGCGGAGAAAATGGCAGATGTCAGCAGATACCTGCTGGTGGTCCTCTGCGCTATCTATCTGGAAAAATATCTTGTGACGATTACCGGCTATGTGGCATTTACCTACCTGATTCCGATTGCCTGTGGCTTGTGGATACTCAACCTGATCTTTGCAAATGCCACCGTGCGAAAACTGGCAGCAAAACTGGCGGTGTTCGGCTTGGCGATCTCCCTCGTGGTTCCCGCAAGTGTGAAGATCTCCGACCTCATCGGTGATACCTATCAGGCCCAGATCGAAACATCCATTGAAGATGCCAAGAACACACAGAACATACTGGAAAACAGTGGTGTGGTGGATGACACTAATGCAAAAGAAACAACTGGAATCGGAACAACAGAAGCTTCTGAAACTGTTACAGGTAATGTGCAGGAGAAGGAAAACAATAACTCCGGATCTGTCTCAAACATTTTCGACTGGGCAAAAGACGCCATTTCCGGTGCTAAAGATTCGGTGGCAAATGTTGTGGAAAATGTGACAATTTCTACCGAAGAACTGGTACAGAAGGTGGAGAATTCGCTGAATCACTTTATTGAGGCGGTTGCCGTGATGATCATTACTTCCTGCGTGATCCCGATGTTGGTACTGTTGTTGTTCTTCTGGATGGTGAAGATCGTGCTGGATGTTGACCCGAGTGGCGTGAAGATCAAGGGGATGCTACCGGAGCATAAGGAATAAGTGAAGCTATCTAAAAATCTGAGGTGTTATTTATTTTCATTTTATCTATTTCAATTTATGTAGAATGATATGACTGAAAATAGAGATCGAAGCTACAGACAAATTGTAAAAAGTACAACTAACTGATGCAAAATGATGTATACTTATGTATAAGGGAAGGAAACTGTTTCCTATAGAAAGGGGAAGCATTTATGGCTATATTATCTAAAAAGCAGATGACAGAGGAAGACATTAAGCTAAATTATATTACACCGGCAATAATCCAAAAAGGATGGAGTGAACATATTACAATGGAAACAAAAGTAAAGTTTACGGCTGGTAGAATTAATATTAAAGGTAATATTTATGTCAGAAGTACCCCAAAATATGCTGATTATGTATTATATTTTACTAGTGAAAAACCTCTTGCAATAGTGGAAGCAAAAGATAATAATCACATGGTTTCCTATGGTTTACAGCAGGCAAAAGAATATGCGGTAATGATGGATATTCCTTTTGCATATTCTTCCAATGGAGATGCTTTCTATGAATATGATTTTTTGACGGGTGAGGAACAGATTATTGAACTCCATAAGTTCCCGTCTAGAGAAGAACTTTTTGAAAGATATTTAACCGAAATCAATGGGGGAAAAGGAGCTACAGAAAAGGAAAAAGAGATAATATCGCAGCCGTATTATTCATCACAAAATACTTTCGCACCTAGATACTATCAGAGAAATGCTGTTAATCGCACGGTAGAAGCAATAGCAAGAGATCAGAAAAGATTGCTTCTTGTGATGGCAACAGGAACGGGAAAGACTTACACCGCATTTCAAATTGTATATAGGCTGCTAAGAGCTGGAATGAAAAAAAGAGTTCTGTATCTTGCAGATCGCAATATTTTGGTGGATCAGAGCATAGAACAGGATTTTCAGCCACTTAAGAAAACCATTTATAAGGCGGATTTTTCAAAGGCAGATTGCCTAAATAAAATTCGTTCGCATGAGATAACATTTGCACTTTATCAGCAGATGGTGGGACTGGATGATATAGAACATTTTAGACAAATACCGGAGGGATATTTTGACCTTGTAATTGTGGATGAATGTCATAGGGGAAGTGCAAAAAAGGATAGTAATTGGCGGAGAATTTTAGAGTATTTTGCGGATGCAACCCAGATAGGTATGACAGCTACACCGAAGGAGAGCATGTATGTGTCAAACATTGATTATTTTGGTGAGCCAGTATATACATATAGTTTAAAACAGGGCATTGAAGATGGATTTCTTGCACCGTTTAAGGTAATTAATATTACGACTAATATAGGAGAAGGATGGAGACCCTACAAAGGACAACTTGACATTTATGGGAATGAAATAGAAGATCGTACTTACAATAATAGTGATTATGATTATCCCAATGGCGTAATTATTCAAGACCGTATTATGGAGGTAGCTAACGAAATTACCACTTATTTGAAAAGCACGGATAGAATGCAAAAAACAATTGTTTTCTGTCCAACAGAGGATGCGGCAGAGAGAATGTGTAGGGCTCTTGTAAAATTGAATGGCGATATGTGCAAAAAAAATCCTGATTATTGCGTTAGAATAACAGGAAGTGACATATATGGAAAGAGCAAATTGAAATATTTCATTTCTACTGGTTCGGATTATCCCGTTATTGCAACTACTTCAGAACTACTTTCTACGGGGGTGGATTGCAAAATGACGAAACTAATTGTTTTAGATAAAACTGTAGATAGTATGACCTCATTTAAGCAAATCATTGGAAGAGGAACAAGGATTAAAGAAGAACTGGGAAAAACATACTTTGTAGTAATGGACTTTCGAAATGTAACAAGGTTATTTTCTGATCCTGATTGGGATGGTCCGATTGAACAAAATGAAGGTTTTATTCATACTAATGGAAGTTTTGTTAGACCAGCAAATGGTAGTGGAAATATTCCACCCAATCAGTCAATGGAAATTCCTATTGTTGACAGAAATGGATGTAAGGTAAAAATTATTAATAAAACGGTATCTGTATATGATACTGATGGAAAATTGCTGAGGCAGGAAGATATTATTGATTATACAAGAACTAATATTAAGGGAGAATATGCATCACTTTCTGATTTTATACGAAGGTGGAAAGCAACTGACAAAAAGGAAGAGATAGAAAAAACTTTTATAGAATTGGGAATCAACCTAAAAGCTATAAAAGAAGAAAAGAAAATGACAGATGTGGATGACTTTGATTTCATATGTTATGTTGCATATGGGAAGAAACCACTCACAAGACAAGAAAGGGCTGGTAACGTAAGGAAGAAAGATTTCTTTAGTAAGTATTCTGGGGGAGCTAGGGCAGTCCTTGAAATACTTCTAGATAAGTATATGAATCAGGGAATTACAGAGGTTGAAGACATTAAAGTCTTGTCACTTTCAGATTTTGCTGATTATGGAAAACCTGCAAAAATCGTAAAATTGTTTGGCGGCAAAGAAAAGTATGAGGAAGCTGTAAAGGAATTGGAAGAAAATATTTATGAAGCATAATGGAAGGAAATAAATGAATGGCTATGCAATCCGGATTTATAAAAAAAATTAGAGACATTATGAGAATGGATGCTGGTATCAACGGCGATGCACAGCGTATTGAACAGATGGTATGGATGCTCTTTTTAAAAGTATACGATGCTAAAGAAGATGATTGGGAGCTTAATGAGGATAGTTATGTATCTATTATACCAGAGGAATTACGATGGAGAAATTGGGCAAAAGCTGACCTAAATGGTCGCGCTATGACGGGGGATAAGTTACTTGATTTTATAAATAATATTCTTTTTCCAGTGCTAAAGGGACAGGATGTGAAGGAAGGAGATAAGGTTATTTATGAAGGAATTAAAGTTACGTCAAGTACGCCAGTAAAAAAAGCAATTGTTAAAACTACTTTCGAGGATGCTAATAATTATATGAAAGATGGAATATATCTTCGACAAGTTGTTGATGTCATTGATGAAATCGAATTTGATGATGTAAAAGAAAGCCATGCATTTGGAACAGTATATGAGGAAATTCTTAAAGAATTACAATCAGCAGGATCTTCTGGAGAATTTTACACCCCTAGAGCAGTAACAGATTTTATGGCTGAAAAAGTAGAACCAAAACTTGGAGAGAAAATGGCTGATTTTGCGTGTGGGACAGGAGGCTTTATTACATCGTGGCTTGTTCAACTTTCCAAACAGGTGAAGGCAAAAGGCAACTACTGATCAGAAAAAAGTAGACGATAGCATTTATGGAATAGAGAAAAAACCATTTCCGTATTTATTATGTGTGACAAATATGCTGCTTCATGATATTGAAGTACCTAATATATATCATATGAATTCTCTTCGACATAACGTGCTTGATTATACTGAAAAAGATAAATTTGATGTTATTTTGATGAATCCACCATATGGTGGACATGAAGATAAATCTATTCAAGGTTTTTTCCCCGATGATTTGGCATCTTCTGAAACAGCAGATCTATTTATGTCAGTAATCATGTATAGACTCAAGAAGAATGGAAGAGCAGCTGTAGTATTACCGGATGGTTTTTTGTTTGGAACGGATAACACAAAGGTGGCAATTAAGAAGAAATTGATATCTGAATTCAATTTGCATACCGTAATACGTTTACCACATAGTGTTTTTGCACCGTATACATCAATTACCACTAATCTTCTATTTTTTGATAATACAGAGCCTACAAAAGAAATATGGTTTTATCGTTTAGATATGCCTGATGGGTATAAAAACTTTTCGAAAACAAAACCAATGACACTGGAACATTTTGCGCTAGCGAATGAGTGGTGGAGTAATCGCAAGGAGATTACAATTGATGGTTTTGATAAGGCAAAGAAGTATACAGTAGAAGATATTGTTGCAAGGAATTATAATATTGATCTTTGTGGATATCCCCATGATGAAGAAGAAATTCTGCCGCCCAAGGAGTTGATTCAGCAGTATCAGGAAAAGAGAGCAAGTTTGAATGCAGATATAGACCGCATTTTAACTCAGATTACGGAAATATTGGGAATTGATTTGGAGGAAAAATAATGACTGGACAACAACTGAAAAATTCAATATTACAGATGGCTGTTCAGGGCAAACTTGTTCCACAAGATCCGAATGATGAACCTGCTTCTGTATTACTGGAGAGAATAAGAAAAGAAAAAGAGCAGCTTATCAAAGATGGAAAAATCAAGAAGGAAAAGAACCCATCTTATATCTTTCGTGGTGCCGATAACTTGCCTTATGAGAAAGTCGGCAAGAATGAACTGGTGTGCATAGCGGATGAGGTGCCGTTTGAGATTCCGGAAAGTTGGGAGTGGGTGCGATTTGGTACTGTTATGCTAAATCGAGATGCAGAGAGAATTCCGTTATCAGTAGATGAACGCTCAAAATTACAAAAGATTTATGATTATTATGGTGCATCGGGAATTATTGACAAAGTAGACCGCTATCTATTTTCAAAACCACTTTTACTAATTGGAGAAGATGGTGCTAATCTTTTATTGCGCAGTAAACCTATTGCATTTATTGCTCAAGGACAATATTGGGTAAATAATCATGCCCATGTTTTAGAGGCAATAGGTGGATTGCAATTAGAATATATTGCAACATATATAAATGTAATTAATCTTTCACCATATGTTACTGGCACGGCTCAGCCTAAAATGAATCAAGAAAAAATGAATTCTATTTTAGTTCCGATTCCGCCAGCTGAAGAACAAAAGAAAATAATAAAAAAACTTAATTTGATTCTTCCATTGGTTGATGATTATGGAATAAAACAAAAAGAATTAACGCAATATAATTCGAAGATTTTGGAGATGCTAAAAAAATCTATCTTACAAGAAGCTGTCCAGGGAAAGCTCGTTCCACAAGAGCCGTCAGACGAACCGGCTTCCGTCCTTCTGGAACGTATCCGTGCTGAGAAAAAGCGGCTGATTCAAGAAGGAAAAATTAAGCGCGATAAGTACGAATCAGTCATTTATAGACGGGATAATTCTCATTATGAAAAGTGGGGTTCTGAGGAAGAAAATATTGATAATCTTATTCCTTTTGAAATTCCAGATTCTTGGGAATGGATTAGATTGTCTGCAATACTTACGTCCACGGATGCCGGAAAAAGTCCTCAGTGTGAGAATCGACCTCGGACTAATGGCGAGTGGGGTGTTATAAAAACTACTGCAATTCAGAACGGGTACTTCCTCGCTGAAGAAAACAAAGTCTTACCTCCCAAATTCAATTTACAGGAATCTATGGTAGTGTATCACGGAGATCTACTTATTACCAGAGCTGGTCCGCGAAATAGAACGGGTGTTATTTGTGTTGTAGACGGAGAACCTAAAAAATTGATTCTGTCGGATAAAACTGTTCGATTGTCATATCTGCGTAATTTGGTTAATCCACATTATGTAATGACTGCATTAAGTAGTCCTGCAATGCAATATTTTGTGATTGATGCCATGACAGGAATGGCGGCTTCGCAGGTTAATATTTCACAGGAAAAAATGAAAACTTTCTTGTTGCCACTTCCACCACTAAACGAGCAACAACGAATTGTTGATGAAGTTGGAAAGATATTTGAACGCATTAAAAAGATGAATTTCTGAATTTTCTCATTATGAGAAGTTGAATGGGATTGAACGTTGTATTAATGATGAAATACCGTTTGAGATACCAGATTCTTGGGAATGGGAACGGTGGGGAAATATATCACAGTCCATTCAATATGGATATAATGCACCTGCAAAAAACAATGGTAGGATAAAAATGGTTCGAATAAGTGATATTCAAAATAATACTGTTTTATGGCAAAATGTACCGTTTTGCGAAATTAGTGAAAAAGATATAGACACTTATTTACTTAAACCTAATGACATTCTCTTTGCAAGAACAGGCGGTACTGTTGGCAAATCATATCTTGTCCAAGATATTACTGAAGAAGTAATCTATGCCGGATACTTAATAAGAACAAGGTATAGCCACTTCCTCTGTCCGCAATATTTGAAATGCTTCATGGAAAGTGAACTATACTGGTCCCAATTACGAAACGGAACTATTGCTACAGCACAACCAAATTGTAATGGTAAAACATTAGGAAAAATGTTATTACCAATTCCACCATTAGCAGAACAGATGCGAATCGTTGAAAAGCAGAGCGAATTATTTGATAAAATTTCTCTAATTTAATGCTTAATTGTATAATATCTGGCGAAAGGAGGTCTTTCGCCATGATAGAAAACGAAAAATTTGAAAGACACTTGAGAGAAAGCAATCTCTCAGAAAACACGATTTCATCGTATATGTTTGCTATTAAGCAGTACGCACAACAATACGATGATGTCACACAGAAAAAGTTACGAGAATACAAGGTATGGCTTATAGAAAATTATAAACCCAAGACCGTAAATCTCAGACTGCGTGCGCTGAACTGTTATCTGGAACTCATTGGGAAAGAGAAATTGAAGTTGCCGTTTGTTCGAGTGCAGCAGAAAAGCTATCTGGAAAATGTAATTAGTGAAGCGGATTATGAATACTTTAAATCATGTTTGAAAAAAGATGAGGAGATGTTTTGGTATTTCGTAATCCGCTTCCTTGCCGCCACCGGAGCCAGGGTTAGCGAGCTGATTCAGATTAAGGCTGAACATGTTAAGTTAGGGCATCTTGACCTGTATTCCAAAGGTGGTAAATTACGCAGAATTTATATTCCCAAAGATTTGCAAAATGAAGCCCTTTCTTGGTTAGCCGAAAAACAACAAGAAAGCGGCTTCATTTTTTTGAACAAATATGGGGAACGTATTACTACCCGTGGCATCTCTGGACAGTTGAAAAAACTGGCAATGAAATACGGTATCAATCCTGTGGTTGTGTATCCACACTCATTCCGACACAGATTTGCCAAGAGCTTCCTTGACCGTTGTAATGATATAGCATTTCTTGCTGATCTTATGGGACATGAAAGCATCGAAACTACCCGTATTTACCTCAGAAAAACAGCCACAGAGCAGAGAGAAATCGTTGATACAATTGTAGATTGGTAAAAAAGGAAGGCATACACATCGGAGCATTGCAGTGTATGCCTTTTTTTACATATTAGCGACCACAGAAAAAATTTGATTGATCTTTTGGACAATACGAAACTGTTCGCCTGTCGGCGGAATAGGAATAAGGATAGAATTCATTTTTTCTTGATTCATTTTGGGCTGAGCTGTTCCAGTTACATAAGGTGCAAGGTTGATTGCATTGATATATACGGCGACATACTCCAACAGTAATCCGTCTGACGAATCAATGACATGAGCGTGGTTGTTAACCCAATATTGACCTTTTGCAATAAAAGCGATTGGTTTGCTACGTGTAAGTAGGTTTGCTCCATCCTCACCTATTAGAAGTAAGGGGGTTGAAAACAGATACCGATCAACTTTGTCGATAACGCCAGATGCGCCATAGTAATCATATATTTTCTGTAGCTTCTCGCGTTCATTAACAGAAAGGGGAATTCGTTCAGCATCACGGTTAATCATTGCTGTTCCAAATCTTGCCCATACCCAATTTTCAGGAATATCAAATGGTATTTCATCGTCAATGCAACGCTCAATTCCGTCCAACTTCTCATAATGAGAATTATCCCGTCTATAAATGATCGATTCGTGTTTGTCTCGTTTGATTTTACCTTCTTGAATCAATCGCTCTTTCTCTGCACGGATGCGCTCCAGAAGGACAGAAGCTGGTTCATCTGACGGATCTTGTGAAACAAGTTTTCCCTGAACAGCTTCTTGTAAGATGGATTTTTTGAGCATTTCTGGGAACTTAACATTCAAATCATTTAGATGCTGTTCTATTTGTTCATATTTGTCTACGAACGGGGCAGTCTCTTTTATTTTTATAACAATTCTTCGTTGTTCTTGTAACGGCGGAAGTGGAAAGAGTAAAGAATGCAAGGCATTTGAGGAAAGTCCTTGAATGCCAATTCCTTTACCGCCAATCCAACCAGCGTGTTTATAAAGGAAAAATATATAGTAATAGTATTCTACACATATCTCATAATAAGGACGTAGTCTATGAATGTGATTTTGTATTCTAATATCTGTGTCATATGACCATATTGCAGCTCGTCCAATATCACCGCCTTCACAAACAAGAAAATCTCCCTTAATAGCAGTACACTTTTGAATTTCTGCTTCAGAAAAATACATTTCTCTAAGATTATCAATTTCAAATCTATTCCAGTAAAGATTAGATGTTGTAATATACGTGAGTAATTTGCCAGAACGATTAGAAGAATTTAAAGCTTTACCTGTATTGTGTTGAAAAAGTTCTCCTAATCGTACCCATTCCCAACTCTCCGGGATCTCAAACGGCACCTCATCCGCTATGCACACCAGTTCATTCTTGCCGACTTTCTCATAAGGCAAGTTATGAGAGGTGATGTGAACTAGATGATACATATTACATATATACCGTTTGGAGATTTTATATTAATAAGGCGCTTATTAATAGATATTAAAAGATAGTTATATGATAAGAAAAGCTTTACTGTGAATGTCAGGAGTGCTATTATACAAGCAATCAAGGAACTGTTCGAGGTGGAAAATTTCGTACCCGTTCACACGCCGCTGGCTTGACAGGGGAAACCCGAGAGATGCAGGAGAATGGTACGCCTGCCGGACAGTTCCTATGAATTAAATTGCAACATTTTCATATTATTCTTTTCGGTCTGATTTTTTAGGTTCAATTTTGGCAGAGTCTATTCGTATTTCCAAATAGCATTTTGAATTACTAATACAACAAAGGTTAAAGTACTATTTACAGTAAAAATATATTTTACAATTGCTTTTGTGTAAAATTGTGTATAATATAAAAGGAGAAAGAATGCACTGATAAAGAAGCAAATATAGAAGGAGGTAAATGATATGCAATACACATATACTGCTGTTATTACTGAAAAAGACGGCACTTTCTATGCGAAGATTCCGGATGTGGACGGGTGTATTACAACAGCACCGACTTTGACAGAAGCGATTGCACTTATTACAGATGCATTGAATCTTTGTCTTGTTGGTCTGGAGGATGAAGAAATTACTCCGAATGCGCCTACACCCCAGGCAGAGATTCCTCATTTGCCGACAGATATCCTTACGATCATCCAGGCAGATACGATTAAATATCGCAGCATGACTGACACCAAGGCGGTCCGAAAAAATGTCTCGCTTCCGGCATGGATGTCTAAACTTGCCGATAAACGTGGGATCAACTGTTCAAAAGTATTGCAGGAAGCACTTACCGCTAAACTTTTATAACTATAGAAAATCAGTATTTTTACCAAGGAGGTCCTCCCCATGTCCCACCCCATCCAATCCGAAGCCCATCTCACGACCTTCGAAGCCATCAGCATGATCGTCGGCAACAGCATCGGCACGGGCATCATTGCCGTTCCGTATCTTGCCACGAAGAACAGTATGCTGGATGTCGTGTGGATGGTATTGATTGCATATTGTGTGAACGTGATTCTGCACCTGATCATTGCCGAGTTGTCCTATAACAACGGTGGCGTCCAGCTGGTAAAAAGTTTCGAAGGAGAGCTGTTCCACGGCACAATGAAACAGATCTTCAGCTGGGGCGTATTTATTGTCTACGGGCTGGCCATCATGATTGGTGTCAGCGGTAATATCAACGGTGGCGCCCAGATATTTGTGAACTGGTTCGGGATGCCCTTCGTGGCGGCGCAGATTTTGTACTATGTGATCGCCGGAGTCGTGGTGTTTATCGGCATGAAAGCCGTAGGCATCGCACAGAAGTACGCAGTCATTGTCCTCATGGGAATTGTGGCAGTGATGACGGTAGGAACTTTTCTGCATCCGCTGAATTCTTTGCAACGGGCACAGTTCCACTGGAATAATCTGCTGGCGCTGTACAGCATGGTGGTATTCGCAACTTCCGCCAATCAGGCAGTGATCCAGGTGGTGAAAGGTCTGGATGGCAACGCGAAACAGATCCGCCGCTCCATTTTCATCGGTTTTGGGCTTTCCTCAGTGTTTGTCCTGATCGTAACGGGCACGGTTCTCCTGGGAACCAAGGGAGCGCTGGAAAAAGAACTGGCATACATGCAGTTGGGAGAGAGTATCGGTACCTGGGCGATGATCCTGGCAGGCGTATTTTCCCTGTTTGCTTTACTTACCACGTTCTGGAGCAATACTCTCGCCCTCCGCGATGTGGTTCATGAGCAGATCGGCAGCGGCAACCGCATCAGCTGGCTGATCGCCACAGTTCCCTGCATCCTGTTTGCGGTGTTTGGCGTGAACAGCTTTATTGTTCTGACCCGGATCATGAGTGGCGTTGTGGTACTGGTGAGTATCATGCTGGTGCTGACATACGGTAAATCCAGAAAAAAGGCGGGCAGCAGTCCTATCTGCGGTGTGATCGGCACGGTGCCTTTTCAGGTGCTGATGGTGATTTCAACAGTACTTTCTGCAATAGGAGCATTGATCCCGTTGAGTTAATCCCCAAAAAGAAAAGAGATTCTTATGTATACTTCCAAAAACTTTCAGATTCGGGACGAAGAGACTTTTTCTCTTTGCATCCCGACGGACAGAGATTATAAAATATTGCAGCTGACGGATCTGCACCTTGGGTTCGGCCTTTTTTCCGGGAAAAAGGACAAACTGGCTCTGGAAGCGGTGACGGAACTGATCCACCGGACGGAACCGGATCTGATGGTCCTGACCGGAGATTCTGTTTTCCCGTTTTTCCCGAAAAGCGGTACCATGAACAACCGAAAGCAGGCAGAAAAACTGCTGGCATTTCTGGATGGTTTTCAGATTCCCTATACTCTGGTCTTTGGTAACCATGACTGTGAAATGGGCTCCACCTGCAATAAGGAACAGCTGGCGGAGATTTTCACTACGGGAAAATATGCCGTTTTTACCAAAGGAAGATATGAGCACAGTCCTCAGAATCCCATTACCGGCGTAGGGAATTTTGTAGTAGACCTCACAGATGATCAGGGAAAACTGTTACTTCCGCTGATTCTGCTGGATTCCAACATGTATGGTGACGGCTGGTTTTTCAGCGGTTTCGACCGGATCCATGAGGATCAGACGGACTGGTGCATGGAAAAACTGAACGAGAGAAAAGTGCCTGCCATGGCATTTTTCCACATGCCGCCCGCAGAATTTAAGGAAGCTTATGAGAAAATGAAATTGGGCGATCACAGAGTGATTTATGAACACGGCAGTATCGGAGAAAAGGACGAGTACTTCGGAATATCGAATCAACCGCCACATTTTTTCGAAAAAGCGGTGGATAACGGCTGGCTGAAATGGATATTCTGTGGACACGATCACCTGAATACATTATCCCTGATATATCAGGGCATCCGCATGACCTACGGAATGTCCATTGATTATCTGGGATATTCCGGCATTGCGAAGCAATATATCCAGCGTGGAGCCACGCTGATCACGAGGAAGACAGACGGGAACATAGATATCACTATGGTACCGTTGAAAACGGTTATTTCGACACGAGTAAGGGGAGCCTGATGAAAGGCTCCCCCGATTTGTACGAGAATGATTAGTAATTGAT
>OBVH01000744.1_pt1 | contig 13305 bp, 10 predicted proteins | sample 1495001 | NCBI WGS metagenome assembly OBVH01 (sample SAMEA2579959, study PRJEB22360) | human gut metagenome
CGACGCTCCCCACAGTGTTGGTGGGGATCGTGTTAGGACCCGCTGCCGCCGGGTTATTTAAAATCGCCATGACATTCTTCGACGCCGCCGGAACGCCAGCGGGTTTACTGGGTAAAAGTTTTTACCCAGAGGTGATGCGTTTAGATCCGCGCACCACCAGACCGTGGTTGTTAGGCGTGAAGTCCGGTTTACTGGCGGGCGGAATCGGTATTCTGGTGGCGCTCGCGGTGTTGATCGTCGGCAAGCCGCTCATTTCGCTGGTGTTTGGCGTTAAGTATCTCGAAGCGTATGACCTGATTCAGGTGATGCTGGGCGCAATTGTGATCTCGATGCTGGGCTTCCCTCAGGAGTCATTGCTATTGATGGCGGGAAAACAGCGCGCTTTTCTCGTGGCGCAAACCATCGCCTCAATCGGCTACATCGTATTGCTGTTCATGTTCTGTCATCTGTTTGGCGTGCTGGGGGCTGCATTTGCTTACTTCGGTGGGCAATGTCTGGATGTGGTGTTCTCGCTAATTCCGACCTTAAAGGCATTTTTTCAGCGCCATTCCTTGCTTTATAACTCAGCCGGAGAGAAATCCTGATGATGAGAAAATATTTCCCGCTTGAGGCGAGCGAGCGTCTATTTGTTGCGATTGAAGAAGATGATGTTGTTGATGCACAGGTCAGTTTGCCGCCGACTATCGCACTAAGTTGTACCACCGAAATCATCCATGATAATTACGCGTTATGCCTGCAATTCTGGCTCAATGGCGTCAATCGCCAGGAGTTACTGCGTTTAATATGCAAACAGGCCAAAGGCGATGAGCTGACTGCTGATGAGCGCAAACAATTTAAATACATGCGAGCGCGCTACAAGCACCTGCGTTTTGCGCAACGGCTGTATTTAAAAAAGCATCAGGCCGGATTTTTATTCGGCAAAACGACCGTTTTTTTGGGGCGTTTTCAGGACGGCTTTCGTAACGGTAAGAAAAATATTGTGTCGTATTACGGCAACCTGTTACGGGTTTATTTAAGCTCTCCGGTCTGGTCGTTGGTGAACTATTCATTACGCCATAGCCAGTTAGAAAGCGTAAGCGGTTTTATTGCCTATCGGCAAAAGCAAATGCATACCCTGAAAGAGATAATTGCCAAATCGCGACTAACTGGCAGGGAATTTCATGATGTGCGAAAAATCATCAGCCAGCAGGTTTCTTATTACGACACCCTAAGATCGCTTGATCCTGAAAATAAAGAGGCGTTACAGATTTCCCGCTTCCTCGCCGCCATTAATGGCCTGATGGGGGATAAACACGACGACATGGTGGCGGATGATATGGAAAACCGCCGGTCATATGATGCACCGATGGCGCTGGATAGCGATATTCGTCAGCGCTTAGAACTGCTGATTTCGCGTTTTCCGCTATAACCGGAGCAATGATGTCATCTCGTTTGATTATTGCGCTGGTTATCATGCTCTTAGCCCCGGGTGTGCAGGCGCACAATTTCGTCACTGGTAAAACGGTTACCCCTGTTTATATCCAGGAAGGCGGCGAGCTGCTTCTGAATAGCGAAGACGAAATTCACTACCAAAAGTGGAACAGCACACAGCTGGCGGGAAAAGTCCGCATTATTCAGTATATCGCCGGGCGTAAGTCGGCGAAGAAAAAGAACTCACTGTTAATTAAAGCGGTTGAAGCGGCAAACTTTCCGCAGGATCGTTTTCAGCCCACCACCATTGTGAACACTGATGATGCCATCTTTGGTACCGACTATTTTGTCGTTGGCAAAATCGAAAAAAATAAACGCCGCTATCCATGGGCGCAATTCGTTATTGACGGCAATGGACAGGGACGCGTTGCCTGGCACTTGCAGGAGCAGAGTTCAACCATTCTGGTGCTGAATAAAACCGGGCAAATTCAGTGGGCAAAGGACGGCAGTCTGACGCCGGAAGAGGTAGATCATGTCATTGCGCTGGCGCAGAAACTGATCAATGAATAAAAAATTCAAAGGATTGAGGGCGTTAGTGAGATGAAGCTGGTTGAACACTACATCATGCGTGGTACGCGCCGTCTGGTGCTGATTATCGTCGGTTTTCTGATCTTTATTTTCGCCAGCTACTCCGCACAGCGTTATCTGACCGAAGCGGCAAATGGGACATTAGCTCTTGATGTTGTGCTGGATATCGTTTTCTACAAGGTGCTGATTGCACTGGAGATGTTGTTACCTGTTGGACTGTATGTGTCAGTTGGCGTGACGCTAGGGCAGATGTATACCGACTCGGAAATTACCGCTATCTCTGCGGCGGGGGGCAGTCCGGGACGCTTGTACAAAGCCGTTCTTTATCTGGCGATACCGCTAAGTATTTTTGTCACCCTTCTGTCGATGTATGGTCGTCCGTGGGCTTATGCGCAGATTTATCAACTGGAGCAACAGTCACAGTCGGAGCTGGATGTTCGCCAGTTGCGGGCAAAGAAATTTAACACTAACGATAACGGACGAATGATCCTTTCGCAGACGGTTGATCAGGATAATAATCGCCTGACTGACGCGCTGATTTATACTTCTACTGCCAATCGAACCCGCATTTTCCGCGCCCGTTCGGTTGATGTGGTTGACCCATCACCTGAGAAACCGACCGTTATGTTGCATAACGGGACCGCCTATCTTCTCGATCATCAGGGGCGTGACGACAACGAACAGATCTACCGTAATCTGCAATTACATCTGAATCCGCTGGATCAAAGCCCTAACGTCAAACGCAAAGCAAAATCGGTCACGGAGCTGGCGCGCTCCGTCTTTCCAGCCGATCATGCCGAACTGCAATGGCGACAAAGCCGTGGCCTGACAGCGTTGTTGATGGCGCTGCTGGCCATTTCATTAAGTCGGGTAAAACCGCGGCAAGGGCGATTTTCAACGTTATTGCCACTGACGTTGCTGTTTGTTGCCATTTTTTATGGCGGCGACGTCTGCCGTACGCTGGTGGCTAACGGCGCGATTCCCCTCATTCCTGGTTTGTGGTTAGTACCCGGACTCATGCTAATGGGCCTGCTGATGCTGGTCGCACGCGACTTCTCTTTGCTGCAGAAATTTTCCCGATGAATGTTTTCAGTCGCTATTTAATCCGTCATCTCTTTCTCGGTTTTGCCGCCGCCGCAGGGCTATTGCTGCCGCTTTTTACTACCTTCAACCTGATTAACGAACTGGATGATGTCAGCCCGGGCGGTTATCGCTGGACTCAGGCGGTGCTGGTGGTGCTGATGACCTTACCGCGTACACTGGTCGAACTTTCGCCGTTTATCGCCTTATTGGGAGGGATTGTTGGCCTGGGGCAGTTATCGAAAAACAGTGAGCTTACCGCCATTCGCAGCACTGGGTTTTCTATCTTCCGTATTGCACTGGTGGCGCTGGTTGCCGGGATATTGTGGACTGTTTCGTTAGGCGCGATAGATGAGTGGGTGGCGTCGCCATTGCAGCAACAGGCGCTGCAAATCAAATCGACTGCCACCGCGTTGGGGGAGGACGATGACATTACCGGCAATATGCTTTGGGCCAGGCGCGGTAATGAATTTGTGACGGTGAAATCGCTGAACGAGCAGGGCCAGCCTGTGGGCGTGGAGATATTTCATTATCGCGACGATCTCTCGCTCGAATCCTACATTTTTGCACGCAGTGCCTCCATTGAAGACGACAAAACATGGATCCTGCATGGTGTGAATCATAAAAAATGGTTGAATGGCAAAGAAACGCTGGAAACATCAGATAATCTTGCCTGGCAATCGGCCTTCACCAGTATGAATCTTGAAGAGTTATCGATGCCGGGAAATACTTTTTCTGTCCGTCAACTTAATCATTACATCCATTATTTGCAGGAAACTGGGCAACCCAGCAGCGAATACCGCCTTGCACTGTGGGAAAAACTGGGACAACCCATCCTGACCCTGGCGATGATTTTGCTGGCTGTGCCGTTTACCTTTAGTGCCCCGCGTTCGCCAGGGATGGGTAGCCGTCTCGCTGTAGGCGTCATCGTTGGCTTACTCACCTGGATCAGCTATCAAATCATGGTCAATCTGGGGTTGCTATTTGCGTTGAGCGCACCTGTTACCGCGCTCGGTTTACCGGTAGCGTTTGTGCTGGTGGCGTTGAGCCTGGTGTATTGGTATGACAGACAACATTAAACCCGCCGTGGCGCAGCGCCACAGCGGGCTCACATTACTGCTTCAGAGTAGCGAACGCTTGAATGATGGCATCAATTTGCTCACGACTGTGGGCAGCGTTTACGCTACAGCGCAGCAGCGTGATGCCTGCAGGCGCGGCAGGTGGCAGGATAAGATTCACATAAACGCCCAGCGAAATAAGCTCGCGCCAGATGCGTAAACCGTCCTCTTTCGAACCGATTATTACTGGCACTACCGGGCTAATATGTGAACTTAACTCATAACCCAGTTTTTGCAGACCGTCATACAGATGGTTGGCATTATCCATCAGCTTTTGCCGCAACTCTGGTTGTGTAGCAATGGTTCTTAACGACGAGCGCACGGTCGCAATGCAGGACGGAGAAGGAGAGGCGGTAAAAATATACGGGCGGCTGCCGTAGCGCAGCACTTCCATCGCTTCCGAACCGACAGCAAAACCGCCAATCGAGGCCAGACTTTTACTGAAAGTACCAACGATAATATCCACATCATCTTCAACGCCAACGGCTTCAGCCAGTCCGCGCCCCGTTGCGCCTAACACGCCAAACGAATGCGCTTCATCGACAATCAAATAACCACCGAGACGACGTTTGATATCAACAATTTCCGCCAGCGGCGCAACGTCACCGAGCATACTGTAGATGCCTTCAACGATGATAATCGCCTCTTTTGCCCGTTCACCGAGGCGAACCATGCGCCGTTCCAGATCTTTAGCATCGTTATGGCGGAAACGAATAATTTCCGCGCCACCGAGAGAACAGGCGTCATAAATACTGGCGTGGCTGTCGGCATCCAGTAACACCACGGCGTTATGGTCGGCAAGTGCGCTGATGACGCCTAAATTAGCGGTATAACCGGTTGAAAAAACGATAGCGGTAGGGCGATTAAAAAACTCGGCGATCTCTTTCTCTAACGCCAGATGCGGCGCATAACTGCCGTTTGCCATACGAGAACCGGTGGTGCCGGTGCCTTGGGCCGCTAACGCTGCCTGACCTTCGGCGATGGCATCATGATTAAAGGTTAAACCGAGATAATTATTGGTCCCGGCCAGAATCACTTTTTTATTGCCGATCCGGCCTTCGGTGGCGGAATACACTCCATCAATACAGGTACCAAACGGCGTTAACCCGTTGTCACTAAATTGCAGTCGCTCGCCAGCAAGACGCGCATATTTATCGTATAGCCCCATTATTTATTCTCCAGCCATGGAAGTAGTGTTTCCATTAATTGCGCAGGGGTTTTGACATCCAGCAGAATATTAATAGGAATGGAAATATCGAATCTGTCTTCCAGCATCATTAAGAGATCCATCACTTTGATCGACTCCAGGCCAAGATCGTTGACGAGATCGCTGTCGGGCTTAATTTCCACACCGTTTTCGACCAAATCCTGTAAACAGGAAAGGATGTAATCCATTACTATTTCACGATTTACCATAGAAACGTTAACACACCTTTAAACAAGACAATCAAAATAGCCCGTTGCGTAATGCGTGTTCCAGGCTAATCCCGGGAAACCAATTAATATCTTCAGAAATACGGTTATTACTTGCTGACCAGTCGGCGTGGGTTAATTCACGGATTTTCGAGCGGGTCAGCATAGGTTCTTTACCCGCCAGACGGCTCAACGCGGTACTGATATCCGCAAGGCAGGTGAGTACCGACAGAGGAATACCAACCATTCGAACGGAACCACAACGGGCGTCGGCGGCAAGCTGTCTTACGCGTTGCCAGTCATAGCCGCCGGCGACGCCATCGCATAATTCATAGGTTTGCGTCTGTACAGTTTCGGCGCTTAACTGCCCCACGGCTTGCGCGAAATCGGTGACGTGCAGGAAAGAGAGCTGTGTATCTGGCGCACCAAGTCGTGGCAGCAGGCCGCGCAGCATCCAGTCAAACAGCGGTTTTAACTCTTTATCGCCGGGACCATACACGGCTGTCGGGCGAAAAATGCCCAGCGTAATTTCGTCAGCCATTGCGGTCAGTCGTTGTTCGGCGACGTGTTTGGAGTTTGCATACCAGGAGAGTTCGGGATGACGCGCCGCCAGCGAAGAGATAAACAGAAAACGTTGGCAAAAGCCGCTCTCTTTTGCCGCTTGCATCAGGCGCAGGCTGCCGTCAACGTTACAGCGGGTAAAAATCTCTTCTTTGTGTCCGCGCACTTGTCCGGCGCAATGGACCACCGCGCTGGCTCCGGCAACCAGTTCGCTAAGCGAATGTGTATCTTCCAGCGAACCGCGCACCCAGATGAGATTATCATTGACGTGAGCGCGGGCAGTACGCGTCAATGCGCGAACGTGAAAGCCGCGGGCGAGCAGGTTATCGATAATATATTTACCGATAAACCCGGTAGCGCCCGTCACCGCGACAGTTTGATTCATGCCAGGGATTCCTGCACATGAAGGCTTGCAGCATAAGCCTTCTGATAACGTTTTTTCGCTTCCGCACGGGCAGGCTTGCCGGAGGATGTTCGGGGAATACTGTGGGGCGGCAACAGATCGATAGCCGCGGTCACGCCAAATTCGCTTTGGATCCGTGCTGCCAGCGCGTGGATAAGCTGCCCGCGACGTTCTTCATCGCTGATCCGACACTGGATCTGCAAAATGATTTTTTCCTGGGCGGTAACAAAAGCAATCGCATCGCCAGAATGAATTTCCGGTTCCTGTTCCGCAATATATTCAATATCCTGCGGCCAGATATTGCGGCCACGAATAATAATCAGATCTTTAATGCGTCCGGTGACATACAGATAACCGTCCAGCAGATAACCGAGGTCGCCGGTGTCTAACCAGCCCGTCGCGGCAATCTCGTCTTGTGAAATCTGGTCGCCAAAGTAACCGCTCATCAGGCTAGGGCCGGAGATGCAAATATGGCCTACCACACGTTCCGCGACAGGTATACCTGCTTCATTGCGGATTTCAATGCCATGTTCCGGCAACGCTTTACCGCAGTTGACGAAAGTCGATACGGCGCGTGTTTCAGCATCCGGCGCGACGGCTTTGCCCTGATATTCGAGGATGTCGCGATCCACTTCGTTAACCACAACCCCGGAAGCTTCATCAGAGAAGCTGACAGCCAGCGCATTTTCTGCCAGTCCGTAGCACGGCATGAACGTTTTATCGTCAAAGTTAACCTGACGAAAACATTCAGCGAATTGATGGAGTTGTTCTGCGGAGATCGGTTCTGCGCCAATACCAGCGACGCGCCAGCAGGAAAGATCCAGTTCAGCGAGATCTTTTTCATTCACGCGGCGCTGGCACAATTCATAGCCAAACGGCGGCGCAACGGAAACGGTGCCGCGATTTTTACTGATCAATTTAAGCCATTGCAGAGGACGCATGGCAAAATCCTGAGTGCGCAAATAATCTACTGAGAGCTGCGTGGCGACGGGGGTCAGGAGAAAGCCGACCAGTCCCATATCATGGTAGAAAGGCAGCCAGGAGACGCAGCGGTCGCCAGGGCGTAATTTAATGCCATCGTGGCTTATAGCACGTAGATTAGCCATCACTTCGCGATGGGTGATAATGACGCCACGGGGAAAACGGGTGCTGCCGGAGGTGTACTGGAGGTAGGCGATATCGTTCGGAACTGGACGCTGGAGTGCAACATCGGCTTCCGGTAATGCCTTAAACCAGGCGTGGCTTAAAACATGTAATTCGGGTTTGTTATGCGTCGCGGCATTGACCAGCGGTAACCACTCATCACCAGTGATAATGGCTGCGGGCTGGCAACTTGCCAGTAAACCCTGCAGTTTGGCGCTCCAGGAATCCCGCTGACCGACGCCCATTGGAATCGCCAACGGGACGGCGATTAAGCCGGCATACTGGCAGGAAAAAAAAGCCTCTACGAACCCGCTACTGGTTTCGGCAATCAGCGCCACGCGATCGCCTTTTTTCAGGTTCAGCGATAACAACCGCTTCGCACCAGCTTCGGCACGCGCTTTTAACGTCTGATATTCCAGTTGATCTTCAAGTTGGCAACGTCTGTCATAAAAATTCATTCCGGCGCTACTCAGAGCGGCGTAGTCCAAAGCATCAACCAGCGTTGGAAAATCGGCATAGCGCATAGGTAGGGAATGCGTAAAGATTTTATTAGACATATACACCACGAAAAAATTGGATATCAAAAATAAAATGACAATAATGCGGTGGATTATATAGGCATAAAAGATAAATGAGATAGTATTTTCATCAGTGTGAAAATGAACATTGATTTAAATAATGAGTTTGAGTTTTTTTGTTTTTATTGTGAATGATATTTAATTTATGAATGTATTAAGAAGAAGCCTTGTCCGGTCGCCTTAAATCGACAAAAGGCATTGTGGCGCTTCTGTGTAGTCTCTGACCTTATCGTAATCATTAATAAATACTATTTATTCGTCGTTTGTATTCATTGGGTTGATTATTAAGGTGCCGTTCGTTGCTGTTGCAACCTGTTTGTCACCGTTAATTATTTGTTACCCACAGAACTATGGAATGCGATCTGCTGATGATTAAAATTGAAAAAGTAATTAATAAAAATGACCTTAAGGCATTTATCGCTTTTCCGTCATCACTTTATCCCGACGATCCAAACTGGATACCCCCTTTATTCATTGAACGCAACGAGCATTTGTCTGCGAAAAATCCGGGGACGGACCATATCATCTGGCAGGCGTGGGTGGCAAAAAAAGCAGGGCAGATAGTTGGGCGTATTACCGCGCAAATCGATACCTTGCACCGCGAGCGTTACGGCAAAGATACCGGTCATTTCGGCATGATTGACGCCATTGATGATCCGCAGGTTTTTGCCGCGTTGTTTGGCGCAGCGGAAGCGTGGTTGAAGTCACAAGGTGCAAGTAAGATCAGCGGTCCTTTCAGCCTGAATATCAATCAGGAAAGCGGATTACTGATTGAAGGTTTCGATACACCACCCTGTGCGATGATGCCACACGGCAAACCGTGGTATGCCGCGCATATTGAACAATTGGGTTATCACAAAGGCATTGATTTACTGGCGTGGTGGATGCAGCGAACCGATCTCACTTTCTCTCCGGCCCTAAAAAAACTGATGGATCAGGTGCGCAAAAAAGTGACCATTCGCTGCATCAATCGCCAGCGGTTTGCCGAAGAGATGCAAATCCTGCGTGAGATTTTCAACTCTGGCTGGCAGCACAACTGGGGATTTGTGCCGTTTACCGAACATGAGTTCGCGACCATGGGCGATCAACTTAAATATCTGGTGCCGGACGATATGATCTACATCGCTGAGATTGATTCTGCACCCTGCGCGTTTATTGTCGGCTTGCCGAACATCAACGAGGCGATTGCCGATCTGAACGGATCGCTCTTTCCCTTCGGCTGGGCAAAATTGCTGTGGCGTTTGAAAGTCAGCGGTGTGCGAACTGCGCGAGTACCGCTGATGGGCGTGCGCGACGAGTATCAGTTCAGCCGCATCGGCCCGGTGATTGCGCTGTTATTGATTGAAGCCTTACGCGATCCGTTTGCCCGCCGGAAGATCGATGCGCTGGAGATGTCATGGATCCTCGAAACCAATACAGGCATGAATAACATGCTGGAACGCATTGGGGCGGAGCCGTACAAGCGTTACCGATTGTATGAAAAGCAGATTTGATGGCAGTCACCCCTGCTTCATCTCCAGCGGCACCGCCGAGCGAATCAAATGGTGGCCTTCCAGCTCGATATCGTGGAGATTCTTTTTCACGGTCCGCACATGATCGCATGCTGCGCGCTGGGCGACGTGCGGCAGCCGCTGCAACACCGCGTTGTAGATCCGCGCATGCTGGCGATCGATCTGCTTTTTTTGCTGTGGTCGATGGTAGAGATTATTTACGCTGGCAAACACTGAATTAAACATCAGATCGGTCAATGATTGCAGCGTAAACACCAACACCTGATTGTGAGAAGCCTGACAAATGGCGAGATGGAAAGCGTGATCCAACTGCGCATGTTCGATCAGCGAAATCTCTTTGTTGTTCTCACTGGCGGCGAGCATTTTTTCATAACAGCGGGTTATCACAACAAAATCAGCCTGGGTTCCCAGCGTTGCCGCCAGCCTTGCCGATTCGCCCTCCAGTAATGCGCGAACGTCGAGCAGATCGTACAGCGTTCGCGGCTGCGTGCTGAACAGATGAATTAGCGGGCTGGTATCCTGCACCCGATTAAGCCGTGCGACACGAGAATCGCGACCCTGCGCCGTTTCAATAATCCCGCGCCCGCGCAGCACGGTCAGCCCTTCACGCAGTGCGGAGCGTGAGAAGCCGAGCTTTTCACACAGTCGACGTTCCGAGGGAAGCGGCTGACCGACCTTCAATACGCCGTCGATAATTAACCGTTCGATACTCTCTGCAACCACTTCGCAAATAGGGCGACGTTCATCTTTCATTCCCGGACCTCGTGCACAGGTAGGACCAATTTTTCTGTTCTTGACTCGCAAAACACGCACATCACGTAAGTGATTATGTTACATCAATTTAACATTAAGTTAACCAAGACAAGGTCACAGAGCTGGAAAAAAAATGGTCTGACCGGTAGCTAAAGAGATAGACGAAAACGAAAAGCCCGCTTAATAACTGTTCACAGAAGCAGCGCGCAAAAATCAGCTGCCACACAACACAACAAAGCGAAGCCTACTCATGAGCATCTTGTACGAAGAGCGTCTTGATGGCGCTTTACCCGATGTCGACCGCACATCGGTACTGATGGCACTGCGTGAGCATGTCCCTGGACTGGAGATCCTGCATACCGATGAGGAGATCATTCCTTACGAGTGTGACGGGTTGAGCGCGTATCGCACGCGTCCATTACTGGTTGTTCTGCCTAAGCAAATGGAACAGGTGACAGCGATTCTGGCTGTTTGTCACCGCCTGCATGTACCGGTGGTGACCCGTGGTGCAGGCACCGGGCTTTCTGGTGGCGCGCTGCCGCTGGAAAAAGGTGTGTTGTTGGTGATGGCGCGCTTTAAAGAGATCCTCGACATTAACCCCGTTGGTCGCCGCGCGCGCGCGCAGCCGGGCGTGCGTAACCTGGCGATCTCCCAGGCCGTTGCGCCGCATAATCTCTATTACGCGCCGGATCCTTCCTCACAAATCGCCTGTTCAATTGGCGGCAATGTGGCGGAAAATGCCGGCGGCGTCCACTGCCTGAAATATGGTCTGACCGTACATAACCTGCTGAAAATTGAAGTGCAAACGCTGGACGGCGAGGCGCTGACGCTGGGATCGGACGCGCTGGATTCGCCTGGTTTTGACCTGCTGGCGCTGTTCACCGGATCGGAAGGTATGCTCGGCGTGACCACCGAAGTGACGGTAAAACTGCTGCCGAAGCCGCCCGTGGCGCGGGTTCTGTTAGCCAGCTTTGACTCGGTAGAAAAAGCCGGACTTGCGGTTGGTGACATCATCGCCAATGGCATTATCCCCGGCGGGCTGGAGATGATGGATAACCTGTCGATCCGCGCGGCGGAAGATTTTATTCATGCCGGTTATCCGGTCGACGCCGAAGCGATTTTGTTATGCGAGCTGGACGGCGTGGAGTCTGACGTACAGGAAGACTGCGAGCGGGTTAACGACATCTTGTTGAAAGCGGGCGCGACTGACGTCCGTCTGGCACAGGACGAAGCAGAGCGCGTACGTTTCTGGGCCGGTCGCAAAAATGCGTTCCCTGCGGTAGGACGAATCTCCCCGGATTACTACTGCATGGATGGCACCATCCCGCGCCGCGCCCTGCCTGGCGTACTGGAAGGCATTGCCCGTTTATCGCAGCAATATGATTTACGCGTTGCCAACGTCTTTCATGCCGGAGACGGCAACATGCACCCGTTAATCCTTTTCGATGCCAACGAACCCGGTGAATTTGCCCGCGCGGAAGAGCTGGGCGGGAAGATCCTCGAACTCTGCGTTGAAGTTGGCGGCAGCATCAGTGGGGAACATGGCATCGGGCGCGAAAAAATCAATCAAATGTGCGCCCAGTTCAACAGCGATGAAATCACGACCTTCCATGCGGTCAAGGCGGCGTTTGACCCCGATGGTTTGCTGAACCCTGGGAAAAACATTCCCACGCTACACCGCTGTGCTGAATTTGGTGCCATGCATGTGCATCACGGTCATTTACCTTTCCCTGAACTGGAGCGTTTCTGATGCTACGCGAGTGTGATTACAGCCAGGCGCTGCTGGAGCAGGTGAATCAGGCGATTAGCGATAAAACGCCGCTGGTGATTCAGGGCAGCAATAGCAAAGCCTTTTTAGGTCGTCCTGTCACCGGGCAAACGCTGGATGTGCGTTGTCATCGCGGCATTGTTAATTACGACCCGACCGAGCTGGTGATAACCGCTCGTGCCGGAACGCCGCTGGTGGCGATTGAAGCGGCGCTGGAGAGCGCCGGGCAAATGCTCCCCTGCGAGCCGCCGCATTATGGTGAAGAAGCCACCTGGGGCGGGATGGTCGCCTGCGGGCTGGCGGGGCCGCGTCGCCCGTGGAGCGGTTCGGTCCGCGATTTTGTCCTCGGCACGCGCATCATTACCGGCACTGGAAAACATCTGCGTTTTGGTGGCGAAGTGATGAAAAACGTTGCCGGATACGATCTCTCACGGTTAATGGCCGGAAGCTACGGTTGTCTGGGTGTGCTCACTGAAATCTCGATGAAAGTGTTACCGCGACCACGCGCCACCCTGAGTCTGCGTCGGGAAATCAGCCTGCAAGAAGCCATGAATGAAATCGCCCAGTGGCAACTCCAGCCATTACCCATTAGTGGCTTATGTTACTTCGACAATGCGTTGTGGATCCGCCTTGAGGGCGGCGAAGGATCGGTAAAAGCAGCGCGTGAACTGCTGGGGGGCGAAGAGGTTGCGGGTCAGTTCTGGCAGCAATTGCGTGAACAACAACTGCCGTTCTTCTCGTTACCAGGTACCTTATGGCGCATTTCCTTACCCTGCGATGCGCCGATGATGGATTTACCCGGCGAGCAACTGATCGACTGGGGCGGGGCGTTACGCTGGCTGAAATCGACAGCCGAGGACAATCAAATCCATCGCATCGCCCGCAACGCTGGCGGTCATGCGACCCGCTTTAGTGCCGGAGATGGTGGCTTTGCCCCGCTATCGGCTCCCTTCTTTCCCCTTCCCCCCCGTTTAATCAG
>OBVH01000747.1_pt1 | contig 13265 bp, 13 predicted proteins | sample 1495001 | NCBI WGS metagenome assembly OBVH01 (sample SAMEA2579959, study PRJEB22360) | human gut metagenome
ACGCCCCATTTCTCGGCGGCATCTTTTAGTGTCATATAGTCCATTTTGCACCTCCATAGGACATATTATAGTTCTTTATTTCGAATAATACAAGCTGACTATTGTGATTATGCTTACATAAAGAGCCGCAGATCATCTCTGACCTGCGGCTCTGTTCCTATTAACCTGTTAAGTATGTATCCCGTATTTCGCCGTTCGGATGTTCTCTTCACCATGCAGGATTACTCCGCCACAGGTCTTTGTGCCCTGTACCATGTAGCCCTCAAAAAAGAAGCTGTAAGGCAAGTAATCATCTGTCAGGACGATGCGCTCGTAGTTGTACCAATTAAAATGCTGATCCAGAAATTTCCCCAGTTTGTGCCGCAGGATAGGATTCTCCACTACAGCCTTGAGATTTTTCCGGCTTTGAAACTCCAGCTTTGGCCGGTTCTGTTCCAGAATGGACAGCAGCCGCCACCGTGTTCTATCAACGGTTTCTCCCTCACCTGCCACATATGAGCGGAACGGCTCATAAGGCAGTCTTATTCGCTCGGTATAACCGGAAACGCTGTCTCTGCCAGCATCCTTCAGCCATGTGAAGGAAAGCTCCAGCACTTTGGCACCGCCTACGGCATCACATATCCGCAATTCTACATAGGAATGAATATCTTTGGTGATCAAATACTTTTTCTCCTCCAGCCGCTGCAATTCCTTTTTCAAAATAATAAAGCGTTGCGGCGAACAGCCTTTTCTGGAACGGGTCTTGACGGAAATGCTATCCTGATCCACATAAACTGTTGCCATTGTCCTATTATTCATACTCCACCTCCTACAATAATAATTACGGTTTAAGGCGCGGCAGCCAGCCGCGTCTTTTCCCATCTCAAAGCCGAAGCTGTTAGAATGGGAGAGTAAATGGCCTGACATAGCTCACCTTGGGCCAGCACGCCCGTAAATGAGTCCGTCAGCCGCCTCTCTCGTTCGCAGCATTCGATTTGCGCAGGTAGAGCCACCATGTGCGCTCGTGTCACCCAGGAGATTGAACAGGCAATGAGGAAAGGGCGGGAAGCCATATCCAATCACAAGGAGGAACTAAATGAACGCAGTAGGGATCGATGTTTCCAAAGGGAAAAGCATGGTGGCTGCCCTGAGGCCAATGGGTGAAGTCGCGTTACTGCCACAGGAATTTCTCCACACCGAGGTCGGTCTGGAGCAGATGGCCTACGCCATCATCGCGCTGGGGGAAGATACCCGCGTCATCATGGAGGCCACCGGTCGCTACCATGAGCCGGTAGCGGCGGCGCTGCACGAATACGGCATTTATGTCTGCGTCCTGAATCCGCTGTTCATCAAGCAGAGCGGGGGCGGCTCAATCCGCAAGGTCAAGACCGACAAGGCGGACGCCATGAAGATCGCCAAGTATGGCCTTGACAATTGGGTAGATCTGCGGGAATATACTCCCATGGACACGGTAAGACACCTCGGTGTGGGAAAGAAAACACTTGAGGCTGCCCGCCCGCCAGTACAACCTCTACATGAAAACGGTGGTATCGCTGCAAAACAATCTCATTTCGCTGACCGACAAGACCTTTCCCGGCGTGAACGAACTGTTCTCCAGCCCGGAGCGCGCCGACGGTCACCAGAAATGGGTGGATTTTGTCATGACCTTCTGGCACTGTGACTGCATCTGCCGCGTCAGTGAGAAGGCATTCACCGAGCGCTATCAGAAGTGGTGCAAGCGCAAGGGCTACCATTACAGCGCAGAGAAGGCGTTGGACATCTACGCGGGAAGCTGTGGCCATTTCACCACGCTGCCGAAGAATGACAACACAAAGCTGCTGATTACGACTGCTGCCCAGCAGTTGCTTGCAGGCAAGATGACGCTGGCCGCTTTGCGCGCCGAGATGGCACGCCTTGCGCGGCAACTGCCAGAGTACGATACAGTGCATGCCATGTACGGCGTTGGCGAAATCACTGCCGCGCAGCTTATGGCCGAGATTGGCGATGTGCGCCGTTTTCCGCGCCGCAGCTCCATTGTGGGATTTGCGGGTGTCGATCCGGCTGTAAACCAGTCTGGCAAGCATGCGGCGCAAAGCACACCTACGACCAAACGCGGCTCCCCGCATCTACGGAAAACGCTGTACCAAATCGTCTGTACATATCTGAGAAAAGCTCCAGAGGACGAACCGGTGTACCAGTTCCTCGATAAGAAACGCGCGGAGGGCAAGCCTTATTTTGTCTACATGACAGCCGCGCAGAACAAGTTCCTGCGCATCTACTATGCTCGTGTGAAAGAGTGCCTTGAGGATTTCGACGCGCAGCAGAACTCCGCACAGAGTTAAGCTAACTGCCAATTCCATCCCGGCTGGCGATACATCTTTTCTCCAGCCTGTTTTGCTATGCCCTTTTTCGGTCTCGCAAATTTTGCGGGACTTTTTTCTTTTTGGCTATTGACTTTTGTTTGCAGGACTCCTACTTGAAATCTTCCATAAAAGATATGGGGAGAGAGCCGCAACATGGCTCTCTCCCCATTGATCAACTGACAGCATACCGATGGTATGCTATATTTTCTTACTCAGCGCCGGCCATGCTGAAGAACTCCGCAGGTGACAGCACCGTAACGCCCAAATCCCTGGCCTTGGACAACTTGCTGCCGGCATTTTCGCCGCAGACCAGATAATCCGTCTTCTTGGACACCGAGCTGCCGGCATGGGCGCCCAGTGATTCGATCAGGTCATTGATTCCGTCCCGGGTGTAGGGTTCCACCTTGCCGGTAACTACGATAGTCTTTCCTACAAAGGGATTATCCTGCACCCTGTCTTCGCTGTGTTCTGCCACAGCAGGCTTTTGAATACTCATCATAGTCTGTAACTCCTCCCAAATACAAAAATTATCTTCTACACAGAACCAGTCGTGGATATTGTTATGCAATATCTCCCCGAAATCCGGAAGCTGCCGGAAATCATAGCCGCCATAGACCGCATCCCGAAACTCATCCAAATCATAGTGGAACACACGACCCAATACCTTGCTGGCAGTGTTGCCGATCATAGGGATGTCCATAGAAATCAGATACCGTTCAAAGGTGGTATTCCGGCTCTGCTGGATAGCGTCCCAAAGGCGCTGCCAGGACTTTTCACCAAATCCATCCATGCGGACGATTTCAGCCCGGTAACGATCCAGACGGTAAATATCCAGATAACTATGGATAAATCCCTGACCGATGAATTTTTCCAATGTAGCCTCCGACAGCCCTTCAATGTCCATCGCCTTCTGGCTGACAAAATGGACGAACTTTTTCAGCCGACGTGTCTCGCAGTCAGGGTTATCACAGTACAGCGTCTTGATGATGCGATTCTCGCCATTTTCGCCCTTTCCACTTGATTCATGGATGCGGGTAGGCTGTCCACAGCAGGGACAAACATGGGGAATCGTATCCACCATAGAGAAGCCGCCTCTGTCCAGATTTTCCTCCACGTGGGGGATAATCATGTTTCGTTTGCTTACCAGAATCCGGTTTCCAGCCATCAGTTCCAGATCCTCAATAAAGGACAGGTTGTGCAGACTGGCCCTGCTGACCTCACAGCCATCGATTTCCACCGGCGTAAACACTGCTACCGGAGCAATCTCTCCGGTTCTGCCCGGTGTCCATTCGATGTACTGCAGCAGGCTCTCATGCAGGTCATCTTCAAACTTATAGGCCAGACCGTCCTTATAGTGATGTCCGGTGCGGCCGCAGCTCTGGGCATAGGCGATGTCGTTAAACGAAACCACGATACCGTCAATGGGGATATCTTTGTCAGTGGCATATTGCCGCAGCTGATAGATACCGGCTTCCACATTTTCCAGCGTCAGTTTCTGCTTTGTGACCAGATACTTACAGGGCTGGAACCCCAACGCACGCAATTCCCGTAGCTTATCTGATTTCCGGGTCAGGTGCGGAAAGCCCTCCAGCACACCAAACGGCATGAAAACCAGCCGACGCTCCCGGCATGTCTTGGCATCCATCAGACGGATGGAACCAGCAGCCAGATTGCGGCCGTTTTTATAGGGCTTACCGCTGCTGTCCTGCAGGCTGGTCTTCAGTTCCTCAAAATCACTGGGTCTGATAAAGCCCTCACCCGTCACAACCAGTCTCTCTTTGTAGGTGATGTGGGAAGGGATACCGCTGATGGCTCGGGTGTTATGGGTAATGATCTCCCCTTCGTCACCATCACCACGGGTAGCCGCCTCCAGAAGTTCTCCATTCTCATAGGTCAACTTTACAGTCAAGCCATCCAGTTTGAGCATCAGCATCACCTGCTGCTCACCCATGAAATTCAGAAGATCCATACTGCTCTTAGTCTTATCCAAAGACAGCAGCGGGATCTCATGTCTGGTTTTCTCCAGCCTGCTCACTGCAGGATAGCCTACTGTCTGGGTTGGCGAATTTGCCATTTGGATTCCCGTTTCCTGTTCCAGCTCTTTCAACTCGTCAAAGAGTCTGTCATACACCTCATCTGACACGCTGGGAGCGTTGCGGTTATAATACTCATCCCGATAGCGGTTGAGCCGGTCATTCAATTCCCTCTGCTTTTCAAAAATATTCCGTTCCATTATGCTGCCTCCTTTTCAAGTACCCGGAAGGACATAACCAGTTCTTCTTCCGTATGCTTCTGTTCACTGTCGAAAACACTGCAAACACCGTCTGCAAACTGCCAGTGGGCGGCTCTGCCCCACCAAAGGATCGGGCCGCGGCCGCCGTTGCCTCTGTTGGCAGACGCATCCGGCTGATTCGCTACGGTACTATAAAAGCCCTGCGTGTTTATACGCTTCATGTTCCGTATCTGCCCAATACACTCCGGCCGACAGTGATCCAATATCTCCAACTGTGTCCCTTCCCGAAGTGTCCTGCGCAGCTGATTCAGATTTTTGATCATGCGATTTTCTCCTTTCCCCGCCCCACAGGGCAATCCTGCTGTGCGGTATGAAGCCCATTTCTGCCGGCTGCATACCTGCCAAAATTCAATTCATGGACAATACGCTGAATGGCGTCATCATCATTCCACGCTGCGTGAAGCGTATTCCGCTCTGGCCCGGCTCCCACATGGACACATACCTTTTCACTGCCAACCTGCAGCAGCACATCCTGTCGCCTGGCGCAAACCACTGCCAGATTTCCAATTTGTTTCATGCTCTGCTCCTTCCTTCTTCATCAATGACCGGACGCCCTCAAGGACGCCCGGCCATTCTCATTTTGTCACGCTGCAGCAGCCAATACCGGAGACTGGATGCTATCCGTGTTTTCCATCAGGTCTGCCATCAGCACATCCGCCAAAAGCCTTCCTGCCAAATGACCGGTATGGATGATGACACGATCCTTCTTCAACTGGATAAATTCCTTCTCACGAAGAATCCGGCTTTCCGCAGCCAGCGCCTTGTCGCTTTCTGTCAGCCTGGCAGTAATCACCCGCTGCCACTTCTGCAGAAACTCGGTCGCCTGCTCAATGTCCTTCTTCTGCCGGTCATATTCCGTCCGTTTCTGCCTCACTGTTCCATCCGGCTCCACTTCCAGCGTGTAATAGGCATGGAAAGGATCAGCCGTTTTACGCAGAAACACCACAAAGCTTTCTCGCCGCTCAATCCGGTCCCAGTAGCGGTCACTGCTGCCTGCACAGTGATGGAGCGCACGCCCCTCGGTAATAATGTCCAGAATACCGTCTGGCACCACTACCATATAATCCGCATCGGCGTACTCATATTTCGCTTTGATTTCCTGACAGATGGCATTAACATGGGGGAATTTCTCCTCCATCTCCTCGGCCTGCAGTTCAATATCCTTCTCCTGACATTTGAGCACCAGATCATCGTGGCGCCGCCGCAGTTTTCTGGTGCGATATACGATCTCATCATATACATTCATGTGCAATTTCTTTGCCATGGAAAGATAATCCTCCCAGGTACGCAGTACCTCATGGCTGTTTCGCCGGAAGGATGGCATCTGACGCCGTACATAGTTATAGACCTGCACCATGCTCATGCGGTCAGCAATGAACTGGACATCCCCAGGCTCAATATCCTGTTGACACATCCACAAAAGGACATTATCCGGGATTTCCCTGCCGATGCCCTTTTCATATTGCAGCCACCGCAGCAGATCACAGCCTCCATTATGGAGTCGAAGTCGCTGAAACCTCCTGCTGTCAAGGCCCAGAGCTTTAATCAGACTCCCGGCACTATGGTTTTTGATTAGTTCGCTGACTGTTCCGCAGGAACTGAAACATTCCTTGGTAAGCTTCGGCAGGTTCACCTTGCTGATCTGTTCCATTTGAGGTATCCGTTCGAGCACAGCCAGATATTTTTCCGGATCAACGCTTTTCTGCTTCCGAATCCAGTTGACGAGCCCTGTGCATCGAAGTTCCTGCTGTTCCAAAGTTGGCAGTGTTTTGCCATAAACCCGTCCATCATGCGAACCAGACCAACTATAAGAACAGGGGCTTCCGGAAATCCAGCGCATATTTCGCTGTTTATACAGACCCCAATAGTAGGTTCTTGGTTTTCTTTCCCGGTCATAAATCGTGCGCCGGATTTCCTGACAATAAAGCTTGGAGTTTGGAAGGCTTTCTTTCCCATATGTCCGGTCAGCCTGAAATTCACGAACTACAAAGCCGTCTTTGCATCGCTGGATCAGGTAGGCAAAATGTTTTTCTGTCTGCATATACCCCGCTCGTCCATAGGCTTTGAATACTACCGGATGCCGGCAGCAAATACAGCGGCCCTGTTGATTGTGATGGGGATGTACTTTGATCGGCACTTCCTTTTCGCAGTAGGTACAGTAACCTGTTTTGGCGCCGCCCTTTTTATAGTGGTAGTAAATGTAATTTTGCCGAATGGCAACCTTATCCACCCAGCGGCTCCAGTCTTTTGGAAGCTCCGGCACCTGTTCCATATCCTTATCCCATGGGTCAGTTTCCCGCCGGTGCCGCTGTTCGAGCTGTTCATCACGCACATCCCGCTGAAACTGCCGGATTGCCTCTACCGCTTTTTTATTGATGTTCAGATATGCCTGTATAGATGTCTCATCTTCATCGCTGATCCAGTAGGCTTTGGTATACCAGTATTGCCGCTTCCAGTCCAGTCTGTCCAGCTTGGATTCGCTCCATTTCTGTATCAGGCTGTTATAGGTAATAAACTGCCGCTTTTCTTTATCCAGATACACTTCATAGGCCGGATTACTCCCATCCAGGCGAAGATGCTCCGGGAAAAAGAAAGCCACCTTCAATATCCCATCCTGTTTGATACATCTTAGATAGGTATAATACTCACAGACTTCCCGAACATATCCGTAGTCAGTTTTTTCCTTTCTTGGCAGGTCTGAAGTCGCGATTTGCTTCATTTCATCCGTCGCTGTCAGCTTGGGAAGTGCCATCAGGGCTCTTTTTTTCATCTCAATTCACCATCCTCTTTGTCAAATCTACGCTATACCACACATCAGGCAGTAATGTAACGCCGTCAATCCGGCCCACTGCAACCTGTACGATACTTTCCGAATCCGGTGCTTCCTTCGCAAAAGCAAGGATGTCTCCCAGTCTGCCGGTGGCAACGGGGTCTTTACCCCGTACCACCGCATAGCCGCAGTTCGCCATTGCCCGGTTGGCTGCCACATGGGAGCTCCACACCCTGCGCGGATGATCTGCCATGTAGGCCAAACCATGTAAAAACAGCTCCTCTTTGGTGAGCCGCTTAATCACAGTCAGCTCCGTACAGGCGATTTTGGAGTCATGCTCATCTTCATCGATGTCGCCGCCGGCGTTGACAATATAATATTCCGAATGCTCCAGGCTGGAATAATAACTAAGGCAGTCCAGCGGGTCTTCCGCGCAGTGAAATCCATTTTCCCTGCAATTTGCTTTTTCAGTCGTATTGAGCCCCATCACAAACTGATAGCCACGGCATATCAGCCCGGGGCGAAAACCCTTATAAGCAATCATTCTTCATTTTTCCTCCTTTGCCGGCTCAGCCTGCCTTTGCCATCCCAAAATCCAGCAGCGACATCTGCCCATCCTGAGAAGGCTTTTTTTCCTCCTGCTTGGGTGCCGCCTTGGGTTCCGTCTTTTTCTTCTCTGCCGCCTTCTTGGGTTTGCTCTTTGCAGAGGACTTCCCAGCATACGGCTTGGGAACAAACTTCTCCTCATCCTCATGGTCTTCCTTGGCATCAGGGTCACGGAAATAATCTTCTGCCCACTGATAGCACATATCATCCGGCACATCGCAGCCATATGTCTGCTGTCCGGGACCAGGGTGGGTTCCGCTTGCTTTTAGTTCATCCTGCACATAATCCCATGCCTTTCGGTTGATGTACTGGAAACAGCGGATCATGTTCTTTTTCGGATGCATCGTCAGACGGGCAAACGCCGTATCTTCCATACAGAGCATCTGGATATGCTCGGACACACATTCCTTCATATTTCGCCGTGTCAGTTTTTCCACATCGGTACTCACCCTCTGGGTAGAGGCCGCGATTACTTCTTCATCACTCATCGCTTCCAGACGGGCGATCTGCTCCTGCTCCGCGGCTTTCTTCGCCTGCTGTTTGGCGTCAAATTCCGCTTTGCGCTGGGCTTCAGCCGCCTCATGCTCCGCACGCTTTTTTTCTTCATCTTCTGCGGCGGGCGGTTGTGCCGAATTCCCCTCCTCAGCAGACTTCTCTTCCCCATCAGACGCTACTTCATCCACAGGTTCTTCCTCTGCATCAGCCGAAGCAGTCTCACCGGCAGAAACCGAAGCCGCCGATACTGGGACAGTGTCTGTACCTACAGGCGGCACAGGCAAAGATTCCATCTCCTCCAGCTCAAAGGCTTCATCATCCTCAAAGGCTGCAGACGAATCGAACATACTGTTTTGCTGCTCCATTGCTATTTCTGAAAAAACACCCATTGTAAAATCTCCTTTCGCAAAAAATGGCATGGAGCAGGCCGTTATGACCCTTTCCATGCCATTGTGTGTTGCTCACAGCACATATAAAAGTGTGCTGAAGTTGTCAAAACAGTAGCAGACCACGCCAGTATACTGCCTTGACCATTCCTTGATTTTGTCCTGCACCTCCTGCGCAGCCTTTTGATTGCTCATATTCCAGGGTGGAGGTACCGTTACGGTAAAGTAGCCATTCTCCAGACAACTTCTGACATCTGCCGGAAGATTGGAGCACTGCTCATACAGTGCTGTAATCTGGCTTTTCTTCTTTTCTGCAATACGCATCTGACCCCTATCCCTTCATTCCTGTTTTTGAGCAGGCTCCGGAAGTCTTTTACACAAGAATGGGGAGAAGCGTACCGGCGCAAAATCCCGGCAGTCATTCACATAGAAGTATGTGCGTTTGCCTTGGCAGTCCAGTTCCACCACATCAGATGGAGCCAACGGGCGACCTCTGTAATCTTCCGGCAAATGCTCATTAAAGTCCAGGAACAGGCGCCCCAGCACTTCCATGTCATTCTGCCCCTTTGGGCAACAGACCTCTGCGCTCCATACCGTCTGATAGGCGGCGGCAGGCGGCTGTTCATATCCAGCCTTATGTAGCGCATCCAGTCGCTTGAATGCGAATGGTACTGTCTGTGTCTCACTTAGGCAAAGCTGGTAAATGCAAAACCTCCGGAAAACTCTCTGGCTGTCCAGAATATCCTTCAGCGCCCGATTGCCCTGAGCAAGAAATATCTGATACTCTTCCTTTGTAAGCCCCAGATACTCTGTCAGGTCCAAATCTTTCTCCGCTCTGGTGTGCCAAAGCTCGACGCAGCCATCTATATAGGTAAAGTCACACTTACCGCACAGATATTGCTGCTTAAAATTCATTCTCTGCACCTCCTTTTCCTTCTGTTCTTTCTCCCGAAGGGCAAGCTGCCAATCATCAAACCCTTTATAATTCGGATTCCAGGTCAGCTGACGACATGCCATTCCATTTTTCCGAGCCATCAGATAGATCTTAGATGCCCCGTTGGAGGTCATTTGGTTACTGTACTTATCCATATCATGAGCCTCAATGATCTCCTCAGTGCCATTCTGTGCCAGCAGTGCAAACAGCGTATCCAACTGGCTTGTGTTGTTTGCGCCGGCAATCGCCGCAAAAGTCCGGTTTGTCAGGCAGTGCGAGATGTCTGCTTTCAGCAGTCCCTCAATGACATAGACCACCCGAGCAGATGGATTGCCGATAAAATGTACCGGGCTCCCGGATGTGACACCCATATTTTTGGACGAGGACGAAAACCAGATGTATTTGGCTCCTGACTTATCCGGTGGATCATCTTTTTGCTTGAGCGGACTATCCAAAAGTATCTGCAGGCCATGTATCATACCGTCGTATCCCACAGCCGGAATCAAAATCCCTGCGTTTTTTCGGTAGAAGTTCATGGTCCAGCGCCCGCTGTCATCCAGATAAAAGCCGGGCACCCCCTCCACCTTGCATCCCTGTTTCATCAGCCGCTCGGTAATGGAGCGGCAAAGGAATGGGGGTGGAGTACTCTTGAACCCAATCCGGTCGATCTGTTCATCCGACAGTCCCCGTTTTGGGGAGTGCAGATGGTTGCGGTGGGCAGGCTGAAGAGGCAGCATAGCGAGCAGCAGCGAAAGCGTTTGATGAATTTCCTGTCCGCTGGCCCGTTCTGCTTGCTGCACTGTTTTTAGTTCGCCCCTCCTCTCATATCCCGCAAGGTCGGTCTGAGTCCCCGAAACCGGGGACCCAGTGCCAGCCTGCTGGTTTCCTGCCATCTCATATCCAGAGTTCGGCCGTTCCCTGTGAAAATCGTTGCACAGGGCTTCTCCTATTTCCCAATACGCATCGGATGTAGTCGTATTGTTTAGCCGCGCATAAAGCGCAAGCATACCGCCATGCTCATCACAATAATTGCACCGCCAGACATTTTTGACGAAATTCACATTCATCTTACCGCGGCGGTCACCACAAAACGGGCAATCCACATATACACTGTTTGCCTGTCGGCGTCTGATTCGTAGATGTAGAAGTTCCACTACATCCATAATACCGAACGGAAAATCTCCTGGATATGAGTCCATCTGTTCTCCCTCCCTTCCTGGCCCCATAGATGGGGCTGCTTATCATCCGGCTTTCTGTGCGGCCATACCATCGAGCATGATCTGCGCCGCAGCACGAACGATATTGTTGGTGCTCTTGTTGCCTGGGGTGAGGTAGAATTTCAGACTCACCGGACGCTCCTTGGCAACAGTTGCCATGGTCTTTCCTTTGCTCAGACCGCTATCCACCACCACATTCTGCGCTTCTTCAAAGGTCATTACCTTCAAGATGTCTTCTACCGGAGTGCTCTCCGTATAAGAAGGCGCCACAGGCTGATCGGGTGCTTCCTGTTGGACAACGGGCGCCACAGGCAGTTCTTCCGGTTCATCCGATTGGAATACGGAGGCGGCCGGCTGCTCAGACGCATCATCCTGTTTTGGACTGCTATCCAATGTAACCTCGCGGCTCGGTACCGGCAGCTCCATATTGGGAGCATTCTCCTCTACCTTGCCGGCAGGCAGTGTATCCATATTCTCCTTCTCTTCTGCAACCATCTGTTGGACAACTGGCTGTACCGGAGAAACCGGGGGCTGTTCATTCTGAACCGGCTTTGCCGCAGGTTTCTGAATAGGCGCCGGACGAGCAGGAGCATTACGGCCCTCTACGGCGTTCTGAGGCGCTCTTTCCGGCCGGGCATGAACTTCCCCGCCAGATTGCCGCAGCGCCGCTCCAAGGGCTTCTACGGGCCTCTGCGCCGCATTTGGCATCGGTTGCTGGATAGGAGCCGTCCCGGAAAGCGGAATACTGCTTCCAAACACCTTGCCCGTACTGTCAACAGCAACATCGGCAAACTGCAGACCGAAACCGGCATCCGACAGCGCAGCACTCAATGCCTCATCCTGGGCAGCCTGTACATAGTCAGTACCTTCTTCTGCACTGTGCTGCGAGATGTAACTGCTGATGGGCTCTGCATCACTGCGGTCCAGATAGACTCTGGCCTCCATAATCGCAAGCTGTTCCGTGATTCGCAGGGTAGTCAGTTTCATGCGGCCCTGTGGGTGACGCAGACGGAACCACAGTTTCTGATAAGGCAATTCCAACTGCAGCATTTCCTCATTGGTCTTTCTGGATACCTTATGGCGCAGAAATTTGAGCGGGTCAAAGCCCGGCACCTTGTTCAGTTCTGCCACTGCCGGAATTGTTTTGTACATCATAGGCATCGGATTACTTTTTTCGTTCATGTTGGAAACTCCTTTCTGACATAAAAATAGGAGACGCCAAGTGCTATTTCTGCATCTGACCTCTCTTTTTTAACTTGCGTTCTTTAATTGTTCTTCCAACGCAGCCGGAATGGGGATACCGGCTTTCTTTGCGTAGGCTTTGAAATACATCTGAATACGCATACCCAGCAGCGTATTCCGCTTGCCGATCTCATTACGATGGATTGCCATAAACAATACCTGTTTCTGCCCAATCAGCACCACCCGCTTTTTGGCACGCGTGATTCCGGTGTAGAGCAGATTACGGTACATCATGATGGTGTGCGCTTTGAGCAGCGGCATAATAACGGTCTCATACTCAGAGCCCATAGCCTTGTGGATCGTAGTAGCATAAGCCAGATCCACATTGCTCAAATCATCTACGCCGTATTCCAGTGTTCTGCCAGCGCCAAAATCCATGCCGATTTTTTTACCCTGGTCAGTGTCCTTAATATACCGGATGAAGCCCAGATCTCCATTAGAGACCTTTTCTGTGTTCTTGGTCTGCATGATGCGGTCATTGACCCGGAATATCCTGGGGCCAAACTTGATTTCTTCCTCCGCAGAGCGGAATGGGTTGACCAATTCACGAATGGTTTCATTCAGCTGTTCCGACGACGCGGCGCCTTCTGAACGGAAAGGTGAAAGAATCTGCACATTCTCAATGCCACTCTCCTGTATCTCCAAACAATACCGTTCTGTAATCTTTTCAGCGGTGTCTTCCTGACTATCACCAGACACGAAAACAAAGTCCGGTCCATAAAACAGTTTGGTATTGCCCTCGTTGATAAATTTGGCGTTATAGGCAATCAGACTGTCCTTCGACTGACGGAAAATCTGATCCAGCACCGTTACCGGGACGATTTGGGTCTCGATGATCTCACGAAACACATTTCCGGCTCCTACGCTCGGAAGCTGATCTGGGTCGCCTACCAGTACGATTCTGGCATTTGCCTTCATGCGCTCAAAGAATTTCTCGGCAAGCCACATATCCACCATGGAAAACTCATCCACAATGATTA
>OBVH01000754.1_pt1 | contig 13164 bp, 8 predicted proteins | sample 1495001 | NCBI WGS metagenome assembly OBVH01 (sample SAMEA2579959, study PRJEB22360) | human gut metagenome
TTATAAAAGTTAAAATGCCGTATTTATGCGGCTTGTGGCGTTTCGCAAACACCTATTATAGAAAATAAATGAAAGGAGAGACGCGTATGATCACAAAATTTGAGAGAAAAGTGATCGCAGGACTTACAGCTTTTCTGATGTGCCTGTCGATGGTGTTAGCAGTTCCGGTTTCTGTAAATGCAGAGGCAGAACAGACGCAGGATGAAGCGGTAAGTGGTGCAAAGCAAGAGGAGACAGTGAGTGATGTGCAGATGCAGGATGAAACTGTAAATGATGCACAGCAAGACGTAACTACGGGAGAGGAAGTTGAAGAAGGTGCGGCCGGAGATATACAGAAATTGCCGGGGATGAGCGCAGAAAGCACAGATGCAATGCTGAATACAACGTCACAAGAAGATGTGATAGGAAGTATTACTCTCAAGAAAGACGGCACGGAAGAATCCGGTTCGATTATGCTGCAGGAAGATCAGACATCTGTTCGTTATCAGTTGAATGTTGAAGAAGACGGGCAATATTATATTACGGCAACAGGTGATAATTATTGGAGTACGTATGCGAGCATTACGGAAGAAACCGAAGACGGAACACAAGATGTGGAGATTATCAATTCACGAGTTGAACTTCGTAAAGCAGGAACATATTATTTGGAATTATCAGATTATTCATCAGAATCTCAAAAAATTATAAAATGGAAAGCCGGAAAAGTCAAAGATATTACCCCCGGAGAATTTGATATAGAGTTAAATGAGGAGAAGCCTGAGGCGTACTATAGATTGACAGTGGATGAATCCGGGGTTTATTATGTGCGTTCTGTAAAGGGGATGTCAGTTAAGATAAGAGACACACAGACAGGAAATGAAATTTTATCTTCATCGTCTTTTTATAAATTAAAAAAAGAGAATGTTTATGAGATTACACTCGGAAGATACAGTTGGGAAAACGCTTCAGGAAAATGGGGAATTCTGAAAGGAATCGAAAAAGAAGTAGAGTGTGACAAAGTGTATATTAATGAGACAGATGGCGTTTACTATAAGTTCGTTCCGAAAACGACAGGATATTATAGTGTAGAAGGCGGTTTTTATGACGAAGAGTGGAATCAGATTTATTCCGAAGAAATGCTTGCCGGGAATGCGTATTATTTAGCGCCGTATGGAAGATATTGGTGTATTAAACAGTCTGAATATACTCCGATTGATCCGGGTGGTTCTGGTGGAAAAGTACAGGTCAAAGTAGGCGAGACGTATACTCATGATATGAGAAAAGGCGGTTTTTATGAGTTTATACCGGAAGAAACGGCAAGTTATCATTTCCGCTCTAATGAAAATGTGAAACTGGAAGTTAAAGAGAGGATATTCGAGATAAACGGTATCGGAACTTTAGAAGGCAAAGTTGACTATTCAGTAGTTATGAGAGCCGGATCTGTATATTGGATACATTTGTACGAGATGGATGCAGCAACAGTTACATGGACGATTGAAAAAACAAAAACAAAAACTGCGGTGACAGGAACAAAATATACTGCTGTAAAAGGCGGATCAGACACATATGATTTTGTACCAAGTAAATCCGGAGATTATTCTGTTTCTTTTAACGGAAAAGGCGGAGTTTTAGTATATGATGACGCATGGAATGAGATAAAAAAATATTATCCTGAAGAAGCAGACGGAAGCCGTGTTGTTCTTTCGCTGGAACAGGGAAAAACGTATCACTTTGCTGTTGCAGCATTAGAGAAAGATATGCAATGGGAAATCGAATCAGCTAAAACAAAAAACGGATTCGTATACACAAATTTAGCTGATAATACAGTAGAGATTTTGAAATATACAGGAACGGAAAGTAATGTAACAATACCGGATAAGATTGACAATAAAGTCGTAAAAACTCTTGGAGCTGAATCATTTACAGAGAATGAGACGGTAGTAGGAGTTACGATTCCGGCACAAGTTACGAATCTGCAGTACGGAGCGTTTGCATCATGTACGAATTTGAAGAAAGTAACTTTCGCACAAGGCAGTCAACTGAAAAAAATCAAAGAAGAAACATTTGAACACTGTCAAAAGTTAGAAGAAATACATATTCCCGACAGTGTTACACAAATAGAGAAGGGAGCGTTTTATTATTGTCGGTCTTTGAGCAAGTTAACGCTAGGGAAGAAGCTTGAGGTAATTGATAACAACGCCTTTGAAGGCTGCAGCAGTCTGAAACAGATTGAAATTCCTGATTCTGTGGAAAGTATCGGAGAGGGAGCATTTACATATTGCACTTCTCTTGAACATGTGACGATTGGAAATAAACTGGCATATGTAGCGAAAAGTGCATTTTCATGGTGTAACCTGACGGAAATTACATGGGGAGACGGAATTGCAAAAATCGGAGACAGTGCGTTTGCTTGTAACCAAAAACTTACGACGGTTTCGATTCCTGATACAGTAACGGAACTTGAATACAAAGCGTTTGCCGGATGTGTAGAGTTAAGTGATATTGAAATTCCTGATTCGGTAGAAGCAATCGGAGGCTATGCATTTGAGAAGTGGGATATATATAATGAAGGTGGGGACACTGCATGGTATGACGCACAGGCTGACGGTGATGTGTATGCCGGAAAAGTTTACTACAAATATAAAGGAACAATCGCAGAAGGCGGTACTGTCAATCTGAAAGCCGGTACGAAAGGAATCGCAGGATATGCGTTCCTTGATCAGATAAATCTGACAGGAATTGAAATTCCTGATAGTGTAACGAATATCGGCGATTATGCATTTGTCGGATGTGAAAAATTAAACAAAGTGACTGTCCCTGCTTCTGTAACAAAAATCGGAGAGAAAGCTCTTGGATATTTGACGTCGGGAAAGGGAGGACAGGTTTATAAGTTAGAAGGCTTTACGATCCGGGGAGTAGCCGGTTCAGCTGCGGAGAAGTATGCGAAAGAAAACGAATTTAATTTTGAGGCGTATACTCCTGAGTATATTAGAGGAGATGTGGATGCCGACAGAAAAGTTAGTATCGGAGACGTCCGTATGACATTGCGGAGCATCTGTAAGAAGGCGGAATTGAACGGAACACAGAAGCTTGCGGCAGATGTGGAAAAAGACGGAACAGTAGATATAAAAGACTTGCGGAAGATTTTAAGATATGTCTGCGGTAAAATTGAATATTTGTAAAGCATATTATTAAGTGTATTGTTAAACGCATTTTGTGAGTGAATCTCAAAAGTGTAAGAATGGGAAGAACCCTGCTTTGCCGAAAGGCGGAGCGGGGTTCTTCTTATACTGCGATCATCCGTGAATGTGAGCGCTGACGATATCTCCGCGATAACTATTCTGTGGATGCCAGTGATATCTGCGGCGATAACTATTCTGTGGATGCCAGTGATATCTGCGGTGATAACTATTCTGTGACTGTCGGCGATATATGTTGTGGTAATTATTCTGTAAATGTCTGTGATATATGTTGCGGTAATTATTCTGTAAATGCAAGTAATATGTGATGCAGTGATCTGTGCAGATACGGCAGATATTCTTCCATACTGACAGGCTGGCTGTTATGGATACAGTTATAACTTGTAGAGCCGATCAGTTCTATCATCGTGAATAGAAGCAGTTCCGGAGCAGGGCAGTTTACATTGTATTTTTTCAAAGCGGTCATGTAGTGATCGTAGAATTGGCTGGAGAAAGAAGGATCTCCGTTTGTAAAGACACTTTTAAATATCCCCCATGATAAGTTTTTGGCAATAAACTCCATGAAGAAGTGGTTTTTTTGAAATCGTTCGATAATGTAGTCCGTAGTAAAGAGCAGTTCATCCTCAAAACTGCTCACATTTGCTTTTTCAAGAGCGCGGTGTGCATCGTCAAAAAGTTGATTTGCCTTATATACGATGAGTTTGTCACGCAGATCGTATTTATCCTTGAAATACAGGTAAAAAGTTCCTTTTGCAAGGCCGGCCTGTTGGACAATATCAGAAATTGTTGTTTTGGCAAATCCTTTTCCTGTGAAAAGATGAAAGGCAGTTTCGAGAAGTGTGCTCTCTTTCTGCTTTTTATTATCATCAACTTTGCTCATAATAGATCCCCTCTTATTTTTGATGCTTAATCTTTTGTTATTTTTCCTATATTATGAATTGTTTTATTGAGAAAGTCAATAAAATGACTAAAATTCATTTTTATCGCTGAAAAATATTGACTATTAGTCATTTTTGGAATATATTGTGTATTATACAAAAAATAAGGAGATGATTTCAGTGGTCAAAGCAGGCAAGTGGATTGCAAAGCATCGGGTGTTGATCTTGATTGTCAGCGCGCTGCTTATGATTCCGTCTTTTTTCGGAATCGTGAATACGAGGGTCAACTATGATCTGCTCAGCTATCTGCCTGAACATCTTGAAACCGTGAAGGGGCAGGATATTTTGGTAGATGAATATGGCATGGGAGCGTTTTCCATGGTCGTAGTAGAAGATATGGAACTAAAGGATGTACAGAAGCTGGAAGAAAAGTTCAGCGAAGTACCGCATGTAAAAGATGTGTTATGGTACGATGATGCCGCAGATATCAGTCTTCCCGTCGAGATGCTGCCGAAGGATATAAGGGAAGCCTTTTTCAAAGGAGAAGCAACGATGATGTTGGCTCTTTTTGATAATACGACATCTTCGGACGAGGCAATGGATGCGGTGACACAGATGAGGCAGATTGCAGATAAGCAATGCTTTATAAGCGGAATGACAGGTGTTGTTACAGATATTAAAAATCTTTGCCTGCATGAGCTCCCGATTTATGTGGTGATCGCAGTACTCTGCTGTCTTTTGATATTGGAACTGACGTCCACGTCGTTTCTTGTACCGATCTTGTTTTTGATAAGTATCGGAGCGGCGATTGTATATAATCTCGGAAGCAATATCTTTTTGGGAGAAACGTCCTATATTACGAAAGCGCTGACTGCGATTTTACAGTTAGGCGTAACGATGGATTATTCCATTTTCCTTTTGAATAGTTATGAGGAAAATAAGAAACGGTTTCCGGGAGAAAAAGAACGGGCGATGGGGCATGCGATCGCGAATACGTTTAAGTCGGTTGTCGGAAGTTCGGTGACAACGATCGCAGGCTTCGCGGCGTTGTGCGCCATGACGTTTACACTTGGAAGAGATCTCGGAATCGTAATGGCAAAAGGTGTTGTTATGGGAGTGCTCTGTTGTGTGACGCTGCTTCCTTCACTTGTTCTTGTATTTGACAAATGGATAGAAAAAACAACGCATAGACCACTGTTTTCTAATATGAATAAACCGTCAGAGTTTATTACGAAACATTATGCTGTCTGGATCGTTTTGTTCCTTGTCCTTTTGTTCCCTGCAATTTACGGAAACAACCATACGAAGATCTATTATAATATCGCTCAGTCTCTTCCGGGATCGCTTGACAGTAATGTGGCGAATGAAAAACTGGAAAAGGATTTTGAAATGGGAAACATGCATATGATCCTCATGGATAAAAATATGGATGGTGTGCAGAAACAGAAAATGCTCGATCAGGTTGATGAAGTTGACGGTGTAAAATGGACGATCAGCATGAACTCTTTGATAGGTCCGTCCGTGCCGGATTCGATGATCCCGGACGATATTAAGAGTATGTTGAAAAGCGATCACTATGAGCTGGCATTTATTTGTTCGGAATATGCATCTGCAACAGATCAGGTAAATACACAGATCGCACAGATCGACGATATTGTGAAATCATATGACGATGACGCTATGGTGATCGGGGAAGCGCCTTTGATGAAAGACCTTCAGGATGTAACGGATGTAGACCTTACAATGGTCAATGTTCTTTCGATGGCGGCGATCTTTCTGATCATTATGATCGTATTTAAGTCAATTTCCCTTCCGGTTATTCTTGTATCGGTTATCGAGTTTGCAATAGCGGTCAACATGGCGTTTCCATATTATATGGGAACGGAACTTCCGTTTGTGGCAAGTATTGTGATCGGAACGATTCAGCTTGGAGCGACTGTTGACTATGCGATCTTGATGACGAGCCGTTATCAGAAAGAACGCGGACGCGGAAGGTCGAAAAAAGAAGCGATCGCGATCGCTCATAAAACAAGCATGCCGTCAATTATCAGCAGCGGTTTAAGTTTCTTTGCGGCGACGTTCGGAGTGGCGTGCTACTCTAAAGTAGACATGATCGGTTCTATATGTACATTGTTGGCAAGGGGAGCGATCATCAGTATGATCGTAGTTATACTTGTACTTCCGGCGATGTTTATGATATTTGATAAAATTATCTGTAAGACATCGATTGGATTTCTCGGAGAAAAGGCGAAGAAAACGGCGCAATAAAAAGTAATGGAAACAAAAAGTAAAACTATGAATGTCGGGAAAGGATGTTGGCAGTTATGAATAAAAACAGAAGAATGAAACATGTAGTAGCGGCTTCACTGGCTTTCGGAGCGGCGGCGCTTACCGGATTCGGACAGATCGCTCCGGCAGCAGTATATGCGGCAGAGCAGACGGAAACTGTGAAAACAGAAAGTACAAAAAGCGGAGAACAGGCAGACGAAGGCCTGTTTAAAGAAGAAACGGTTTATGTCAATGCAGATGCAAACGGAGCGGTAAAACTTATAACAGTTTCGGATTGGCTGAAAAATGCGGGAACGACAGAAAGTTTAAAAGATGTCAGCGAACTTGACGGTATTAAAAATATTAAAGGAGAAGAAACCTTTTCGGAGTCGGGCGATAATCTGACGTGGGATACAAACGGCGCAGATATTTATTATCAGGGAACGACTGAAAAAGAACTTCCGGTTTCCGTGAAACTGACCTATTATCTGGATGGAAAGAAAATCAGTTCTTCAGAGCTGAAAGGAAAAAGCGGACATCTGAAGATCAAAATTGATTATACAAATAACACAAAGAAATCGGTGAATGTAAGCGGAAAATCCGAAGAACTAAGCAGTCCGTTTGTAATGATGACAGGAATGATACTTCCGAATGAGACGTTTAGCAATGTGGCGATCGACAACGGAAAAGTAGTGTCAGACGGGAATAGAAATATCGTACTTGGATTTGCTGTTCCGGGTATGAAAGAAAGTCTGGGAATGAATGATTTCTCGCAGTCGTCTTCGCAGGTATCGCTTCCTGAAAGTCTTGAGATAAGCGCGGACGTAACGGATTTTACGATGTCCTCTACTTATACGGTCGCATTGTCCGATATTTTGGAAGATTTGAATGTGAAAGAAATCGTTGATTACAGTTCTTTGCAAAGCGCTCTTGATGAGCTGGAAAATGCGGCGTTGGAACTGGTAAGCGGAACAGATACGTTGTCTTCCGGGGCGGCGCAGCTTTCTTCCGGCGCGGCAGAATTAGAAGACGGCATCAAGAAATATACAGATGGAACGGATACGTTGGCAAATGGAGTTGTATCTTATGTAAATGGGGAACAACAGTTAGCAGACGGCGCAAAAAGCCTTACGGAATTGAGCGCAGGCTTATCCCAGGTTCAGTCAGCAGTGAGTCAGCTTAGCGCAGCCACAGACGGAAGTTTGACAAGCGTGAATGAGAAAGATATTAAGGCAGGAGCGCAGAAATTGGCAGACGGAACGCAGCAGCTTGTACAGGTTCTCGGAACAGAGGCTGTTCAGGCTGTGATGCAGCAGGTGACAAGTATGATCGAGATGGGAAAGGCGCTCATTGAGGAAACGAAAGGGCTGGAAACAAGTCTGCAAAACGGAATCGTAACCCCGGTTCAGGATCTTGCGGCGCAGGCACAGGCAATTTCAGGAGAGCTTCAGAAAATTTCAGATTTGCAGACGAATCTTACAAATGCATGTACTGCCGTAAATACTGCGGTAAACGAAAATAATGCTGTTATTGATGCCGATAATGGACAGATTGCGGCGAATAACGAAAAGATTACGTCAGCTAAGACGAAAGCCATCTCAAGTTCACAGACGATTCAACAGGCGGTAGATTCCCTGACGGCGAAGAGAAATGAAATCGCACAAAATGATCCTCAGTCAGCGGCTCTTGCAGATCTTGATAATGCGATACAGGCGCTGAATGAAGCGAAAAACGCCGCGGCTGAAGTGACCGATATGCCGGAACTTTCTTCTATAGAAGGAAAACTAAATCCGGTGCAGGCGGATCTGTCAGGCGTGGATGTGCAGGCTGTTCAAAATGCAGTAGGAAAAATGAAAGTAGATCTGTTTACATTAAAACTTGCGGCTGCAGGAATGAATGCAAAACTTCCCGAAGTAGAAGAAAAATTAGACGCAATCCAGAAAGCGGGAGAAAACCTGCCTTTGGATCAACTGGGAGCGCTGACAGGTAAGATCGACGATCTAAATACGGGAATGCAGGGGCTTAACAGTGGAATCGGATCTTTGCATACGAATCTATCATCTTTAGATCAATCTCTTGCAGTATCAGTACCGAAAGCGGCTTCCGGAATCGCACAGCTAAACGGAGGATTTACACAATTAGGCAGCTTTAACAGTCAGCTTACGGCAGGAGCGGAGCAGTTAAAAGAAAACAGCAGCGTACTGAAAAACGGAGTGTCGGCTTTGAACAGCGGAGCGAAAACTTTGTCAGAAGGAGCTGTGACGCTGGCGGACGGAATGAAGACGTTTGATGCAGAAGGAACGAGTAAACTGAAAACAACGGTTGAAGGTGCGGTCGGAGAATTGATGAACCGGTTAGAAGCGCTGACATCTAAAGAGTGCAGCTATGATACGTTCAGCGGAAAAGACAGCGCGATGGACGGTAATGTAAAATTTGTAATCGAAACAGAAGCGATTGAATAAAAGCAGAAAAAATGCCTCCCCTGTCTGAGCCGCAGGAGAGGCATTTTTTATAAGGACAATTAAATAAACTTCTGTTCAGGAGCATCCACTTGGGAGTGGATGCTTCCATTTTTCCATCCAATAATTGACCTGCAGCATATAAGCAAGCATCTGAGGTCCTGCCATAAGCTGCCCATACCATGGTTTTCCGTAGTCGGAAGGCGTATCAAGGAAACGCAATACTTTCTTTTTATCAAGAAATGTTCGTATAGGAGCATTGGGGGAAGCGAGGACTTCTTTTAGTTGATCTGCGAGCAATGCTTCATAATGAGGATCATAAGTTTTTGGATAAGGACTTTTGCGTCTCCACAAGATCTCTTTTGGCAAGATGCCCTCTCCGGCATGGCGGAGCAGACCTTTTACAATTCCGTCCGGACATTTGATGTCCCACGGGATATTGAAAATGTATTCTACGATCCGATAATCGGCAAACGGTACGCGGGCTTCAAGTCCGCTGTACATACCGGCGCGGTCCATCCGATCAAGAAGAGTTGCCATAAACCAGCGGATATTCAGGTAGGCGATCTCACGCCGACGTTTTTCTTCGGGAGAATCATCAGGTAGAACCGGCGTTTCACGAATCGTCTGTTCATAGGCGTTAAGGGCATATTCTTCCATGTTCAGTTCGTGAATAAAATCGTCGTCTAACAATGCTTGCCGCGGCTGCATAGAAGGCGACCATGGAAACATATTCGTTTCAAATGAGCTTTTTTTATGAAACCAAGGGTAGCCTCCGAAAATTTCATCAGCACATTCGCCTGTAAGGACAACGCTGTTGAACTGTTTGACAAGTGAACAGAAATACAACATAGAGGACTCGACGTCGGCCATGCAGGGGAGATCCCGCGCGTCTACGGCTTTGTACAGATAATCCAGTTGATCCTGACTGCTGCATTCGAGGAAGTGATGGTTTGTTTCATATAATTCTGCCATCTGTTCGGCAAACGGACGATCCTGACTTGGCTGGAATGTATTGGATTTAAAATACGTTTTGTTTTCCGTGAAATCAAAAGAAAAAGTATTTAGTTTTTCCCCTGATTTTGCCAGATGTCCGGCGCAGACGGCAGTGACGAGGCTGCTGTCTATTCCGCCGGAAAGAAACGTGCAGATGGGAACGTCTGAAAGCATCTGCTTTTTGATGGAATCTGTGAGAAGCCATCTCGTTTTTTCGATTGTATCAGAAGGCGAATCAGCGTGGAGGCAGCTGCTAAGTTTCCAGTAAAACTGTCTTTTGAAAGAAGTGTGACTAATGGAAATGTGTTCGCCGGGGAGCACTTCAAGAATATTTTTAAATACACCTTTTCCGTATGTTTTTGCAGGACCTAAGGCGAATATTTCATTGAGGCTGTTCCGGTCAAGTTCGGGAACGATATCGGGATAGGCAAATAATCCCTTGATTTCGGAAGAAAAAATAGTAGTCTCGTCTTTTTTTGTATAAAAGAGAGGTTTGACACCGAGCCTGTCGCGGAACAGATGAAGCGTTTGACAAGATTCATCCCACAGCGCGATTGCAAAGATTCCGTTTAACTTTTTAATAAAAGATGGTCCGCAGCGCATAAATCCGGCAAGGATTACTTCTGTATCGCCGGACGTCAGAAACTGTTCACCTTCAGAAATCAATTCTGCTTTCAGTTCCGGGGCATTATATATTTCACCGTTATATGCAATGACACAACTGTGATCGCCTCTGACGCGTCTCATCGGCTGATGTCCGGTGACTAAGTCGATGATGTTCAGACGAACATGGGCAAGCCCGCATTGAGGGGAGAGAAACGTACCTTCATCATCCGGCCCACGGTGCTTTTGAACTTGATTCATCATTTCTAAAATGTGGTTTCTGTAGTTCTTTTCTTTTGTATAATCCGCAGATGGGTTAAAAAATCCGGCGATTCCGCACATAGAAAATTCTCCTTCTTCTATTTTTTGACAATATCGCGTATGACAGGCTGAAGCTGCCGGTTCTCAAGAGCGGCTTCCAAAGCCGGGATAAGCAGATCGGTATGGGCAGTCATTGAATTCGGCTTTTTTTCGGGATCATCCTGCCCGAACGGAACAAAGTAGATATTTTTCGTATTTAAAAGAAGTCCGATATTTTTCATATTCATACCGAGGGCGTCGTTTGTCGATAAAGATAAAAGAAGCGGTTTGTTGTTGCGTAAATGGGCTTTTGCCGCCATTAAAGCAGGTGTGTCGGTGATTCCGTTTGCCAGTTTGGCAAGCGTATTTCCGGTGCACGGAAGGATCACAAGTGCGTCGAAAAGGTTTTTCGGACCGATCGGCTCTGCTTCGGAAATAGTCATCATCGGTTTATTTCCCGTAATTTCTTCTGCACGCCTATAAAATGATTCGGCAGAACCGAAACGGGAGTCTGTGGATGCGGCTGCGGTTGAAAAGACTGTCTGGACAGAGCCACAGCAGTTTGAAAGTTTTTGCAGTTCCAGAAATGCTTTTTTGTAAGTGCAGAACGAGCCGGTAAAAGCGACTCCGATCTGCGTTTCTTTTAAGGACAAAGGGGATTCCTCCTTTCATTTTGCGCATGAATTATGAGAGATACAGTTTTGATTCGATAAATTGTTTTAAGTGACGGGCAGAAGATGCGGGAGCATATTTGCCGGGAAGTCCTAAGCAGTGCAGAGCAGATATGCCGAGACGCTGAGCCGCGTCATAATCGACCCCTCCGGGGGAAGAGGCAATATCAATAATAAGAGCAGAAAGATCTACGTTTTTTAAAGTCTCTTCATTTATAAATTGCGCCGGAACAGTATTAAAAATGAAGCGAAAATCTCCGGCGTGATCGGAAAGTGATTTTAAGGGGAAACTTTTGTCGGCAATAACTGACGCGCGGGCGGATTCTTCGGCGTTATCTGTAAAAACGGAAACGTTTGCGGATAATCCCTTTAGAGTGACCGCATTTTCCGAATCCAAGTACTGCGCATCTGCTTTTGTGCAGATTGAAAGGACTGTGGAGGATCGCTTCGCAGATTGCGCCTTCTGCAGTCGAGATACTGTTGTAAACAGGAAGCGATATATCGTCTGCATAATCAAAAACAGCGACGTTATTTTCGGCGGCTTCTTTTTTAAAAGAAGGAGGGATGCCCCCGGCAAACAAAGACTGACCGGGCCGCAGAAGATGAAGCAGCGTCTGAATAGAGAAACGATAGATGCTATTTTCAACCGAAACATCCGCGCCGTTTTTAGTAAACGGAAAAGGGCAGATGACGGACCCGGAATGGATACAGGCTTCTTCGAGAGAAGGCGCTTCGCGTACTATGGAAACATGTTCGGAGACGGAGCTGCAGTTGTTCGGCTGAGAGGCCAAAGCGTAATGACAAAGAGAACGGCCCGATTCTGCTAACATTTCTGCAAGAAAAACCTGACGCGCATCACCGCCTAAAACAGAGAAATCATATGAAAATGAAGACATAAAAACACCGCTTAAGAAACATTTTTAATTACTATATGCGAGTGAGAAAAAGATGTGAGTATAAATAACCTTGCTTGTCGTATATTTTTTCGGAATATTCCCGGGATGTCGGCAGTGCTGTGTATATCAGCATCCTTTTTATAGCGGGGCAAAAAATGATAAAAGAGAGTGATATTAACTATATCACAAAACGAATAGAAAACAAATCACTTTTGTTATTGACATGAAATCAAATAAAGTAGAAGGGAAGGCAATAAGATGAGCAGAAAAAGGAATAAGGTAATGAAAAACAGCTCCGGTTGTCATGATATTAATAAAGTTATAAGATTTTTTCTTATTCCTTTTAAAAAATATGCGTTATCATGTTAATATTAGGAGAGAGTAGGAGAGGTGATTGATAATGTACAATATATTAGTATGTGACGATGACAAAGAAATAGTGGAAGCAATCGAAATTTATCTGACGCAGGAAGGATATCGTATACTGAAGGCGTATGACGGTACGGAAGCTCTTGAAATGCTTGAAAGAGAAGAGGTTCATCTGCTTCTTCTTGATGTGATGATGCCGAAACTTGACGGGATTCGGGCAACTTTGAAAATACGAGAGAAAAACAGTATTCCCATCATTATCCTTTCCGCAAAATCGGAAGATGCGGATAAGATACTCGGACTTAATGTAGGAGCGGACGATTATGTTACAAAGCCGTTTAGTCCTTTGGAACTTGTTGCGCGAGTGAAATCTCAGCTTCGCAGGTATACGCAGCTTGGCGGCACGGCTCAGAATGAAAATGATAAAATATATTCTGTCGGCGGCCTTAGGATTAATGACGATCTGAAAGAAGTGACAGTAGATGGGGAGTTAGTAAGATTGACTCCGATCGAATATAATATCCTCCTTCTTCTTATGAAGAATC
>OBVH01000761.1_pt1 | contig 13117 bp, 7 predicted proteins | sample 1495001 | NCBI WGS metagenome assembly OBVH01 (sample SAMEA2579959, study PRJEB22360) | human gut metagenome
CCATTTTACCCTCGCTTATTTATGACGGTATTTCAGCGCGCCGCTCGGGCACGTACGTTTGAGGTTAAATAACTTGCCGTTACCACGTACACTATTGCCAGAATTTGTAGTGATGCGATGGGCACAACTTTCCAGGGTAGTCAGAGCCATACCTTTACTAGCTGCATTAACCCGGGAGTAACATCACACAGGCCCCTCTTCAGGGGCCTCTCCTTGTCAGAACATATACCGGAAATTCGCGTTTATTGCGTTATCCACGTTGTATTTACCAAAGGCGGATTTCTCAAACTCCAGACCAAAGCGCATGTTGTCCTTTATCTGTGCGTTCATGCCAACATTGAACAACATCCTGCTGTCTTTCTCCCCTTTGATCCGTTTCTCTCCGGATGCATCACGAAGAACTGTCTCGCCATTATTCAGCAGGTCAAACTGCCAGCTGGTTCCGGCACGGGCTGTCACACTCCAGTCCTTACCCCTGAAGGTTTTGCCCAGCTCAATCCCTGTTCTGCCAATCAACGGGCTGAAATCCTTGTTCTTCATACTTAGATCCATCTCACCGTCTTTCCAGTTGAATGTTTTCCCGGACACTGCGCCGTAAACCAGTTCGGCCTGAGGCTCAATAAATGTGTCTTCCGTCAGGTGATAACGGTAACCCGTTTCCGCTCCAGCATACCAGGAGTGGGTTCCGTAGTGCTTCGTACCCAGACCGGCAAAGTTGCCTGTGTAGTCATTGTCATGGTGAATATATTTACCAATCAAATCGATATAGGCACCGGAGTTAAACAGTGCTGAAGCATACAGACCTCCCCCCACGGATTTTGTCTTCCCGCTGAACGCATCACTGTCTGCACTGCTGTCGGTATAGGTCATCGTGACACCGGTGAACAGGTCAACACCGTCCAGCGCATGTTTTTTGTCAAAACCGACCTGAACGTGGGTGTAGTTATCACTGTATCCGCCATCGGCTGAACCGGCACCGTTCATGATACGGGCCCAGGCACCGGCATCACCGTTCGTGTCACGCAGCTCACCCATACGTTTGTTCAGGTTGTTAACTTCCGTCATAAAGTTTTTGTAGCCGGCATTCATGAAACTGTTCGCCTTCGCTGCAGCCGCTTTATCGCCTTCCGTCCTGAAACCATCCAGAATCCACTTCGTACTGCCGCCAGTGGTGTCAACACGCAGCGTCGGCGTCACACGACTGAAGCCTGTCACCCGGGTGCCCGCCTTAAAGATATCCCCTGATGTTCCGGCCGGTGCACTGACCAATGGAATATTCAGGGACTGTCCCGGAGACGGGTTCTTCATAAAGCTGACATTCAGGGTGTTGTCTGAACCGCTGGCTTTCTCCGTAATACTGATTTTATCAGCGCCCTTCAGGTCAGTGCGCAGGACAAAATCACTGCCCGAGGCATCAAGTGTCTTAACCGTCAGGGTACGGAAGGCTCCGTTTTCTTCAGACTGTACCCGGCTGTTACGGGTCGTCAGACTGTTGATGTCGGAATCTCCGGTCAGCTGCCACAGGCCATTATTCATACTGACGTTCCCCTTACCGCCGGTGATGGCACCGTAGTACGCCGCGTTATATCCGCTGAACAACCCGGCAGCCAGAACAGGGGAGACAGAAGAGGAAACTGAGCCAGGGTTTTCGGAGCCAATACGAATGCTGGATGAACTGGTTGCATGAACATCCCCGGAAACATGCGCCTGCTGGCTGATGTTCAGCATGGCGTTATCACCGGTTAAATCATAGCCTTCTGTCATATATGTCAGTACGGGCATCCAGGTTTTATCAGCGCCATTTTCCGGCGTGCCGCTCAGGGAAAGCGTACCGTTCTTTCCAATCTGAACCCGGCCGTCACTGTAGAGCCCTTTTTGTGCCGTCAGATGACCGCCGTCACGGACAGAAAGGGTGGAATTCACGAAAACACCACTGTTCTGCAGCAGGGCATCCGGTGAGGTGACGTTTACCTTACTGTCATGGGCTTCAATACCGCCAATGAACCGGTTGTTGATGTCCAGCGTGGAGCCTTTTTGCAGTGTAATTTTGCCCGTATAGCTGCTACTGCCATCATCTGCTGAGCGTCCTTCACGAACGTCCTGGCGGAAGCCAAAACCATTACCGGTGATATTGATGCCATCATACATATCAATGAACACCGGAACGTCGCCCCCCAGTTTCAGCGTTGAATTCGATGCGACAATATCACCCTCAGCAACTGAGTTACGTGCAGTTGTGAATTCTGAGTTTTCCAGATTCAGAGTCTTAAATCGGAAATGCCGGGTTTCCCAGTCAGGTTGATCAAAAGAAGCCACCTGGTTATTTGTTTTATAGGCACTGTTATTTTTCTTATTTGCCTCACTTTCCAGTTTGGCAAAATCAGCAACATAATCTTTGTCACAAAGAACTCCGGGGACATAGCAGTGCCGAGGCCCCTCGCGGAATATTGCATGTGTTGTGGCATGACCCTGTAACCGAAGCTGGGAATTCTGTATGGAGATATCATTGTGCGTATCAATGTTTCCATCAATAATCAGGCTACTGTCAGCACTTTTCTGTGTCCCAGAGTGTTCGATATTCGTATTTCCCGTGATATTGCCGTGATAGACATAACGGGAGAGGTTTTGTAGAGAAAGGGTCGCTGTTTTATCAGAAGTATTGGTGATAATGGTACCAACATCAGTTGCCGCAATCTTCTTAAACGACTGGCTGAACCCGTTTAAATCCAGAGTCCCCCCACGACTGGTAAAATAAATACCTCTGTAATCACTATTTTTATCCAGCGCATCGGCCTGCCCTAGTTTGACCGTTCCGCGACCACTGGCAACATAGATAGCATTAAAGGCCTTTGCTGCATTAAGAACAACAGTACCGTCACCCATTTTCAGGTTATTCCCCTGGGCCACATTAACGTTCAGTGTACCGGGTCCTGTTTTGTGCAGGTTATCGTTTGCCTCCCCTTTTACCGACCAGTCGACAACCGTATCTTTTCCGATATCAATACCCGCACCTTTATATGTTTTATCTTTCCCGGTGATTGAATAATATTGTCCCTCATCAAAAATCAATCCTCCAGATCCTGAATTCAGGTTATCGGTGAGTTCAATGTTCCCGCCACCATGAAATTTTAAATCTTTATTTTTATTATTCTTGGTCAGTTCAATAGCGGTTGTATTACCGTTAACAGTAATATTTTTATTATTAACTGTCATTTTCTCACCATTGAGATTCACTTCCTGAGTAAAAGTATTTTTCAGGGTGTCGACAGTGTTCTGATCATATCGAGCAAAAAAGGCCCAGGTATCCTTACTGGAGAATGCTTTACCATATGTTGTTCCAAGAATGACCCATTTTTTTCTCTGATTGTCATAAAGATAAAATCCGGAACCGCTGTCTCCTCCTGTCACTTCATTATAAAATCCGCCTGTATTATTCGTGGCTAACATATTGTTCCAGTTTAACTGAAACATGGAGGCACTACGTAATAATGGATTGTATGCCTGTCCCACCCCATAAGATGTAACACCGGTTGCTCCGGCTCCAACCCGAAAACCGATGATCTGTTTCTTTCCATTGAAATCAATACCATAACGCTCTAGTGCTTCTGCTGCTGATAAGTTGAAATCAGCATGCTCTGTTGCACCAGCTGTTTCAACAACAAACTTATCCAGACGCTGGACCGCAAAGTCACCTTTGGTCACCCGATCAACATAATGATAGTCTGACTGTCCCCATGTCTGAGTTTTAACGGCATGGTGAATAGTGCCATTATGGCTTGCGGTAACACTGTAGGCATCACCAATAGCAGTTGTTGCACCTTTAGCGGATACTGGAGAAAAATCAGGGATCGTTACTTCAGGAAAACTAAATTCACCACCATTTTTTAATGGCGTTTTTACCCCGTATGCTCCAGGCTGAAATACACCTTTATTCTGTGCCAAATCAAGATAATCACGGATCCAGAAATTTCGGGTATCCATCTGCGCTGCATAGGCATGTTCAGCAGCACCATAAGACAAGGCGGAAACTATAAATGTAGCGAGAAGTTTTCGACCGGTTTTAGAGGATACTCGAGATGCTAATTCTGATACAGCTATAAGCCCTTGAGTAAGGTGACAATACTTAAGTGAATATATTCTGTTCACGGGTAAGACTCCATAACGTTTATAACATAATACAAACCAATAGAACTATGTCTTTATTAACAAATAAACTTCCAGTTTCCTTTATTAATTGCAGTTGAAAAATAAAATTAAGCCCGCGCCTGTAAAAAATACATTTACAATACAGATTTCATAGTAGTGTAATAAGCATATTTACATTGCAATAATTAAATTGCATTGCGCCGTCCAAGAGTATTTGGAATATAATAACGACTCCATACCCACATTGCATAATGAAGGATAAAGCTACAAAAATAAAATCAATAGATAAACAAAATCATATGTCGTTTAAGTGTTTTTGCATTTATTGTTTTATATTTTATATCATTGTACGGCGGAATTCTTCATTTATTCCGCGCGTTAACATTATTGTATCGTATTCTTTTATTTTTTTGGAAAACAATAATGCTTTTAACATGTAGATGTTTTTATATTCGAAGATTAATTGAGCACATGGGTAAATAATTCGTTATTATTTGAGTAATTCTCTAAATATGTAGATAATGGCGAGTTAACGTATCACCTGACACACTTCTCTCCGAAATGAAGAAGTATTTGACTCATCAAGCCAATAAATGTGTATAGAATGATTATACGAAATAGTTACAAGTTCACCGATACGGTGCAGTACTCAATGGCGATGTCGGTGGGAGCGTTTGCGTCGGGATATGATGGACGTCCCTTCTTAATGCAGTCAGTGCCATACTTTTACTGACTGCATTAATCCGAGAGTAACATCACATGAACACGATCAGGGTTATTGGTATCGACTTTGCCAAGCCTGTTTTTCAGGCCTACATCTGGATTAATGATGATTCTGTTGCATAGGATAGAAACACCTCATGCTCCAAATTGCAGGATATCGTTCAACGATTCGAGTCCGGAACACTATTCGCTATGGAGGCATGTTCAACTTCTCGTTCTGGGGAATGAACGTTCAGGACTATGGAATATCTCCTGGCTATTCCCTGCGCAACAGCATCATTTTTGGTTAAAAAATAACATTATTCTGAATATATAGAAAAGGAACTCGTCCTGGACGAGTCCTATTAAAAATGCATATCATATTCACCTCACCGGAAAACGATTAAAAATCAGTAAGAACTGCTTCTGCCTATATTATATATGTAATATATATTATGATTTCCTTTTCACTTTCAATGAAAACTGTTTTGGCGTTATACCAAAATAACTTTTAAAGTTACGGATAAAATATGATGTGCTAACATATCCAACCTCATCAGATATACTATTAATATGTTTTTCAGTCGTCGTTATCAATCTTGCTGCATGTTGCATTCTAATATCCAGAATCAAATTATTAAAATTATTATTTTCTTTTTCAAGTTTTTTCCGAATTGAGACTTCAGACATATGTAAAACATTTGCCAGATCAACTAATCGCCATGATTTTGACAGATCAGATTCTATTATTGACTTTAATTTTTCTGTGAAAGTAGAGTCTATTGAAACAGATAATGAGCAAACCAAAGATTCAATATCATCAACTTTAGATAACAAATAAGTAATATTATAAATTAGTCTATGATGTGGGACATTCGCCTCTGTTATTATTTTAAATATTTCTGTATCTGTCTTATCCGCCGTGCAATTAAAAATTCTACTTCGCATAGAACCAACTTTATGTGGATTCAGTAACAATGGTTCCATGACTTTGCAGATACAGCTTAATATATTGTTGTCTATGTGGAAAATATCATAAGGCATGCCTTTACCTAACACGTTAAGTGTAACATCAATGACTGTATTTTTTTCAATATAACATATTGATTCAGGAGGAATATTAATAACCCCCCCATCTATTGTTTTAACCAGTAGTTGGGCATTGCGAAGATAAATAATAGCACAATTGTAGAATCTAATCTTTTTAAGAACCAATGTAGAGTGACAGGATATCTCTCCTCTAACAGCAAGCCTCATATTACTTAAAGCATTTTGACTATTCATACAGTCACCCCCATGCTTTGTAACAATATAGTTTCATGGGATATCCACTCTGTAAACTCGGAAATAACGCAAAGATGAATACTTCCCGGTAAAAAGTTTCGCATCGACATATCAACTAATTTCATAGACTATAAATAGTTAGTCACTATGATGATAAAATTAATTGACTCTGATAATAGTTACGTCATGAAAAAAATGAAAATAAAATCAGTTGATGTTATAGATAACATCTAAAAAGAATTGGAAGCTTCCGTGTCGTTTCAGCACCAAATTTAATTTTTATCATTCTTATTCTATAATAAATCTTACTTACACTTAAACATGTAATCTTTGAAATTTCTTTTATTTTTCTCCGCTTAATGAAATAGAGGTAAAGAATCTCTCGTTCAGTATTATTAAGAGTTCGAAGAATTTGTTCTGGTGGATGCGTATAATCAATTGATAACCGATTCCCATAGTGGATAGTTATATTATCAGCACATATGCATTTAACAGGTCCCCCTGAAAAAAGAAGACTGTATAAAAAATAATTACTATTATCGCAAATTATATAAACATGATTATATTGCTGAACGGCCTCATATACAGAGGCACGACCACTGAACTCAAAACATTTATACTCTTCATCCTGACTTGAAAAATATAAGAGACCATTTTTTAAATAAAAATCTTTTGTAACCATTATTAGAGCAACGGTCATAGCACATATAAAATATTAGAAACCTGAACTGAATCCAACTATAAGCTAAAGTAAAGAATAAAGCCACTCTAAAAAATAGCAGCATAAGATAAAATTTTACACTCCAGAATATCCAATAGATAAGCATATTTGACTAGCTATAACAATAAATCAATAAGAAAACCTGAACAATATGTCCAGGTTTTCTTTTTTATCTACTCTCCTGCTCAGAATGTATAACGAATATTAGCATTTATTAACTTATCAATATTGTATGAACCGAACTCAGAACGCTCCACATTCAGACTTATCCTAGTGTTTTCTTTAATTTTAGTATTTACCCCGACATTGAATACCACTCTGCTATCTTTACCATTATTAATATATGTATCACCTGCCAGATCCTTGAACGCTGTCACAGTAGGCTTAAATAAATCGTACTGATAATTAATCCCAGTCAGTGCTGTCATTTCCCAGTCTTTGCCGCGGAATGTTTTGCCAAATTCAATTCCTGTGCGACCAATCAATGGTTGCATCTGCTTACGTTGCATATAGATCTCCCCCCCATTGAATTGCCAGGCAAACTGATTCTCAGATACAGTACCGTAGATCAACTCTGTTTGCGGCTGTATATATGTTTCGTCAGGTAAGGAAAAACGCCAACCGGCCTCAGCGCCCAAATACCAGGAGTGCGAGCCATAATCTTGTTCTGGCATTCCTAACGCACTTGATGAGTAATGATTGTCATGACGCACATATTTCCCGATAGTATCTACATAGAGTCCAGAGTCAAACATAGCTGAAGCGTACACACCAATACCCGTTGATTTGGTTCTTCCTGACCAACCAGTTCCCCGGTTATTACTGCTTGTAAATGTCGCCGTTACTCCAGTAAATAACTCTCCGCCTTCAATTATATGTTTCCTGTCTGCCCCAATTTGCAAGTGCGTATAACTTCCGGTAAATCCATCAGTAGCTGAGCCCGAACCACTGTTAAGTCTAGCCCATGCCCCAGTTTCACCATGGGTATGGCGTAAGTCCCCCATACGATCATTCAGATTATTAATTTCTGTAATAAAGTTTTTATAACCGAGATCCATAAAACTCTTGCCTGTCCGCAAAGCGGCTTTATCAGGCTGTATGTAAAATCCCTCCAGACGCCATTGCTTATTAACGTCGGTCTCCAACACATCAAGTTGCGGTGTGAAACTATGGAACCCTGCATTTATTGAAACCGGGTTAAGTGTAAATATATTGCTTTGTGTATTTTTCGGGGCAGTAATCAATGACACAGGGTCACCGCCCTGTTTTACTGAATTTGTCGTAGGAATAACAACCAGTGTGTTATTCCCCCCTGTCAATGCCTGATTTACCGTCACTGTATCTGCTGCTTTACCATCGGCATTGATAATGAATGAGCTGTTAGTGGCCTCCAGCGTATCTGACGTCAGCCCCCCCTGCCCGAAACGATTAAAGCTCAGTGTTGAACCATTCAAAGTGAGCGACTTAACCACCGACTGCTTGTTTGCCTGCCAGGCAGTGTCCTTCATTGTTACACTTGCCAACGGCGCGTTGATATTTCCATAGTAATTTGTGGATTGGTTAATATCAGTCGTGCCAAAGATAATGCTGGCCGCATCATTGGCATTGATATCTCCAGTGATGATCCCACCCGCGCCAACATTTAAGCTCATGTCTTGCCCGCTAAGCTCCCAGCTTTGGGCGGAATACATCGTTCCAGGCTGGTCTGATAGCAAGGAAAGGCTCGCCCCGGCATTACTGCTTACCGTCCCGTCAGAAAGTAATCCGGCTGTAGCGGTCAATTTTGCCCCTTCACCTAATGACAAAGAAGATTGGGTGAAACGGCTGAGCTGATTAAGTGTGGTATCTGTAGAGGTTATCGTCGTCGCACTATCTGTACTATCAATACCACCGACAAAATGTTCATTAATAGTTAGTGTCGATCCTTGTTTCAACTGTACATGTCCATTGAAACGACTCTGATCATCTTCAGCGGTTGCCTTAGACTTACCTAATGTTGGTTTGGTTGCCACGCCATTCCCGTCATTGAGATCAATGTAAAGATCCTCACTACCTAATGTCACGGTAGAATGATCTGCATTAATTCTGGTATTAAGGCTGGCGTTTCTCGCAAGGTTAAATTCAGCATTTTGTAAGTTAAGCTCCGCCATACTGAACTGTCGATTTTCCCAATCGTTCTGAGTAAATGACACTGGCTGGGTCAGTACTGAATTGTCACCCAGCGCCTTTAACTTATTTGCTACGTCCTGGCTGCTGACGGCGTGAACAACCGGATGTCCTTGCATAAATAGCCGACCATTTTGCTGGGTTATACTCCCCTGAGTATTCACTCCACCATCAATAACGAAATCATTCTGTGTTCCTGCTGTAACCTCATTATTGATATTTAGATTACCGGTGAAATGACCGTGCCAAATATTAGCAATCGTGGCTGTTGAAATCCAGATTAACATTAGCCATGGAGCCACTGTTAGTCAGTATAGCTCCATCATCAGCCCCGTTAAGTTTATGAAAAGTCAAACTGTTTCCATTAATGTCGAGCTTGCCGCCATGATAGCCCCATTTGATATTATCCGGATTAATTTGTTTGTCGTCGTTTAGCACCAGAGTAGGACGCCCACTTACAATACTGACAGAACTGAACGCCTGGCTCAGTCCGTTATCATCAGCACGCTGTGCCAATATAACGGTTCCGTCTCCCACACTTAAGCTTCCTGGGTTTACACCGGTACCGTTAATTTTTAACGTGCCCGTACCCAGTTTATGCAAACTATCACCAGTAACCCCATTAATCTGCCAGTCGACAAGATGCTCACCATTAACAATAATTCCGCCGCCTTTCCATGTCTGAGTATCAACGGGCTTGACAATATAATCATCATTAAAAGTAAGTGTGCCAGCCCCCTGATTAACGGTATTTTCTAACACTACAGTACCGCCGCCCTGAAAAGTTAGATCTTTACCACTATTAAGCGAAGCAGGCCATGTTGCTCCCAAATTACCATGCATTGCCCATGATGTGCTTCCCTGGGTTAATGAACCAAGCCCCGTTTTTTCGTCATATGACCAATGAATATCCCCTTCACCTTGTTTTGTATTTACCGGTGCATCGGCATCTTGTTTCATCGTATTTTTTACATCACCGGCAGGAATTATTGTGTACCAGTTAGTATTGCCATTGACTCCTGCATATGAATTGAGAACTGCTAACAAAACCCATTTATTTTGGTCTGCATCCCAGGCAAAAAGAGGAGAGCCGCTGTCACCGGGAGTACCGTAGGTTGAGAGTGGAGTGTTAGTGGTATTCGTGACAAAACTCCAGTCAGATATAGCCGGCGTATTTACTATTCCACCTGTTTTATACGAGTAGGCCCCCATTAAATAGGTAATTTTTCCGTTAGTATCTTTTACATATTGAGTTCCCGTACCTACTCGATAGAACACAGGGAAACGGTCAGCATTTTGATAGGTTCCCTTAGCTGTACCCGCATTGGTTATATCCAGCGGTGTAACCTCGGTGACAATTTTGTTGAGACGGGGAGTGTGGAAATCTCTCCAGTGGTTATTTCTGTCAACAAGGGCATAGGAGGAATCATCTGCATAGCCAAATTTCACATATTGATAACCACCATTGTGCTTAACGCTGACGACATATTGTGGCGAAACCAATGTTGCAACCCCAGTCGAGTCATTAGAGCTGAAGTCAATCATGGGTGCTTTATTCAGCGTCGTGACGGGATTGCCATTTTTATCGTATAGAGGAACATTTTCTGCGCCAGCCTGGAAAACCCCTTTATTTTCTGCGAAATCACGATACGTTTGGTAGGGAAGTGAGGTCCCAACAACGGAGGCGTATATTGGAAATGAAACTATAGTTCCTATTAACCATACGATATTGTTAGAAATACAAGGTATTACTTTCCCCTCACATCCCTTCTTAGATCTACTAAAGATCTCAGCTACGGCAACAACTTGTTCCTTAGTATTTTTCTTTAATGAGTAAACCTTATTCATTTTCAGACTCACGGAAACAGATTAAAACAAAATATTTAACCAAATTAATTTGCATTCGCTATACCTGAGTTATTTTTATATCTTATATTACCATAAATTTAAAACATCGTATTCTTAGCAGAGAATTGTACTTTAAAAAGACAGGCAATGAATGTAAGGTGATAATTAAACATAAAAAATCGATAGCATTATCACTAACAAAACGCGACAAATAAAAAATAATTATTAAAGAAAACACTTTGACAATCATTTTTTTACCTTTTCTTTTTATTTTAGGTGCCGCAAGAAAAGTTAGTTAAAATTCAACTCAATTAGACCAGTATTGCTCAAAACAAAAAATCAATTAAACTGCGTCTATAGCAAACATAAGTGTTTCTCCTATGTGCCTTATGCAAAATGAGGAATAAATTTGCTGTTTGCTATTTATAATTCATTCATCTGTAAATTTCTTATCTGATTTTAAATTGAGGTAATGATAATGAAAAAAAGCTTATTAGCTATCGCCATTTCATTAATAGCGACTGGTTCTGTTTCCGCTATTGCAGCGACACCTGCACCAGGTACTCAAATTGGCACCGGTACTTTAGCTGTCACCGGCGCAACTGCTGAATCAGCATGTACTGTATCTTTCCCAACCTCTGTCACACTGCCTACTTTTTCAAAAGCAGATTTTTCAGCGAAAGCTCAGAACAGCGTTATTGGTTCTCAAAATGCAGGAAATATTACCTTTTCAGGATGTAATGATCAGTCCGTTACTATTAAAGTAACCACTGCAAACACAGTAAGTGGCAATGGCTATATTACATTCCCAGTTGTAAATGGCAGCGAGCAAGGACAATATGGTTTAGTAGTTGGCTTAGCAAAAGATGGGGCTGAAAGATATATAAAAGTAAATAAAGATGATACAAATTTTCAAAATATTGCTGTGAACAATGAGAGCTATTCTATTCCTGTAACCGTAAGTACTTATAAGGTTGGAACTAATGCTAATGCTATTAGTTATGGCACTTATAACGTTAACTACGTGTTTACTGCTACTTATGCATAAATAACATTCGGCATGGCTATACTTATAGCCATGCCGTTGGAGAGACTACTATGAAGTACAAAAAACTAATAATTTTAATTTCATTATTATTTTCAAACTTTTCATTTAGCCAATCAAATGGGATAAATCTGGCGGCAACTCGCGTAGTCTTTGATTCAAAAGAAGCTAACGCATCCTTGAAAATAAATAATAATTCTGAAGAAAAAACATGGCTTTTAAGATCATGGGTTTCAGCTTATAATAATGATGAAAAAGTTAAAAACTTTATAATCACACCTCCTTTATATCGAATTGACCCAACAGAAAGTTTTCAATTACGCATAAATAAAATTAATGTTCATCTACCAGAAGATAGAGAGTCTGTATTTAGAATTAATGTTTTAGCTATACCCTCTAATTATAATAATGACACACAAGAAAAAAGAGATTCGGGATTACAGTTTGCAATAAACAATCGTATTAAACTTATCTATCGACCACATAATTTGAATGTACCTAAGAAAGTCGATGATGCTTATAAAGCTTTGATATTTTCGAAATCAGAAAATCAAGTTCATGTTAAAAACCCAACACCATATTACATTACCATGAATGATGTGAAAATTAATGAAAAAAGTATTACATCTATCAAGGATTTTATGGTTTCGCCATTTTCAACATTAATCATTCCGGAAAAAAACGCTAAAACAATTAGCTATTCTACGATCAATGATTATGGCGGGAAAACTCCGACTCAAAACATTAAGCTTTAATATTCATTTAGTCATCTTTATCGGGGGACAGTTTGAAAGGTTCATTAGAAAAATCCTTATTATTGTTAAGGATCACCATCATATGTCCGGTATTCAGTTGCGCTGCCGTATCTCCCTCACCTGACAATAGTCATAGGTTCTCATTTAACCCCGATTTTTTGCAATTATCTGATGGTGATAATGCCAAAAATATCGATCTCAATTATTTTGCAAGCGCAAGCGGTGCAGCTCCAGGGGAATATAATGTTGATGTAGTTATGAATGGGGAATTAGTTGACCGTCAGATTAAGATAGATTTTTTCGCGCAGGACAATAAGCTGAACGCCAGACTGACACCTCAACAGCTGGATCGCTGGGGCGTTGATACCGGTAAGCTCTCCACATCAAATAATACTACAACCCAACAAAATATTCTTCAGCTTATTGAGGGGGCCTCCGAAAATTTTGACA
>OBVH01000771.1_pt1 | contig 12987 bp, 10 predicted proteins | sample 1495001 | NCBI WGS metagenome assembly OBVH01 (sample SAMEA2579959, study PRJEB22360) | human gut metagenome
CCGCACCATTTTGGTTACAGCCTGCTGGCGCTCTTACTGGCGCTGGGTTCGGTGGACGCCAGCCCAGCATTTCGTCAGATAACGGAACTGGTGAAATCCCAGTCACGCGATGGCGACCCGGACTTTGCGGCTTATTATAAAGAGCCGTCGAAAACTATCCCTGACCCGAAACTCAACCTGGTTTATATCTACGGCGAAAGTCTCGAGCGGACCTATTTTGATAACGAAGCTTTCCCGGATCTCACGCCTGAACTGGGCGCGTTGAAAAATGAAGGCCTGGATTTCAGCCACACGCAGCAGCTGCCAGGAACGGATTACACGATTGCGGGCATGGTGGCTTCTCAGTGTGGCCTTCCGCTTTTTGCCCCCTTTGAAGGCAACGCCTCCGCTTCTGTTTCCAGCTTCTTCCCGCAGAACATCTGTCTGGGCGATATCCTGAAAAACTCGGGTTATCAGAACTATTTCGTGCAGGGCGCGAATCTGCGTTTTGCCGGTAAAGATGTGTTCCTGAAGTCGCATGGCTTCGACCACTTATACGGCTCAGAAGAGCTGAAAAGCGTGGTAGCCGACCCGCACTATCGCAACGACTGGGGATTCTACGACGATACCGTTCTCGATGAAGCGTGGAAAAAGTTTGAAGAGCTTTCCCGCTCAGGTCAGCGATTCTCACTGTTTACCCTGACAGTCGATACCCATCACCCGGATGGTTTTATCTCGCGTACCTGTAACCGCAAACAATATGATTTTGACGGTAAGCCGAATCAGTCATTCAGCGCGGTAAGTTGCAGCCAGGAGAATATCGCGACGTTTATCAACAAAATCAAAGCGTCACCGTGGTTTAAAGATACCGTCATCGTCGTCTCTTCTGACCATTTAGCGATGAACAACACGGCGTGGAAATACCTTAATAAACAGGATCGCAATAACCTGTTTTTTGTCATCCGTGGCGACAAGCCGCAGCAAGAGACGCTGGCGGTGAAGCGTAACACGATGGATAACGGCGCGACGGTGCTGGACATTCTCGGTGGCGATAACTATCTCGGACTTGGTCGTAGCAGTTTATCCGGGCAGTCAATGTCGGAAATCTTCCTCAATATCAAAGAGAAAACATTGGCGTGGAAGCCGGATATCATCCGCCTGTGGAAATTCCCTAAAGAGATGAAAGAGTTCACCATCGACCAGCAGAAAAACATGATTGCCTTCTCGGGTAGCCATTTCCGTTTGCCGCTGCTGTTGCGGGTTTCAGACAAGCGCGTAGAACCGCTGCCGGAAAGCGAATACTCAGCACCGCTGCGTTTCCAGCTGGCCGATTTCGCTCCACGCGACAATTTCGTCTGGGTTGACCGTTGCTACAAGATGGCACAACTTTGGGCTCCGGAACTGGCACTCTCCACCGACTGGTGTGTCTCGCAAGGGCAGCTTGGCGGTCAGCAAATTGTCCAGCATGTTGATAAAACAATGTGGAAGGGCAAAACGGCATTTAAAGATACGGTCATCGACATGGCGCGTTACAAAGGCAATGTCGATACGCTGAAGATTGTTGATAACGATATTCGCTACAAAGCCGACAGTTTCATCTTTAACGTCGCCGGTGCGCCAGAAGAGGTGAAACAGTTTAGCGGGATTTCCCGTCCGGAGTCGTGGGGCCGCTGGTCCAACGCGCAACTGGGCGACGAAGTAAAAATCGAGTACAAGCATCCGCTGCCGAAGAAATTTGACCTGGTGATTACCGCCAAAGCATACGGCAATAACGCCAGCCGTCCTATTCCGGTACGCGTAGGCAATGAAGAACAAACTCTTGTGCTGGGCAATGAAGTGACCACCACCACGCTGCATTTCGATAACCCAACCGATGCCGACACGCTGGTAATTGTGCCGCCGGAACCTGTCTCAACCAACGAAGGGAATATCCTCGGACACTCGCCGCGTAAGCTCGGGATCGGCATGGTGGAAATTAAAGTGGTAGAACGTGAAGGGTAATTCCTGACTGATGTGTAGGTCGCATAAGGTGCGACCTACACGCCTTCTCCGGCTTACAACACACTATTAAGAAACAAAAAAAACAGCGCCCAACACTTCCCCGGACGCTGCATGGCAACTTTAATAATCTCGCCTTATCAGAAAGTAATTACACCCTTAATCAACTCACGATTGTTAATCACATCGCGCTCGTAGGTTTCTGCCAGCGTGGCGAACGGATAGCGATGGGTTAACATCATGTCGGCAGTGATTTTCCCTTCCGCCATCAGTCGACCGACTTTAGCGAAATCTTCCGGCGTGGCGTTGCGGCTACCCATCATCGTCGTTTCTTTTTTATGGAATTCCGGATCGGAGAACTGCAACTCACCTTTAAACAGACCGACAAATACCACCGTGCCGCCGTGACGAATCAGATTCACGGTGTTATTCATCGCATGTTGATTACCTGTCGCGTCGATCACTTTCTGCGCCAGCGAACCACCAAACTGCGCCCGCAGCTGCGCGTCAAAATCTTCGGCTGACGGGTCCAGTACAGGTAATTCCAGACGCGTTGCCACATGTTCACGGCGCGCCGGACTGGTATCCGCCACCACCACCTGTGCGCCATCGGCTTGCCGCCGCGCCCAGACCGATTGGCCCCGCCCCGACCACCAGCACCTGCTCGCCGGGAGCAATGGCTGCGCGACGCACCGCATGAGCGCTAATAGCGAAAGGTTCAATTAATGCTGCCGCCTGCGGGTCAATACCATCTGCGGGCAAAATGTTCGCCACCGGCACGCTCAAATACTCACTAAAACCGCCATCCTGATGCACGCCAATGACTGAAATTTTTTCACAGCAATTGGTACGCCCGCTTTTACACGCCGGGCATTGCTGACAGGCAACATAAGGGATCACCGCTACTTGCTGTCCATTTTTAAGATTTGCAATATTTTTACCCAGCCCAACAATCTCCCCACATATTTCATGGCCTAAAACGCGTGGATAACTAAAAAATGGTTGATTCCCACCCCAGGCATGAATATCGGTACCACAAATGCCGACTGACTTAATTTTTATTAATGCTTCATTGTCACCCGGAATAGGTATCTCGCGTTGTTTCCAGACTAATTCTTTCGGCTGCTGGCAAATTAAAACATTCATCGTAGACATGATTCGGCTCTCCATTTTTTGTTGCCTTAGATATCAATGAAAATGAAAAATGGCAGCGGAACGGAAAATCTGTTTTGTGAAAACACACGCATAAAAATGTTTTAAATCGGGTTTTAATGGGCTCACAAGGAGGAAAATATGAGTCGTTCACAAAATTTACGCCACAATGTGATTAACCAGGTCATTGATGATATGGCGCGGGGTCATATCCCTTCCCCACTTCCATCGCAAAGTGCGCTGGCGGAAATGTACAACATCAGCCGCACTACAGTGCGTCATATTCTCAGCCACTTACGCGAATGCGGCGTCTTAACGCAGGTTGGAAACGACTATGTTATTGCGCGTAAACCTGACCATGATGACGGTTTCGCCTGTACTACCGCTTCAATGAGTGAACAAAACAAAGTGTTTGAGCAGGCTTTTTTCACGATGATAAACCAGCGCCAGTTACGCCCTGGGGAAACTTTTTCTGAACTGCAACTGGCTCGGGCCGCGGGTGTCAGCCCGGTTGTAGTAAGAGAATATCTTTTAAAATTCGGCCGTTATAATCTTATTCAAAGCGAAAAGCGCGGCCAGTGGAGCATGAAGCAATTCGATCAATCCTACGCTGAGCAGCTGTTTGAGCTACGCGAAATGCTCGAAACTCATTCACTTCAGCACTTTCTCAACCTGCCTGATCATGATCCTCGCTGGCTGCAGGCGAAAACCATGCTCGAACGTCATCGGCTACTGCGTGACAACATCGGCAATAGCTTTCGCATGTTCTCGCAACTTGACAGAGATTTTCACTCCTTACTGCTTTCAGCTGCCGACAATATCTTTTTTGATCAATCGCTTGAGATCATCTCAGTCATCTTTCATTTTCACTATCAATGGGACGAAAGCGATCTTAAACAGCGCAATATCATTGCCGTCGATGAACATATGACCATTCTCAGTGCTCTGATTTGCCGCAGTGACCTGGATGCCACCCTTGCGCTCCGTAACCATTTGAATTCAGCTAAACAATCAATGATTCGATCCATTAATGATACATTAATGAGAACACGCGTTATGCTCATTAAGTACGGATTAAAAACAGCAAACTATTAGCGGGTGCACGGTTTTATCAAAAGATAAATACCGGGAAATTCCCGCTTACCTATGCTCACAATCAGTCGACTAAAAATGTTTTTGTGAGCGGTAGTAAAGTCCTAAAACTTTAACCTGCCGTTAATGTCAACCTTGCGTAATGCACAATTACGTAAACAATTAAAATTATAAATACAGGAGTCCGGCGTGGAAAAAGAAAATATCACCCTCGATCCGCGTTCTTCATTTACTCCATCTTCGTCGGCAGATATTCCCGTGCCACCAGATGGATTAGTTCAACGCAGTACCCGAATTAAACGCATTCAAACCACCGCCATGTTGTTATTATTTTTTGCGGCGGTAATCAATTATCTCGACCGCAGTTCGCTGTCGGTAGCAAATTTAACGATTCGTGAAGAATTGGGATTAAGTGCCACCGAAATCGGCGCTTTGCTCTCCGTGTTTTCACTCGCTTACGGCATTGCGCAACTTCCTTGCGGCCCACTATTGGATCGTAAAGGCCCACGCCTGATGCTGGGACTGGGGATGTTCTTCTGGTCACTGTTCCAGGCAATGTCTGGCATGGTTCACAGCTTTACGCAGTTCGTGTTGGTGCGTATCGGTATGGGGATTGGTGAAGCGCCGATGAACCCATGCGGTGTAAAAGTCATTAACGACTGGTTCAACATCAAAGAGCGCGGACGCCCGATGGGCTTCTTCAACGCAGCTTCTACCATTGGCGTTGCCGTAAGCCCACCGATTCTGGCGGCGATGATGCTGGTGATGGGCTGGCGCGGGATGTTTATTACCATTGGTGTACTGGGGATTTTTCTCGCCATCGGCTGGTATATGCTCTATCGCAACCGCGAGCACGTAGAACTGACTGCCGTTGAACAAGCTTATCTCAATGCAGGTAGCGTCAATGCCCGCCGAGATCCGCTCAGTTTTGCCGAATGGCGCAGCCTGTTCCGTAACCGCACAATGTGGGGAATGATGCTCGGATTCAGTGGCATCAACTACACTGCGTGGCTGTATCTGGCCTGGCTTCCTGGTTACCTGCAAACAGCCTATAACCTGGATTTAAAAAGCACAGGATTGATGGCTGCTATCCCTTTCCTGTTTGGGGCTGCCGGGATGCTGGTCAACGGTTGCGTTACCGACTGGCTGGTCAAAGGGGGAATGGCTCCGATTAAAAGCCGTAAGATCTGCATTATTGCCGGGATGTTCTGTTCTGCCGCCTTTACGCTGGTCGTACCGCAAGCGACAACATCCATGACAGCGGTTCTGCTGATTGGCATGGCACTGTTTTGTATTCACTTTGCCGGAACATCCTGCTGGGGCTTGATCCACGTCGCAGTTGCTTCTCGCATGACGGCGTCGGTGGGCAGTATCCAGAACTTTGCCAGCTTCATCTGCGCCTCTTTCGCGCCGATCATTACTGGTTTTATTGTTGATACCACCCACTCATTCCGTCTGGCACTAATCATCTGCGGTTGCGTCACCGCAGCGGGGGCACTGGCGTACATCTTCCTGGTTCGTCAGCCGATCAACGACCCGCGTAAAGATTAAACTCCCTATGCCCGATAACATTTTGCTTATCGGGCATTTTTATGGCGATTAAAACGTTTCCCAGTTCTCCCCGCTATCTGCTACGGCCATTTTACGCGGCGCAGCTGGCGTCACGGTTTTTACCACAGCCGATGTTTCACGCTGATGTTGCTGCTGTTGCTGAATCCGGAACACTGCCACAGCTTCGGTCAGGCGACTGGCCTGCTCTTCCAGCGCGGCGGCGGCAGCGGCAGATTCTTCCACCAGCGCAGCGTTCTGTTGAGTTACCCGGTCCATCTCAGCGACCGCTAAGCCAACCTGATCGATACCACGGCTCTGCTCATCAGAAGCAGAAGCTATTTCGCCCATAATGTCCGTCACGCGGGTCACAGCACTGACAATCTCCGCCATTGTTTCCCCGGCGCTTTCGACCAGCGTAGAGCCAACATCCACTTTCCCCACCGAGTCTTCAATCAGGCTTTTAATTTCGCGAGCCGCCTGGGCGCTGCGCTGGGCCAGATTACGCACTTCGCCCGCGACCACCGCAAAACCGCGCCCTTGCTCACCCGCGCGCGCTGCTTCAACCGCCGCGTTCAAAGCCAGAATATTGGTCTGGAAGGCAATACCGTCAATTACGCTGATAATATCGGCGATTTTCTGCGAACTGGTGGAGATATCGCGCATAGTCTGCACCACGTTATCTACCACTTTGCCGCCGCGTTGCGCCGTTTCAGAAGCACTTAACGCCAGGTGGCTGGCCTGGCGCGCATTCTCGGCGTTCTGTTTCACCGTTGCGGTCAGTTGCTCCATGCTGGCTGCCGTCTCTTCCAGCGAAGCGGCCTGTTGCTCGGTGCGCGAAGAGAGATCGTTATTGCCGGTAGCGATTTCGCTGGCACCGCTATAAATGGCATTGGCCCCGTTGCGCACATCACCGACGGTACGCATCAGCTCTCCCTGCATATGGCGCAAACTCTCTGCCAGTTGCCCCATCTCATTAGAGCCATCCACCTCAATCGGTTTCACCAGATCGCCGCCTGCAATATGACGAATGCTGTCAATCAGGCGATTCATTGGCGCTACCAACGAGGCTTTAATACCGAACCAGACGGCGAAGATGACCGCCAGTACGACGATCATCACGCCCACCAGAATCCACATCGCCTGGCTGTAGGAGGCATTATTATCGCTGACGGCGATATCATAGAGCCGATCGTTTTGCTCCATGTAAGCCACATACTGCTTCTCGAAACCGTCCTGATATCCCTGGGTCGGCTGATCAAAGAACTCGTTGATTTTGCCTGCACCTAACAGTTGGATCAGCTCCGCCAGCGCATTGTGATAAATATCGTAATTACGTTTGATCTCTGCCGCTGCGGCGGTGCTCTGACGCGGGTCACGCGGCAACGCTTCGTAATCCGCCCAGTTTTTTTCCGCCTGTTTCAGCGAAATACTGGCACTCTGCATCAGCTCAGCAACGGTTGAACCGCTACCAATATTATTCTGATCCATCATGTAGCGGATACCCGCGCGGTTGAGGGTGTTACGCGTCTGCAACAACGCGACCCAGCTGCCATTCAGCGTGGATTGCTGCTGGCGAATGGTTTGTAAAACAGTGAAATTTTCTTTGTCATTCTTTAAGGCATTAAAGAACAGACCGCCTGATGTCAGTTGTAAAAGGCCAAAAACGGCCAAAACCAGCAGTAAGCTGGTCACAATTTTGATACGTTTTAACATGGTTTCTCTTTCCTGTGGACCGATGCAAGATTTTCGGCCTGGAAAGCAAAAACTTTATGAAAAGGTGTAACCCGCCATCCATGGAAAAACCAGATGCTGGTTATCAGATACTAAAAAGTTATTCATTATCGCCCGGAATGTCTTCTTGTCGGGAATTACCCAGAGCAATAAATTCCTCTAACAGATGGGTTAACTGTTGCATTTTCTCGGCAGTAAACTGAGCTTCAATCTGCCGATAGGCTTCTTCAATCTGTGTCTGAGCGCGGTTATACAGGGCCTGCCCCTCTTTGGTCAGCGAGATATAGAGCTTCCGCTGATCATTGATCGGCTTTAATCGCAACACTAAACCGTCGCGTTCCATCCGCGTGAGGATCCCGGTCAGGCTTGGGCGCAAAATGCAGGCGCGATACGCCAGATCGTGAAAATCCATTGATGGGCTTTCCGCCAGAATACGCACGATGCGCCACTGTTGCTCTGTCAAATTATGCCGTTTAACGATTGGGCGAAAATAACTCATCGCCGCTTCTCGCGCCTGGAGCAACGCAATGGTTAGTGAGTCGTGCATTATCTTCCCCCTGAAAAATTCAAAATCATTAATATAGAAACAGTTAATCATCACGTTACCGGGACTGCGCTGCCCCTGCAATTCTTCATTTTATCAAAATTGAGCATGTTTTGTTAACTTACTGATATTTAATATTTTATTATCTTTAAATGTAAATAGTTTGTTAATTAGATCACATTTACATCACTTACTTTTGCCAAACTACGCAATCGGGAATAAAAGTAATCATTAACATATTAATGATTAAGATGATCGAATCCGAGGAGTGGTAATGAAAGGCACTATCTTCGCCGTAGCGTTGAACCATCGCAGCCAACTTGATGCATGGCAGGAAGCGTTCCAGCAATCCCCCTACAAAGCCCCGCCTAAAACTGCGGTCTGGTTTATTAAACCGCGCAATACGGTGATTGGTTGCGGTGAACCGATTCCCTTTCCACAGGGTGAAAAGGTACTGAGCGGTGCGACTGTTGCGCTGATTGTGGGAAAAACGGCGACGAAAGTACGTGAAGAAGATGCAGCAGAGTACATCGCCGGATATGCGCTGGCTAACGACGTCAGCCTGCCGGAAGAGAGCTTTTACCGCCCGGCAATCAAAGCAAAATGTCGTGATGGATTCTGCCCCATTGGCGAAACCGTGGCTCTCAGCAATGTCGATAATCTGACCATCTATACCGAGATCAACGGGCGTCCTGCCGATCACTGGAACACCGCCGATTTACAACGTAATGCCGCGCAGTTGCTGAGCGCTCTGAGCGAATTTGCCACGCTGAATCCAGGCGATGCCATTCTGCTCGGCACGCCACAGGCGCGCGTGGAAATACAGCCAGGCGATCGCGTTCGTGTTCTCGCTGAAGGTTTCCCGCCACTGGAAAATCCGGTAGTGGACGAACGTGAAGTGACCACGCGCAAGAGCTTCCCAACGCAGCCACACCCGCACGGCACGCTGTTTGCCCTCGGCCTGAACTACGCCGACCACGCCAGCGAACTGGAATTTAAGCCACCGGAAGAACCGCTGGTGTTCCTGAAAGCGCCGAATACCCTCACTGGCGATAACCAGACCTCCGTGCGCCCGAACAATATTGAGTATATGCACTACGAAGCGGAGCGGGTGGTGGTGATTGGCAAGCAGGCGCGTAACGTCAGCGAAGCCGATGCTATGGATTATGTCGCGGGCTACACCGTGTGTAACGACTACGCCATTCGCGACTATCTGGAAAACTACTACCGCCCTAACCTGCGGGTAAAAAGCCGCGACGGACTGACGCCGATGCTTTCAACCATCGTGCCGAAAGAGGCGATCCCGGACCCGCATAATCTGACCCTTCGCACCTTCGTCAACGGCGAGTTACGCCAGAAAGGCACCACCGCCGATCTGATCTTCAGCGTGCCCTTCCTGATCGCCTACTTAAGCGAATTTATGACCCTGAATCCGGGCGACATGATCGCCACCGGCACACCAAAAGGCTTATCTGACGTGGTGCCTGGCGATGAAGTAGTAGTGGAAGTAGAAGGCGTGGGCCGCCTGGTGAACCGAATTGTGAGTGAGGAAACAGCGAAATGAAAAAAGTAAATCATTGGATCAACGGCAAAAATGTTGCAGGTAACGACTACTTCCAGACCACCAATCCGGCAACGGGTGAAGTGCTGGCGGATGTGGCCTCTGGCGGTGAAGCGGAGATCAATCAGGCGGTAGCGGCAGCGAAAGAGGCGTTCCCGAAATGGGCCAATCTGCCGATGAAAGAGCGTGCGCGCCTGATGCGCCGTCTGGGCGATCTGATCGACCAGAACGTGCCTGAGATCGCCGCGATGGAAACCGCTGACACGGGCCTGCCAATCCATCAGACCAAAAATGTGTTGATCCCACGCGCTTCTCACAACTTTGAATTTTTCGCGGAAGTCTGCCAGCAGATGAACGGCAAGACCTATCCGGTTGACGACAAGATGCTCAACTACACGCTGGTGCAACCGGTAGGCGTTTGTGCGCTGGTATCGCCGTGGAACGTGCCGTTTATGACCGCCACATGGAAGGTCGCGCCGTGTCTGGCGCTGGGCAATACCGCGGTGTTGAAAATGTCGGAACTCTCCCCGCTGACCGCTGACCGCCTGGGTGAGCTGGCGCTGGAAGCCGGTATTCCGGCGGGCGTGCTGAACGTGGTACAGGGCTACGGCGCAACCGCAGGCGATGCGCTGGTTCGTCATCATGACGTACGTGCCGTGTCGTTCACCGGCGGTACGGCCACCGGGCGCAACATCATGAAAAACGCCGGGCTGAAAAAATACTCCATGGAACTGGGCGGTAAATCGCCGGTGCTGATTTTTGAAGATGCCGATATTGAACGCGCGCTGGACGCTGCCCTGTTCACCATCTTCTCGATCAACGGCGAGCGCTGCACCGCCGGTTCGCGCATCTTTATTCAGCAAAGCATCTACCCGGAATTCGTTAAACGCTTTGCCGAACGCGCCAACCGTCTGCGCGTGGGCGATCCGAACGATCCGAATACCCAGGTTGGGGCGCTTATCAGCCAGCAGCACTGGGAAAAAGTCTCTGGCTATATCCGTCTCGGCATTGAAGAAGGCGCAACCCTGCTGGCGGGCGGCCCGGATAAACCGTCTGACCTGCCCGCACATCTGAAAGGCGGCAACTTCCTGCGCCCAACCGTGCTGGCAGACGTAGATAACCGTATGCGCGTCGCCCAGGAAGAGATTTTCGGGCCGGTCGCCTGCCTGCTGCCGTTTAAAGACGAAGCCGAAGGCTTACGCCTGGCAAACGACGTGGAGTACGGCCTGGCATCGTACATCTGGACGCAGGATGTCAGCAAAGTGTTACGCCTGGCGCGTGGCATTGAAGCAGGCATGGTGTTCGTCAACACCCAGAACGTGCGCGACCTGCGCCAGCCGGTTCCCCAGACGGGGGGCGCCCTTCCCCAGCCGTTTGGCGGCGTAAAAGCCTCCGGCACCGGGCGTGAAGGCGGTGAGTACAGCTTCGAAGTGTTCGCGGAAATGAAGAACGTCTGCATTTCCATGGGCGACCATCCAATTCCGAAATGGGGAGTCTGATATGGGTAAGTTAGCGTTAGCCGCCAAGATCACGCACGTACCGTCGATGTATCTCTCTGAACTGCCAGGGAAAAACCACGGTTGCCGCCAGGGCGCGATCGACGGGCATAAAGAGATCAGCAAGCGTTGCCGGGAAATGGGCGTCGATACCATTATCGTTTTCGATACCCACTGGCTGGTCAACAGTGCTTATCACATCAACTGTGCAGACCATTTTGAAGGCGTCTACACCAGTAACGAGCTGCCGCATTTTATTCGTGACATGACCTACAACTACGAGGGCAACCCGGAGTTGGGGCAGCTTATTGCCGATGAAGCCTTAAAGCTCGGCGTGCGGGCAAAAGCGCACAACATTCCCAGCCTGAAACTGGAATACGGCACGCTGGTGCCAATGCGCTACATGAATGAAGACAAGCACTTCAAAGTGGTCTCCATTTCGGCTTTCTGCACGGTTCACGATTTTGCCGACAGCCGCAAGCTGGGCGAAGCGATTCTGAAAGCGATCGAACAGTACGACGGTACCGTGGCGGTCCTTGCCAGCGGTTCGTTATCGCACCGCTTTATTGACGATCAGCGTGCAGAAGAAGGGATGAACAGCTACACCCGCGAGTTCGACCGCCAGATGGACGAGCGCGTGGTGAAGCTGTGGCGCGAAGGCCAGTTCAAAGAGTTCTGCAATATGCTGCCGGAGTACGCCGACTACTGCTACGGCGAAGGCAATATGCACGACACGGTGATGCTGCTGGGGATGCTCGGCTGGGATAAATACGACGGCAAGGTGGAGTTTATTACCGAGCTGTTCCCAAGCTCCGGTACTGGTCAGGTTAACGCTGTTTTCCCGCTTCCCGCGTAAGGAACCACCATGCCGCACTTTATCGTGGAATGTACTGAAAATATTCGTCAAGAAGCCCGCTTACCTGAGCTGTTTGCCAGTGTTAACACCGCACTGGCGGCGACGGGGATTTTTCCGCTTGGGGGAATACGTAGCCGGGCACACTGGATCGATACCTGGCAAATGGCTGATGGCAAGCACGATTACGCCTTTGTGCATATGACGCTAAAAATCGGCAGCGGGCGCAGTCTGGAAAGCCGTCAGAAAGTGGGCGAAATGCTGTTTGATCTGATTAAAACGCACTTCGCCTCACTGATGGAGAGCCGTTACCTGGCGCTTTCATTTGAGATTGCAGAGCTGCACCCGACGTTGAATTTCAAACAGAACAACGTACACGCGTTGTTTAAATAAATTTGCACCAGCTTCCAGGCCGGATGATAAGGCGCAGCCGCATCCGGCAATGCCACAGGATATCGCCATGTTCGATAAACACACCCACACCCTGATCGCCCAGCGTCTGGATCAGGCAGAAAAACAGCGTGAACAGATCCGCGCGATCTCGCTGGATTACCCGGAGATCACCATCGAAGATGCCTACGCCGTACAGCGCGAATGGGTCCGCCTGAAAATTGCCGAAGGCCGTACGCTGAAAGGCCACAAAATCGGCCTGACCTCGAAAGCGATGCAGGCCAGCTCGCAAATCAGCGAGCCGGATTATGGTGCCCTGCTGGATGACATGTTCTTCCACGATGGCAGCGATATCCCGACCGATCGCTTTATCGTGCCGCGCATTGAAGTGGAGCTGGCTTTCGTGCTGGCAAAACCGCTGCGTGGGCCAAACTGCACGCTGTTCGACGTCTACAACGCCACGGACTATGTGATCCCGGCGCTGGAGCTGATCGACGCTCGCTGCCACAACATCGATCCGGAAACCCAGCGCCCGCGCAAAGTGTTCGACACCATTTCTGATAACGCCGCCAACGCCGGAGTGATCCTCGGCGGTCGTCCGATCAAACCAGACGAACTGGATCTGCGTTGCCTTAAACAA
>OBVH01000773.1_pt1 | contig 12949 bp, 12 predicted proteins | sample 1495001 | NCBI WGS metagenome assembly OBVH01 (sample SAMEA2579959, study PRJEB22360) | human gut metagenome
ATTATAAAAGTTTGGTCAACCTTTTCAAAGGTTGTGGGTGTGGGCAAAGCCCACAAATACTTTCCGTTTATGCAATCTAACGATAGCCAAACAGCTTGCTGTTTGGCGGCTTGAACACAACGGCGAATGCCTTTAAATGCGATAGCAACAAGAAAGCCATTCGATATATAATGAAAAGTTAATCATTTCTTTTATAAAAGGCTGTCGCCTGTTTTTCAAACTATGTGCAAGCACGCAAACAGCGTGGCTGTTTGCGCCTGATAAATTGTTATATCGGAAGATATTATGGGCGCTGCCTATACCCGCAATTTTTGAAAAAATTAAGTAAACTTTTTTGTTTTTTGGTAGGATAATTTAGCGTTAGCTAAATTTCAATGTCCGACGACACTCTGCTAAACCATAATTTACCCCAATGTTTGATAAAGAAAAAAATCCCTCTCCGATTTTTCAGAGAGGGAAAAGGTTTAATTTTAAAAATTATGCCCAATTAAGAGTATCGTTATATACATTGATGTAGTCGTTAGCTGAACGATCCCAGCTGTTGTCGCTCATCATTGCACGCCACATAAGCTGATGCCAGCCTGCGTCATCATGAATACCCCACAAAGCTCTTCTTACTGCATTTACCATATCTGCGGTATCGTAGTTCTTGAATGTAAAGCCGTTACCGTAGTTGTCTGCACTGTCAAATACAGAGTCTTTAAGTCCGCCAACTTCACGAACAACAGGAATTGTACCGTAACGGAGAGCAATCATCTGTGCAAGGCCGCATGGCTCCTGAGCAGACGGCATAAGGAATATATCAGCACCTGAATAAATCTTTCTTGCAAGTTCAGGTACAAAACCGTGACAGAAGCAAAGTCTGCCCGGATATTTTGCCTGCATATAGTTAAAGTAGTCCTCGTATTCCTTATCACCTGAGCCGAGAATTACAAACTGCATATTCTCGGTATTCATAAGCTCTTCAAGTCCCATTCTTACAAGGTCAAGTCCCTTATGACCTACAAGTCTTGTTACCATACCAACCATTGGTACATCCCAGCGCTGTTCAAGGCAAAGACGCTCCTGAAGTGCTCTCTTACACTCACCCTTGCCGCTCATATCGTCCTTAGAGTAGTTACGATAGATCTGATAGTCTGTTTCAGGATTATAGCTTTCGGTATCAATACCATTTTTAATACCGCAAAGTTTATAGTGACGGAGGTTAAGTTCATCGTGAAGTCCCCAGCTGAACCATGGGTCTTTAATTTCAGCCGCATAGCTTGGAGATACTGTTGAAACTCTTGTTGCTGTTTCAATAGCGCCTTTCATCATATTGAGTTTGCCGTTCATCTCAAGAATTTTTGTTTCACTGGCAGGAATACCTACACATTCTGTATTAACTTCCCAGCCGTATTCACCCTGATACTGAATATTGTGAATTGTAAACAGGCTCTTGATATTGTGATACCATGGTCTGTGTGAATAGAACAGATAGTAGTAAACAGGTACAAGTGCTGTCTGCCAGTCATTACAGTGAATCATATCAGGATGGAAGTCAATGTATGGGAGCATTTCGAGAATTGCTCTTGAGAAGAATGCAAATCTCTCGGCATCGTCATAGTGACCGTAAAGTGTACCACGCTTGAAATAGTATTCATTGTCAATGAAATAATATGTACAGTCGTGCCATCTTGCCCAGAAAAGTCCGCAATACTGATGACGCCATGCAACAGGTACGGTAAAGTTTGTAATGAAATTTAGTGAATTTCTAAGTTCCTGCGGAATTGTGCCGTAAAGCGGAACTACAATTCTGCAGTCCTGACCCTTTCTGCAAAGTGTGTGTGGCAGACTTCCTGCAACATCTGCAAGTCCGCCGCTACCGCAAAACGGATTTGCTTCAGATGCACAATATAAAATTCTCATTTGATTTTACCTCCATTAAACTACAGATTTTTTTGCTATATATACAGGATAGGAGTCATATCCCATAAGTGAACGACCATCCTGAATTTTAACATCCTTATCTATGATAACATAATTCAGGTTGGTATTGCAACCGATTTTTGTATCTTGCATAATTATTGAGTTGCTTACTTTAGCACCCTCGCCGATATATACACCCTTAGAAATAACACAGTTCTCAACCTCACCGTTGATTACACAGCCTTGAGCAATAATTGAATTTTTGACACTGCTTGTAAGACCGTAGCGTGACGGAGCGTCATCTCTAACCTTTGTGTAAATCGGACGCTGTGGGTTAAAGAGAGCATCTCTTACTTCTTTTTTGATTAAATCCATATTGAAATTGAAGTAATCCTGATTAGAAGTAATTGCCGCTGTATAACCTTTATCTTCAAAGCCGTAAACATTGTATTTGCCGACGGCAGCCTGAATAATATTTTTAATGTCTTTCTGATTTACGGCGAGAGCCTGATTTATTTCCTGCATAAGGAGATCTTTTTTCAGGAGTATTGCGCCGAATACTACATTTTCAACAGTATCTGTCTTTTGCGGATTGAGGAAAAGTCTGTTTACTCTGCCGTTATCGTCAACGCTGATTGTCATAGGACGGTCGTAGCCTGACGGTACAACCATTTTGTTGTAAATTACTGTAATGTCTGCATTCTTTTTGGTGTGAAAATCAAAAAGGTCTGTGCAGTCAAAATTAGAAATAATATTGCCCGGTGAGAGCAATACATACTCCTCACGGCTGTTTTCAATGTATCCGTGCATATTATAAATGGTTTCGGGATAGCTTGAGAAAGAACTGCCGTTATAAGGTGTGAGCAATGTAAGCTGACTTCTTCTCTTTGAAAGGTCATAAGCAGAACCCGAGCCGAGGTGGTCGGCAAGAGAAAGATAGTTCTTTGTGGCAACTACGCCTACATTGTTGATACCTGAATTTGACATATTAGAAAGAACAAAGTCAATTATTCTGTATTTGCCCCCGATAGGAACGCTTGCCATTGTGCGTGATGAGGTGAGGTCAGGCATTTTTTCGTCAAGAGTGCCTGCAAAAATAAGTCCCAAAACATTATTACATCTCATTTGCTTTTACCTCCGTGCATCTGTCAATCATTTCCTTTGGCTTTACAACTGCGCCCTCGTCAATTATAGCGTTTTCGCCGACTACGGCAATGCCCCAGTCATCTCTGTTAGCACAGTCCTCAGGTTTTGCGCCTACAACCGCATTCTTGCGAACAACTGTATTTTCTGCAATAATTGCAAACTGAACTGTAGCGCCCTCTTCAATTACCGCACCCGGCATAATGATAGAAGAGTTGATTGTAGCGCCTTTTCCGATAGTAACGCCCGAGAAAAGAATAGAAAACTCAAGATTACCGTAAACATTACAGCCGTCTGCAACAAGTGAATTCTGAATAACTGCGTCATTAGATACAAAGTGTGGCGGCATCATTGGATTTCTTGAATAAATATCCTTTAAGTCAAGTGTAACATTAGGGTCGAGAAGATCCATATTAGCTTCCCAAAGACTGTCGATAGTTCCGACATCTTTCCAATAACCCTCAAACGGATATGCAAACATACGCTCGCCTGCGTTGAGCATTGCGGGAAGAACATCTTTACCAAAGTCATGGCTTGAGTTTTTGTTTTCGTCATCTTCAATGAGGTATTTTCTTAACTCTTTGTAGCTGAAAATGTAGATACCCATTGATGCGTGTGTGCTTTTTGGCTTTTCGGGCTTTTCATCAAATTCGTAAATTTCGCCGTCCTCGTGTGTGTTGAGAATACCGAATCTTGACGCCTCTTCAAGAGGTACATCTATAACAGCTATAGTACAAGCTGCATTCTTTTCTTTGTGGTATTCAAGCATTTTGTTGTAGTCCATTTTGTAGATATGGTCGCCTGACAAAACAACAACATATTCGGGGTCATAGCGGTCAATGTAGTTAATATTCTGGAAAATTGCGTTTGCAGTACCTGAGTACCAATCTGCACCGTCAACAGCCTGATACGGACTTAGGCAGTTTACACCCGAGTGCATACCGTCAAGGTCCCATGGCTGACCGTTGCCTATGTATTCGTTAAGAACAAGCGGCTGATACTGTGTGAGAATACCAACAGCTTCGATGCCTGAATTTACGCAGTTTGATAGTGGAAAGTCAATAATTCGATATTTTCCGCCGAATGGAACGGCAGGTTTTGCAATTTTTCTTGTTAAAACGCCAAGACGGGAACCTTGTCCGCCGGCAAGAAGCATTGCAACTACTTCCTTCTTAGGGAACATTTTACTACCTCCAGAGATTATTTAAGAGTAGGGCAGAGTGTGAGCATACTGTCCTACAATTATAAGTATATTTATTTTAATTCCTCTGCCTTTACGGTTTCGGAATTGAGAACAACGGTTTTTCTCGGCTTTTCGGTGTTGCCTTCGGGATTTTCAAGTTCCTTTGTACATTTAAGATAAATTACACCGAGCGGCGGCAGGGTAAGTGAAAGTCCCTGCTTGTAACCGTGAATTTTCATCGGCACCGTGGTAAGAGTGCCTGTATTTGATACACCTGTTCCGCCAAATTCGGTTAAGTCGGAATTAAATATTTCCTCATATTCGCCAAAGCGTGGAACACCTATCATATAGTTTTCGTGAACGGTCGGCTGAAAATTGCAGACTGCAATGATTTCGTTGCCGTCCGAGTCGGTTCTTCTGAAAGCAATAACGCTTTGAGTGTAGTCGTTACGGTGTATCCATTCAAAGCCTTTCGGAGTATTGTCAAGCTCATAAAGCGGCTTATGTTCAATATAAAATTTATTTATTGCTTTAAAGAATGTATATAGAGCATTATGTTTTTCAAACTTAAGAAGATCCCACTGAATACCCGAGTCGGAATCCCATTCATCAAACTGTCCTATTTCGCAGCCCATAAATACAAGCTTTTTACCGGGATGAGCGTACATATATGTAATAAATGTTCTTACGCCTGCAAACTTGCTGTCATAGTCACCCGGCATTTTGCTGATAAGCGAGCCTTTGCCGTGAGCGACTTCATCGTGAGAAATAGGAAGAATGAATCTCTCTGAAAAAGCATAGAAAAAGCTGAATGTAAGGTTATCGTGGTTAAACGGTCGCCACAAAGGGTCAAGCGACATATAGTGGAGAGTATCGTTCATCCAACCCATATTCCATTTGTAGTCAAATCCGAGTCCGCCCTCCTCAATAGGCAAGGTAAGTTTTGGCCATGAAGTGTTTTCCTCGGCAAATGTAAGAGCCGACGGGTGATACATATGTACTGCCTTGTTCAAACGCTTGATAAAGTCGATTGCCTCAAGGTTTTCGTTACCGCCAAAGCGGTTAGGTACCCATTCGCCGTCCTTTTTGCCGTAGTCAAGGTAAAGCATAGAAGAAACCGCACCGATTCGCATACCGTCAATGTGGTATTTGTCGAACCAGAACATTACAGCCGAAATCAAAAAGCTGATTACCTCATAGCGCTGGAAATTAAAGAGGCAAGTGCCCCAACTGTCACGCTGACCTTTTTTAGGATTGTTGTCCTCGTAAAGGCAGGTGCCGTCAAATTTATAAAGTCCGTAATCGTCCTTAGGAAAGTTTGACGGTACAATTTCCATAATAACGCCGATTCCCTCCATATGACAGCGGTCAATGAGAGCCATAAGGTCACAAGGCGTACCGTAACGAGAGGTTGCGGCAAAGTATCCTGTTGTCTGATAGCCCCAGCTTGGGTCATACGGATATTCCATAAGCGGCATAAGCTGAACATGCGTGTAGTTCATTTCCTTTAAATAAGGAATAAGCTCATCTGCCATTTTTTGATAGTTAAAGTAATTGCCGTCAGGATATTTTTTCCACGAGCCTGCGTGAATTTCATATATATTCATCGGCTTGTCGGGTGAAGATGTATTCTGACGATTTTCCATCCAATAGCTGTCATGCCATACATATTGATTTGTATTAAATACCATAGAGGCATTTTCGGGTCTTGTCTGACAATGAAAAGCAAACGGATCCGATTTTAAAATTTCTGTGTGGTCAACGGTTTCTATACAGAATTTATATACGGCAAATTCATTGAGATTTTCAATGAACAGTTCCCATACACCGCCGCCGATTTTATACATATAATTAGCTTTTTGATTCCAATTGTTAAAATCGCCAACAAGAGAAACGGTAATTGCGTTTGGCGCCCATACTCTGAAAATTACACCGTTTCTGCCGTCTAAATTTATAAAATGAGCGCCGAGAAAGTCGTAAGCACGAACAGCGTCACCGTCAGAAAACAGTCGCAGCGGAGAACGCTCATCATTAAAGACATACTTCATATATTCAACTCCTTATTATGACTGCCGAATCACCCAATCGACAGTCAACCATTCCGAATAATGCGGATTGTTTGATAATCACTGTTAATTATAAAAACTTCTTGTATAAGAATACCAATTAAAACTACTACTATATTCCTATAATATATAATACCAAATAAATATGTTGTTTTCAAGCAAATTTGAAAATTTTTACACAATATTTTCGTGTAAATTTTATAAATAACCTTTCAAAATTCCCATAAGGAACATAATTTTACATAAAAATAGTTTTTTTATAAATAAATCAAGTTAATTTTATTAAAATGTAAAAATCAAATTTATTTTATATGTTTTATGAGCTGTACATAACTATAAAAATGTGCATAGATTTTCTGAAGTAAATATATTGAAAAAAGGTATTTACAAATATTATTTTTTATAGTATATTAATACAACAATAGACAATAAAACAGCAATAATAAACAATTCTGTTTATTGCTAATTGAATAAATAGCGGTGAGGTGATACGAATTTGTTTTAGTACAATTGCACACACAATAAAATTAGGATGAGGAGATGAAGAATGATAAATAAAAAAAATATAAAAATTATAGGTACAATTGTAGGTATAATTGCAATTATTATAATCGGAGTATATATATATAATCAGATAAAAATCTCAAATTATCTTAGTAACCTAACTTATGATATAGTACAGGAATCTTATGATACTTACGGTGATTACTCGAAAAGCAAATATCAGGATATAGTACCGGAAAACATTTATAGCAGTATGAATATTTTGCCGGGACCTGGGGAGGGCGATGGCAGTAATTATCATATAACTGAATGTTATCATACAAATCCCATAACATTAGTTTTACCCGGAAATACAGCCAAATCGTTCTATAAGGAAAAATGTTATTATATAAGAAAAAACGAAGATCATAGCTCCGGTGGGGAAACTTCACCGACAGTATATTGGAAATTAGATGATGATAATGTTTGGCGAGTATCAGATTTTGATTCTCCTCCGTGATAAAATTATTATTTAGAAAAAACCACCTCTGACTGCTATGTCAGGGGTGGTAATTAACAGAAAAACAAAGAGTGTAAAGTGTTCAGTTTTTTAATTACGGTACAGATAACAATTCAATACTACTTGCAAAGTTTCTAATGAATATCGTACTTTTTTTGATGATTTTATGACTGACAATAATTTGAAATGGTGTGTATAGTTATGCGAAAAATAATAAATAAAAATATTTGCTTTATGGGGATATTAATTACTCTGCTTGAATTAGTTGTATTCTTATCTACACCTTACTCAAAATCAATTTTGCCGGTTTATCCTTTAAATAATTTAATATGGTCAATTGTTTTATTTACTGTATTCTTTTTTTCATTCAGTGCATTTGTTATATTTGGCTTTGCTAAGAAAACTTTTTTACTGTATAAAAAGCAAATAGTAATATCTTTTTTTGCTCTTTTATTCATAAGAGTTATACTTGATATTGGCTGTTATATTTTCAAAAGTACAGAAATTAAATCTATATATAGCTTATTAACGGATTGCGTATTTTTTGTAATTATATTCCAAATTATTACATTTGCTTATACCGGCAGAAATTTATTAAAAGATATATATGGTAAAATTAAGGGCAAAGATAAATCTATATTAGTTATATTATTATTTTATGTTTTAGTTGTGGCTATAGTTGTTTCTTATTTAGTTTATATATTTATAAATTTGCAAATGTATGCAGAAAAATATACAATTGATTCGTCATTTTATCTTTTTAAAAGTATGAATTATAACTTTAATTCACAGTTGTTAAGAATGTTTACAGCAATCATTTTACAAATACTTCTTGTAATAACACTTAATAATCTATATGCAAATAATTTTGACGCAGATTTATATTGGTCAAAAATATTTTTAAAGAGTATTGCACGAACAATAATAGCTTTTATAGCAATATTTGTATTATTGTTTATTAAAATCTGTATCTCAAATGTGGGTACTATTGCAAAAATACCGGAAAGATCATCTGATTGCTACATTGGATTACCGAATTTAATTTCTAATAGCTTTGTTTATAAACAAATATATAGGGTAAAAGGTAATTCATCGCAGATATTATCATACGAAAATACAGATGTTAAAATAAAATATCATGAAGAAGAATTACTTGATTTTAAGCTAAATAATTTTTTCGATTATGAATACATAAATAAAGAGCAGAATAACATAAATAATTCAAATTCAGGTGCATCAATTAAAATACAAGATCAAGAAGTGGTATTCTTTTCAAATCAATATATAGCTTATGCAAAAAACGATACCCCTTATGTCATAGCCTTTGATGATATTAAAAATCAAAATGAAAATGAGGTTATAACAAATTTTTTAGAGTATATGATTACTTGTGGATATTGGGATTACTTTGAGTACGGTTGTGATTATCTTAAAAAGTATGATTCGGATTTTATAAATCCATACATAGAAAGATATGCAAACGGTGACTTTACAGAAAATGAAAATAAAGTAAATCAAGAAATTAATACAGATTATATGATAAATTTTGCTCAAAAAATGCTTGAAATTAAATGAAAAAAGAGATGGATATGTTGGAAGATAAAGGAAAACTAAAAACCAATAATAAAAAGAAAAAAATAATAGTAACAACAGTAACAACGGCAGTTGCTTTTATCACTGTTGGAACAGGAGTTTACATTAATCACTTGATAAAAGTAAAAAATTATCTTAGTGACCTAACTTATGATATAGTACAGGAGTCTTGCGATAATTACGGAGATTACTCAAAAAGCAAATATCAGGATATAGTATCGGAGCAAATTTATAAAAATATGAATTATCTGTATGTGGAGAATTGTACAGACAAAAACAATTTAGAAATTTTTGAGTCAAAGTTTACGAGTATTGAACCGCAGATATTGTCTTTAAAATCTGCGGAAGTAAACTATAGCTGTTATTTTAGATATCAACTGAATAATGAGTATGACAGTTATATTGCTAAGGATCTTTCTTATACGGTGCAATGGAAATCGGATGATAATAATGTTTGGCGAGTGTCTGATTTTGACGGGGATTTGTGATAAAAGGAAAACTTAATTTTTAGGTGAATTACAATGAAAATAAAAAAATCTAAAACAAAAATAATCGTATTATCTGTTTTTTCTGTTTTGGCAATTATAGGATTTTTATCATATCGTGTTGAGCTTTATCACAGAACAAATGATCCTAATAAGGAAAGAATATTTGAAATAGAGGATTGCGCTCGTAACAGGAAATTAAAATTATACGATTATGAAAAAGAACTTCCTTATAATGCTGAATCAGTGCGTGTTTTTATGATACAAGATTGCCCAAATAATGAAGAAGATACTAAAAATTTAATTTATGAATTTTTAGATGCCTATGACTATAAAAATGAAATGAAAAAGTATAATACCGATAAATTTGTAGTTAATTTTATGAAACCAAGTTGGAGATTTCCTGTGTATTGGACAGAAGAATGGGATATGAAACATACATGGCACAGAGATGGCAGTTATTTGGCTAATTATTTTGAAAGCAACAGAGTTGCGTATTTGCGGTGCGATGCTAACGGAATTAGATTTGAAAAGTATTTTTAGACAAAACCACCGCTGATTGTTATGTCAGGGGTAGTAAGGTACCATTTGATAATCAATGGAAAAACAGAGGAGGAGAAAGATGAAAGATGAGTGTACAATCATATCCGTGGACAGTAAGAATATATAAAGGAGAGGGAAGATTTTTAATTGTTGAAGAAGTTGAACATAGGGCCGGTTATAATACATATTCTGATAAAATAACAATAGTTAGTGAAGCAGAAGATAACCTCGCAAGTGTTAGGTTGTATCAAAACCAAAGTTACGAAGTTTATTCATCTGAGAAATGCAGAGAAAAGAAGGGCGGATATAATGGCTGCATAAAGTCAATAAACTTGCCTGCCAATGCTACGGCGGAAGAAATAGGAAATGCAATAATTGATGTATTCAAAGCCGCCGAAGAATATTATGAGCGAAATCCTATGGAATATTAATTAAAAAGAAATATAGATATGGATAAAAATAAAATTACAAAACTTAGTTTTCAGGTGAATTACAATGAAAATAAAAAAATCTAAAACAAAAATAATCGTATTATCTGTTTTTTCTGTTTTGGCAATTATAGGATTTTTATCATATCGTGTTGAGCTTTATCACAGAACAAATGATCCTAATAAGGAAAGAATATTTGAAATAGAGGATTATTCTCATGACAGGAAATTAACACCGTACGGTACCGAAAAAGATCTTCAATATAATTCTGAATCGATTAGGGCATTTATAATACAAAATTGTCCCGATAATGAGGAGAAAACCAAAGCATTAATTTATGAATTTTTAAATACATATAATTACAAAAATGAAATGGAAAACTGCGGTACGGATAAAATTTATATAGATTTTATGAAACCGAGTTGGAGATTTCCTGTGTATTGGACAGAAAAATGGGATATGAAACATACATGGCACAGAGATGGCAGTTATTTGGCTAATTATTATAACAGCAACAGAGTTGCATGGGTTGAATGTGATGTAAACGGTATTTTGGGAGAAAATTATTATTTTGACAAAACCACCTCTGATTCTTATGTCAGGGGTGGTAAATACCGATAACAGTCGCTACATTGCTAATCGTTCTAATTGTACGGTACAATGGGTATTGGAAGATAATGTTTGGCAAGTTTCCGGTTATGACGAGCGTTCGTGATTCAGAAAAGCAGAGATTGAAAATTTTTCTTGCTTTAGGCTTGAACGAAAAAATATAAGAATGAGGGAGAATAATATGAACAGTAAATTGAAAAAATGCTTACCTTTTATAATTGTGGTTGCACTCGAATTAATATCGCTGATTTTTTATAATGAGGAACATAGCTTTTTGCGGATGAAGTGCATAGGAATACTTGCTATGGGAGGATTCAAATTTGCAATACCAATGCTAATATTTAATGCGGCTTTTGTGTTTGTGTATCTGCTGGCATATAATTATGTGGTGATATTGGTTACCGATACACAATTTATGGCGAAAAAGGTGTTTAAAAATATCGGTATTTTGTTTGCCGTAAGAACAGGTTTTGATATTTTATATTATTTGCTTAACGCATCAGTGACATGTTTAAGTGAAACCTACATTGATTTTTCGTATTTAATAAATTCATCGTTTGCGGTTGTTATGTTTGTGGTAATACTAAAAAATTGTGCAAACATATCATTAAAGGAGATTAAAACCAATGTCAAGGCGAGAAAAAGTGCAATATTTTTTGCTGTAATATTTCTGATTACAAATATTATCTTCTTTGTGTATTATATTATTATGAAAGGCCTTGCTTTGGAGAATTATATGATAGGCCTTGCTTTGAAGAATTATGAAATTTTTGATAATATGATGTCAGAAAATATATTTATGTATAATTTTATATCTTATTCGTTCTATGTTATCAGTGCTGTTTCATTGACATTACTCGGTGTTTTGTTTATTAACTTTGTAAAAAAGTTAGTAATAAAGAAAATGTAAACGCTATGGTTTAGCTTGAAATAATTAAAATTCAGGTCACTTTTTTTGTGATTTGCGTGTTAAAAAGAGAATAATTAAGTAATACTCCGCCACTTTACAACGATGGCGGAGTATCTTTGTTGAACGGCTTAAAAAATATTTTTCTTGATTCTGTCAAGTGCGCCTTTTTCTATTCTGCTGACTTGTGCCTGTGAAATGCCTATTTCGCTTGCAACCTCCATTTGAGTTTTGCCTCTGAAAAACCGCATTGTAAGTATTCGCTTTTCTCTGTCGGAGAGATTAGAGATTGCTTCTTTTACCGCAATTTCTTCAAGCCAGGTTGTGTCGTCGTTTTTGTCACCAATTTGGTCCATAACATAAATGGTGTCATTGCCGTCCGAAAAAACAGGCTCGTACAATGAAACGGGTTCAATTATTGCCTCGAGCGCAAGCACAACATCGTGTTTTGGCACTCCCATTATTTTGGCGATTTCTTCAACTGTCGGCTCTCGGTTTTCTTTATTGGTGAGTTGTTCTTTGATTTGCATAGCCTTATAGGCGGTGTCACGCATTGAGCGTGATACTCTGATAGCGTTATTATCTCGCAGGTATCTTCGTACCTCGCCGATAATCATAGGTACTCCGTAGGTGCTGAAACGCACATCAAGTGACGGGTCGAAATTATCAATTGCTTTGATAAGTCCGATTACACCGACTTGAAATAAATCATCGGGATTTTCACCACGGTTTGTAAAGCGCTGAATTACCGAAAGTACAAGGCGCAGGTTGCCGTTTATCATTTCGTCTCTTGCTTTTTTACGCTCTTGTTCACTGCCGTTCTTTATTGTGTTGAGCAGTGCTTTCTTTTCTTTTTCACTTAGGACTTTAAGCTTAGATGTGTTTACTCCGCAAATTTCAACTTTACCATACTGCAAAAAATTACCCCCAAGCAATTTCTTACAATAAGTATTGCCATAATAGGGGAGATTAATACAGTTATAATAAAAAAGGTTTGGTTTAGCGGAGTGTCGGTCGGGCATTGAAAATTAGCTAACGCTAAATTATCAGCAAAAGAACAAAAAAGTTTACTCAATTTTTTCA
>OBVH01000775.1_pt1 | contig 12919 bp, 10 predicted proteins | sample 1495001 | NCBI WGS metagenome assembly OBVH01 (sample SAMEA2579959, study PRJEB22360) | human gut metagenome
GCCAGATAGCTTTCACGCATACCAAAAGGGCACTCGATCCGGGCACAATGTACCACATAAGCGGTGTCATTTACACGGCTGTCACGAAGTTCCTGTTTTTTGGCCTCCACCGCTTCCGCTGCCGCCTGCGCCCCCGCTGCCGCAGCTTCATAGTTCTCATTTGCCGCTGTCTCAGCCACTTGTGCATCGCTTAATTCCTGTAACGTTGCCTCCCACTCTTCCACACTGATTTCACCGTTCATATACTTTTTCTCTGCCAGACATACCGCTTCATCGGCGGCAGCAACTCTTTCCCCAGCCGCCGTAACAGCATCCCGCGCTGTGAAGAAATTCTCATAGGCAGTATTCTGTGCATCCTCCAGTTCTCCCAGACTTGGCTGTATCTCACTCATTTACTGCACCTCCACTTCTTCAAAGTGTATTCCCATCGGCCTGCGCCGCAGCAGGCTCTCTGCCAGAGGCAGACTGACAATCGGATCCTTTCTCTGGTTCCCTTTCAGCAGGAACAGGTTATGCTGTCCAATTTTCCCGCTGTCTAAAACCAGACGCTTTACCGTCCCGTTGGGATAATATTCCGTCTGACTTCCCACCGCATCCAGCTGATCCATTAACGTATGTACATACCGGTACTGCCGGGAACTCTCCTTGTGGATTAGAACTACCACCTGGAAGAACAATCCCGGTTCATACGCATCCAGAATATTCCGGAATCTTCTGGAGAACATGGTTACCGGATGCTGTAGAAAATCCCATCTGGCCTCGTTGCCATCCCCTGCCAGATACAATGCCACAACACTGTCCAACTGGCTGCTGTCCTCTTTAGAAAACACATGACGGCTCCCATTGATATCAAAATCACGATACTGAATAGATCCCGGCAGATTTTTGTCCTGCGTAATAAAGAAATACCTCATGATTCTTCCTCCCTGTCCAGACGGATTACCTGAAGCTGCTCTGCACTGATTTCCAGAAACGGAACACTTTCTGCGGGGAACACAGCGGCAGTAAGTTCAGCTCCGGCAAAAGATGTCTGTTCAAACGTGCACTCCCGAAAATCTGCCCCCCACAGATTACACCCTTCAAAGCTGCATCCCGTCAGTCTGGTTCCGGGGAAACGGCTTCCTTCCAGATTGCAGTTCTGAAATACAATGTTTTGTACGGTGCTTTCCTCAAACGTAATAAAGCGCATATCCATGTCCCGGATCGTTCTGTCTGCATAGGTGCCTTTATACCAATAACTGAACACCATCTTTTCCGGCTCTCTGGCTGCCTTTGACAGTTCGGTCTTCCAGACGCCGGGATCCTTTTCCACCCGGTCCGTCTGAACCAGTATTTCGGTCTGATCACGATATTCCCCCCACCTCAGGACCCAATAGGGAGAACGGGTAACAGGCTCAAAGATTCCCTTTTTCTCCCAGTCCCGCAGACGATAGCGAAGCACCTGACAGATCATATTGTCCATAATGGTCAGTTCATCAAACAGCAGATTCTGAATGTCATATTCATTGACAGAGACACCATATCCCTGATTGGCACAAACTAACTCATTCCAAAGTTCATCCAAAGGTGTAAGCAATTCCTTTACATCCACATACACCTCAACCGGTTCCTTATCCATATACCAGCTCATATCGAGACCGTGAAGCTGAACCCGATAGTTTCTGTTGATCGTATCTGACTTCAACAGAGAAAAATACAAAAAACATACATACTCCTTTCCCTGTTTTTCCATCTGCTCTCCCAGAAGCTTCATGGCTTTTTCTACCACAGCCTCCCAATCCTCGGCATGTTCCAGAACAGAATCCCCCATATGGCTGCGGAATGCTGCTATTTTTCTCGATACCGCTTCTCTGTAATTCTGCAAAGCCGTTTCTCTGTCCATCTGTCTCTCCTTCAAAACATGTTAATCCACGATTACTTCTGTTCCCTGCATAATAACGTTGCCTTTGCTGGATACAATCTGTCCGCCGCTCAGACTATGCATAATAAATTGTTCCGATACATGAAGCGTCACCTGCTCCTCCGCATGAATCGCAATCTCTTCCTGTGCCATTGCCTTCACCATAGACTGAGATTGTATTTTGACCTTTCCATCCGTCTGAATTGTCACTGCGGATGCTGCTTTTCCACAGGAAAGCTTTATATACCCCGGGGCCAGTGCAAGCTCCTGCCCGGATTTGGTGCGCAGATACCGGTTGTCCGGATCGCTCATCCGATCTTCTCCACTCTGCGGTGCATCGTAATTACTTACAGCACTCAGTGCAATTGCCTCAGATTCTGCCTTGGAAGGAAAATATATCCGCACATCATCTCCCACCTCCGGCATGCAATACCATCCGCTGCCATCTGAGGATGCAGACAGGGTGGAATAGGGGAACCAGTACAATGCACGTTTCCTGCTGTTTCCATCAATTGCCATTGCTACCTGCACTTTTGTACCTGATACGTTCACCACATTGCCATTCAGCGCTACCCCGATCAAATGCATGGGATAGATCACAGGCCTTGTAAGCCCCTTTGCACTTTGTAATTTATAAGTTCCCTGCATCTCCTGATCTTCAAAGGAATATCTGCATGCATAAACCACAAAAGGATTTCCCTGTATCCGGACCGGATCAAAGATTCCCATAAGCTGTTCTGAAACGACCGTATAGCGGGTAAAATCCGATGCATGCACCTCTCTGCCGTTTGCCTTCAGCTCATAATATCCGTCCATATCCTTTTCCATATCCAGAATATGACAGGGAAATGCTGACTCCATAAGCTCCGGAACTCCCGCATATAATTTTAAGCCGGGCTGTCGGCAGTCCGGAGTGATCATAATACCTTCCCTGGAAAGCACTCTCTGCAGGAATTCCCAATCCGTCTCCTCATACTGAACGATCAGACTTCCAACCGCCTTTCCCGCAGCAGCATAGATCAGATCAGCATCCTTATAATTTGCCAGTATTTCCTGTGCTAACTCCTGAAAAGTCATCTTAGCGTTCTGGAAAGAACGGGAATGTTTCTCCCGATCCATAAGCCAGCTGCGGCTCTTTCCTTCTATTCGTACAGTCTTCACCTGACCGCTTTCCGTTATCTGAATATCCGTCAGGATGCCGGAGAACAGGATCTTCCTGCCTTCTCCTTCGCGCAGAAGTACTTCAAGATCCTGACAATCTGAGATTTCAAATACAAACTCTTCTTCTGTCACACGGGCAAGGATCACCAGCGTACTATGCTCTCCTGCCCGGGATTCTATTTCACACTCCAACACCTCTGCCAGATCCAGCCCGTTTACTTCTATATCATGCAAACTGTACATAATATCCCTCCGCTAATTGTTGATAATCATAGCAGCATCGATTTTCACTGTTTCGTCTGTTACGGTAATATTTCCCCCCGCATCATTGATAAACTGTATCCGGGATCCCGCTGTCACACTCATCATTCCATCCGTGCTGAAACACACTGCCTCCGCCGCGCTGATTTCAATGTCATCATCGGTAACAATTTCGGCGTTTCCATCATTTGTCAGAGTGACAGTTCCTTTACTTCCGCCAACGGCCAATTGTATTCCGCCTTCTATAAACCGGACAGCCTTTCCATCCGGCATGGTAATATCCTTCAGATCAGGCCTGCTCATCGGACTGTCAGATGCAGGCGACGAATCTCCCTGAATATTTGCAATCGCATAGCTTTCCTTCTCATCTGCGGTGGGGAAGAAAATCCTTACCTGATCCCCCGGTCTGGGCATGCAATACCATCCACTTCCATCCGGAGATGCTGCCACTGTAGAAAAGGGGAAAAAATACTTTTTCCTGTAATTTGCCAAAGCATCCGTCTCTAATTGTGCCTGAAGCCGATTCCTGCTGGCGGCCGTAACCACCCCGTTTATGGATACTCCACCGAGGAACGGATTGTAATATTTCAGTTTCCTCAGTCCCTCTGCAAAATACAGATAATATCTGCTGACAAAAAGTCCCTGCCGGAAAAATCTTTCGATTTTTCCGATATACAGTTCTTTCCCTTTGAATAGCACTTTTTCTCCCAATGGAAGAATGTCATATGTCTCTATCTGATAGCAGATCTGCCCTTTCAGTCCTTTTTTTGTCTCTCTGGGCGCAGCATTACGATGCAGAACATAGGGAAGCAGATCCCAGTCTGCATCCTCCTCTGTATCCATCAATCCTACTCTCAGATAAATCCCCGGTTCATTGCCTGCAATATACGCACTGGCACCATACGCGGAAAGAACACGGTTCAGAAATTCCCAATCCGTTTCCTGATACTGCACCATAATCTGCCCTAATGCCTTATCTTCTATGGAGAACAGAATCTGACTTTGCGAATAAGGCTCCAATATCTTTTGAATTAACTGGTGGGAGGTCATGGCTACGTCCTGAAAAGACCGGTTCCTTACTGTAAGATCCATCTGATAGCTTTCCGTCAGTGCCTCCAGATGCAGCACACACCTTCCTCCCTGAGCCTTTACTTCCATACAGGTCACCGTGCCGTAAAACAACGGTTTTATGGTCTCTCCGAGCATTACAAATAATCCGATATGACCATCTTCCTCGTACAGAAGATAATCCTTCAGTTCCTCCTGCGTCTCTGCATCTGCGGAAAGGAATCCGTGCTTCCCGGGATTTTCACTGATGCAGCATGTCAAAACCGACAGACGCGTACTTCCCAGTATCAGAAAAAGACTCCCATAGGTAATCGCATCCATACGCTGCTCCCTCCCTTCTAACGGTTCATTTCCTCAATCACATGCACCATTGCCTCCAGCAACAGTCCCATGCCTTTTTGCTCTTCCTCCGGGCAATTCAGGTTTCCCGCATATATCCTGCCGCCTTTTTTCAACCGAAAGACGATGTTAAAAAGACGTCCTCTGGATGTAGGCGCCGTATAGCAGAAATATTCCATATTTCCTACCACCGCCTTTTTCCCGGGCTTAATATATATGTGCATATCCTTCATGGCTTCTTTGGTCTGCTCGATCCATTTATTCAGAGGCATCTTCACTTTTGTGCAAGGTGCATCAGATACATTAAAAACAACCTTGCGTGCATTGCTTGCCAAAAGAATCATTCCGGCTTCATTTTGCTCCACATCATAGAAATTTTTAATAAAAGGAACCGTCAACCGTCCTTCCAACAGGTCCTTCGGTTCAAACTCCAGCAACAATGTATAGAGATACTGTCGTCCGCTTCGTATCCCCTCTATCATCTCCTCCAGCGTATAAGTAATCCGCTCCCTGGGATCATACTGTTTCCGCAGGCGTTCTCTTTCCTCCTGTTCTTCCCGTTCCCGCTGCTCTCTGATAAACCGTGCTATGGACAAATCCATTTCGTTTTCCATGCCTGCCGCCTCCTTTTCCCTCACACCGTTAAAGCATGAGCAATGTTCCCTCTTTCTTTCGGGTCTGTCCGGGAATCTCTTCCCTTCCGCCCGCTTCACCCAGAATTCTCTTCAATGCGCCATACATCTGCATATTTGTGTATTCCTTATTCTGCCCCAGCCTTGCATGAAGATAGGCACGGACCGCCTCATAAGGCATGGCTTCCTTCCTTTGCAGACATTGGAGACAGAATGCACAATCCCACGGATCTGTCACAGCATACTTTAATAATTCTCTTGCAAAACTCTTTAAAATCTGCGGCCAGATGCCGGGATGATCCAGTGCGGCATAAGGCACGTAAATACGATTCACCGTATCAAATTCGGTCTCGTAATCATAAAAGTCCACATAGTCTGAGCGAAGTCTTGCTCCCGCCTGAAGTTTAAACCGTGCCAGCTCCAGTTCCTGTTCTGCATCCGGCTCCTGTTCATCCACAATGATTTGTGACAAATACTCTTCACCGCCGCTGCCGATGGTCTTATCCCAGAAATGTACCTTTACATATGCCATTTTTCCTTCTGCTTTACACGTAACAGGATATGGTCTCTCCAGAAAATAGGGCACACCTTTGTAACACAATATTCCCGGCAGAAGAATCATCCCTGTCTCCGTTCCCGTAATGTCACATCCATACAGAATTCCATCGCTGTAATTCTGATACTGCAATCCAAACAGGCTTCTGGGAAAATCCCTGAGATTTTCCAACATCTCTTTTTTTAAAAGTCTTTTGGGTTCAAACACAGGATAAATATTCTGAAACATTCTCTCCCTTCAGCAGATCGCGATCTCCCCGATCCGCATCGTCTCCTCTACTCCGATTATCCCGAAATGATATTCATAAAAGATTTCCACCCGATACCGGATGTCCAAAAACGTATCGATCAGGAATCGGATCCTCTGCTCCAGGTTCCGCTCTCTCTTCCATCCGGTATAGATCAGAATCTCATCCGGATAGGCGTTGTTGTGATAGACGATGCTATCCGCCACCAGACCATGAACCATATCCAGAAAAACCGGCAGGACACTGCCTGTCCGGAAGCTGTTCAGCCATCCGCCCAGCAATATCTCCTGCTCTTTGCTGCTCATTGACCGGAATACGTTTCCTGCTATTTCTCCGAAGTTTCCGTCCAGAATCTCTTTTGCAAGAAGTCTCTTGTGGTAATCTTCCCTTGTCATGCCCATCCTGATATCATTCTGTGCCAGCATATGCAGGCATAAATTTGTCAGACTTTCCCGCAGTGAGGGGAACTCTGCCTCATCCGGTGGAAACATTTCACAGAATATGTCATAAAAGCGATAATAGGTATTCACCTCTATGTTGATGTCTTCCGGCTGCTCCTCTTCTCCCAGCCAGGTCTGGTTGAGACAGGGCAGGGACAGTTCCATATACCCGCTGCCCTGTGGCGCATGGACAAACCGAAGTCTCTCTTCCGGAATCTGTTCCTTTTTCGCTTCCAATAGTACTTCCCAGAGGTACCTCATACCAATATTCCCCCACAGTCATATTCCGGATAGATCCGCTGTACCTCAGATACCAGAAAACTCAGAATATCTCTCTGCAGCCACCTCTCCTGTTTTCCCGGTTGGAAATAGAGAACCAGTTTCTTCTGCGTTGATCTGAGCCGGATCTCATCCGGAATAAAGCAGTTCACCGCGTATGTCTCCCTATTGCCCGGAAAGTCGTCCTCTACCTGACAGTCCTGATAACGTACATAATCCTCCAGCCCGAATCCCTTTATGAAATGCGCCAGCTCTGTTTTGGTCCTGATCTGCTGGTTCCACTTTCTCTGGTATTTCTCTGCAAAGTTTTCTTCCCGGCCGTTTCCCATGATGGGAAAGGTATAGCGGTCTATCTTCTGCTCCTGGGAAGAACGGATCTGATAGATCCCCCATTTTTTTGCTTCACCGGTTTTGCATACGATTCTTAATCTTTCCCCTTCCTGACTGACACTCTGCACATTCCTGTCATCCTCCACCAGATATGCATGATTTATTCCATGCTTCTTCAGGGAAACGCTGTGTTCATAATTCTGATGGTCTCCGCAGGGTATGGGGAAACCGATGCTGTCCAGCTCAAGTCTCTGAATATTCCATACCGGAATGACATCTTCTTGAATCATACTGCTGTATTCTCCAAACTGGATGGTTACCCGCCTGATTTTCTCTTTGCCGGTAATTCCTTCCGGGAGCCCGGTCACGATCATGTCCGCCATCTTATACAGATAGGGTGCATTGGCGGTCTGCCAGGGTATGCCGTTTCTGGTAAACAACAGATACAGGTATTCTATTTTTTTCAGATACTCCCGATTTTCCCGCAGACGGATCTCCACCTTCCATTCCTTCTCCGGTTCTTCGGTCTCGATGACGCCTTCAAACACAGGCTGCAATGCCAGCAGTTTCTGCTGTTCCAGAAAATCGCAGCGTAACATGACTTTCATCAGCCGGAACGCTCCCTCTTCTTCCACCGCCCGCAGAATTTCCTTCATATCATACAGTTTTTCTGCCAGATCACTTTCATCCATTGGTGACAGCAGATGGTGGGAGGCATCGAAAAATTCCCTCTCCACAATGCCTGTCTTTACATAATAGCGGTTTTTGTCATAGTCCAATTCTTCTTTGATGCGGCGCTCCAATCCCTCGTACATCTCCCGATTCGTGTCATACAGGGATAAAAAGACTCCTTCCATCAGATTCTTGAAGATCACCCTTTCTTCCAGACTGCTTATGGATTGTATCTCCTTCTGGATTATCTCTTTCATTACGTCCATGCCGTCTTCCTGACCTGACCACCCCATAATGCACACCTACTTCCTTCCGTCAAAGAAATTCAGTTCCCAGGTATCGTCTTCAAAATCGAAGAAGGTTTCTGCACCTTTATATAGTTCCTCTTGATCTCTCAGGATGGGCAGCACCACAAATCCCCAACGTTCCTTGGAAACCCATACAAAGAACTTCATCTCTCCCTCTAAAATGATATCTGTTTCTTCCTGAATCACCGTACCCGCATAATCCTCGTCGATCTCCTTCTGGGTAGTCTTCTCAAATTTAGAAGTGTCATAGGCAAAATGGTATGTCCTGAGCCATTCCCCCTGTTCATCATTAAGATACAGATCCAATTGATTTCCGATGTGGAAACGGGAAATGTATCCGATCACATTCTGCGTATCCTGACTCTTAATCAGGGTTTTCTCTTCCTTTTCATGGGTATACGCCATAATCTCATAGGGCAGGCTGCCTACTCTATAGTTCTCGTTTACCTTCATGTATCCCAGCTTGCAGTTCATAAAGTAAGCAAGTGCTCCCTCCAGACAGCACATTTTCAGTTCCGTCCCTGCATCGTCCCGCCGGACACCCTGTATCCGCTTTCCCGGAACATACTGTTTGAGCGCTTCCAGAAACAGTCTCGATTTGCAGGACTGCCCCGTCAGCTTGATCATCTCATATTCCGCAAGCTGTCCTTTTTCAAATTTCTGATCGAGAAAACGCTCCATCAGTCCATATATTTCCGGTCTCAATAGTTCCTCTATTTCATGTAAATACAGACAGATTTCCAAAGGTCCGGAAATCGTTTCCAGCTGCTCTGCAGCGGATCCGCCATCTCCTTTTCCACAGAAGGAAAGCTTCCATTTATCTAAGAAGAGATCCTCTCCCTTATTCGTGGATATTTTCAGCCTGTAACAGAATCCAGCTTGAAAAAACAGCTTTTTCACCTGTTCTGCCAGTTCAAAAAGGTAGTAGTAATTATTCTTGACGTAGAAATACTGCTCCCTGCTCCTGCCCTCATACTCCTTAAACCGGGTAGGCAGCCACTTTTCTGCCTGAAGGTATCGTCTCTCCAGTTCCTCGTAAGCGGATTTGCCTTCCTCTGCGCCCCCTATGAATAAGGCTTCTTTCGTCTGAAATCCCAGTTCTTCCGTCAGACGCAGCTTTAAAAGCTGAAGAATACGGTAGGTCAGGTTATTTCCGCCCAGATTTGTGTCGCCGTTTTCATAGCGTGTTTCCAGATCAATGATATAGGACACCCTGTTATTCTCAATCCGGAACCGCCCGGAAGTTAAATCTGTGGTTCCGCCGCCACAGTCAATCACAAGGGCGTGATACCATCTGCGTTCCTCATATGCCTTTGCCCGGATCATGCTGTGAATGCTGTGGAACAATACGGCCATTCCCTCGTCCAGCTCGCAGTTCACGGTATATTCCGGAAGCAGTTCCTTGAACACCCGCCGGAACTTCTCTTTCTGCCGGATCGGTGCCAATAGCTGAATATTGGTAAAGCTGCACTTAAACTGCTGACGCGCCATTTCCAGAAGATGATCCAGATAGGCACGGAGCATCTCTTTTCTCGGAAACTGGTATTTATATCCACTAATATGACGCTCTCCACCCGGTCTGCGTCGCTGATCCACCGCTTGATATCATAAAATACAGCTGCATCCTCATCCCGATAGTTCTGCCTGTTCATCTCCTGTGCATCATAGCCAAACAAAAATTCCGTTTCTCCGCCCGCTTTTTCCTGCACACCGATCACACTGGGAATAATCGTTTTTCCCTTCGCCGTCGCGATCCGCATACTTCCATCCGACAGACAGATTCCCATGGTGGTATTGGAGCTTCCAAAGTCGATCACCAGCGGCAGATCGGCCTGGGGAATCTGTCTTTCCTGAACATCCAGAAGCGGAATGCGAACAGCCTCCGTATGTCCGGGCGTGAAGACATGATTTCCGTAATAACAGTCATACAGAAATTCCGAGATTGCTTCATTCGGGAAATACAGAATGGAATACTGATGCTTCTCCAACGGACATACCGGCATCCCTTTTCCCTTAAACAGATACGCCACATCCTCTATTTCCTCTATGTAGAAACAGGTATATATTTTAAATGCCTCATCCACCAGCAGGAGATTTCCGGCGAAAAGCTTTTCCTCAGATTTGATCCGGTAGCCGTCCAGTTCATTCATTTCCGTATCATGGAAAATCGTAATGGTACCGGGTATATCCACTTCCGGAGTCTCCAGAAAACGGATGACCTGATGCTTCAAAAACTCCTGTATGCGTTCCATTCCGCCTTCACAGAATTCTCTGATATGTCGGTATTCCTTCTGTCCCCTGAACCGCATAATCAAACGGATCAGCCCATCCTTGTCGTCATTTTTGGCAGAAGAAACCACCAGACGCTCTTTTCTGCATATTTCACGCAGGTGAAATGTCGTCATCTTTTCCAGTTCACTCTGTCTGTAGGTATGTTTCTCCGTCACTCCCTGACTGGGATTCAGGGTATAAGTATACCGGCTCATGCTTTCTCCCATCTGTTTCCCCTTCCACACATCCTTATTCTGATTTCTGCTTCTCCGCCTCTGCCGCCTGCGCTTCCTTTGCTGCAATTCCGGCCTGGGCAGCTTCCATCTTTTTATCAATTCCGTCGGCCAGCTCCGTCAGACCCAGCTGCTTATAGGAGGCCTGGGCCACACGATAAAAGGTAATGGCACTTTCATAACTGCCTTGGGCCAACAGTTCATTTCCCTGATTCTCCATATTTATGGCGTTCTGCTGGTCATTTGTCTTCTGATCCTGATCCAGTGCCCGGCTGACCGCCTCTGCTTCGATCTGTTCCTGCAGGCGTTTCTCCGCCGCTAACTGTTCCTTTTCCAGCGTTTCTTCCGCTGCCATCTGTAACTCCAGTGCTTCCTTCTTTCCATCCATGAAGTAAAGCGCTGCAGCCTTTTCCTTTGCTTCCTGATAGAGTGCAATGGCGCCTGTCAGATTGTCATACTCCTCTTTTCTCTCTCCCTGAGCAATCAGATCAAACACTTCTATGTACCCTTCCGTCCGGTTAAGCTGTCCCTCAATATAGGAAAGTCCCACATTTCCGTTTTCCACCGCCATCTGTCTGGCTGCAAGATACAGTTCCTGTGCTTTCTGATATTCCGCTGCGCTCAATGCTTCATCCGCTAAGATCACCTGCTCTGCCAGTTTCGTATAGGAATCGGCCTCCCGATATTCCTGCTCCTTATGCAGGCTGTCGGCCAGCTTTTTCGCTGCCTCATATTCTTCCGCCACTTTCTGGAAGTTACTGCAGGCAAGGTACTCCTCACCGCTTTCCATATACTGCAACAGGGACTGCGTTTTGTTCTGAATACTGCGGTACCGCAGAAACAGGGTCACGCCGACGGTAATCACCACCAACAGAACAGGCAGGACGATCATCAGAACCTTTTTGACGGAAACCGGTTTTTTCGGAGACTGATACACCTTGTTTACAGCAGTCACAGCCATGGAGTAATTGTCGATACTTCTACTGTTCTGCTCCATCAGGATACAGTCTTCCACCTGATCCAGAATATCCTTTGTCTCTTTGGCGTCATTGACGATCCGCAGGAGTTCCTGCTCTCCACACTGTTCCCATACGCCTCTGGTAAGCTGTATCAGGAGATCTCCTGCTTCCAGCTTCTTTTTCCGGGAAATCTGTATCTCCGGCTTTCCTCTTTCCCCCAGAAAGGAATAAAGATTGTTGCGCTCTTCATGCCTTGCGGCCTCATCCAGCAGGATCCGTTCCTGTTCCAGCAGATTCTGCGTCAGCGACTGGTCCTTCGTCTGTTCCAGAATCCGGGCGTTCCGGATCAGGTACAGACGGCTGTTGCCCACATGACAATAGCGAAGCGTCCGGTAGTCGGTCACTGCCACCACCACAGCAACCTTTAAATGCATTCCCGCTCTTTGCTTCAGGAGCTCTGTATGTGCTCTGAGCAGATATCGCCGGAGAGTGCCCTTTCCCATCGTGGGTGCTTCCGTAAAGTCACGGATAATACTGTCTACTACCAATCTTGCACTGTTAACGGCCGGTTCGTCATCCAGACTGTCCGCCAATACATAGCAGGCAAAATCATCCATCTCCACATAACCGAAATAGTCTCGGTTAGAGAGCTTCTGTCCCTCTTCTGATATATGAAGCGTCTGAAAATCAGAATTGATTCGTCTCATTTAAGCCTCCAACCTTTGTATCAGTATGACACTTCCATTGTCCCTCTGGGGATTTCCCTTCTGCTCTGCTGCACGGATCAGGCAGTCTGCGGATTTCTGGGAATCATCCGTGTCGATCAGGATATCCTCTATTTCTCTCCAGGAAAGTTCCTCAAAGATCCCTTTGCTCATCAATAACACTTTATCTTCCGGCTTTAGCAGCACAGGCTTTTCACATACCTCTATCTCATGGAAGCCATCCTGTCCCAGATAACTCCAGACCTTTTTCTCCTCCATGCTCCAAAGCGTATCCTGTCTGGATATTTTACCGTCTTCATAGGCCTGCGCCGCCAGAACATCCAGCGTCTGCCCCTTGCTCAGCGGAATCATCTCCCCGCCCCGCATGACTGCGACACGGATATCTCCTGCCACCGCATAATACAGGTGGCTGCGATTTATAAACACTGCGCCGGTGCTGGCACCGCCTCTGCGCTCTCCTATCGTTCTCTGGATACGCTGGCTTGCCTCCAGAAACGATGTCCTGAAAAAATATATCGGATCGTTTAGCTCGCAATAT
>OBVH01000788.1_pt1 | contig 12788 bp, 8 predicted proteins | sample 1495001 | NCBI WGS metagenome assembly OBVH01 (sample SAMEA2579959, study PRJEB22360) | human gut metagenome
AGCCGCAGACCACTTTAATGGCCAGTCCTCCGCGTGATGTTTCGCGGTATTTATCGTTCATATCTTTGCCGGTTTCATACATCGTCTCGATCACTTTATCGAGTGAAACACGCGGTGCCGAGGTGCGGCGCATCGCCATCCGCGCGGCGTTTACTGCTTTCACGGCATTAATGGCATTACGTTCAATGCACGGGATTTGTACCTGTCCGGCAACCGGATCGCAGGTCAGCCCAAGGTTATGCTCCATCGCGATTTCCGCCGCATTGCACACCTGCGCCGGACTGCCGCCCAGTAGTTCAGTTAACCCTGCCGCCGCCATTGAACAGGCCACGCCAATCTCCCCCTGACAGCCGACTTCCGCGCCAGAGATGGAGGCGTTCATTTTATACAGCGCGCCAATAGCCCCCGCTGCCAGAAAATAGCGGGCAATTGACCGCTCGTTTACCGGACGACGGAACTTATCGTAATAAGCCAGCACTGCCGGAATAATGCCGCACGCACCGTTAGTCGGTGCCGTCACCACGCGCCCGCCAGCTGCGTTTTCTTCACTAACCGCCAGCGCGTACATATTGATCCAGTCGATGACATTCATCGGATCGTTAGAGATATTATCGCTGGAAACAAGCTGACGACGCAGCGCTACGGCACGACGCGGCACATTGAGCGGACCAGGCAGCACGCCTTCAGTGTTCATCCCGCGTTCAATACCGTCATGCATCACTTGCCAGATACGGGCAAACCCTGCGTCAATTTCCGCTTTGCTGCGCAGCGCCAGCTCGTTGTGCATCATCAGACCAGATATAGACAGGCCGTTGTAATCACACATTTTCAGCAGTTCACCTGCTGAGTGGAAATCGTAAGGTACGGACGTTTCGACATCGTGCGACAGGCCGAAGTGTTCTTCTTCGACAATAAACCCGCCGCCGACAGAGTAATAGGTTTTACTTAATAGCGCTTCCTGTCCCTTCCAGGCAGTGATCCGCATTCCGTTCTCATGTCGAGGCAACATTTCGGGATGGAAGATAATGTTCTTTGCTACAGGAAAATCAACAATATGCGCACCAGATGCCACTGGCAGCCGCCCGCTGCGCGTTACTAACTCTATAAATGCAGGGATCTCATCAATGACAACATCCTGCGGACTGTTTCCTGCCAGTCCCATGATAATGGCGACATCCGTGGCATGGCCTTTGCCCGTCAGTGACAACGACCCATACAGATCGACCACAATATGGCTCCCCCCGAAATGTTGATGGGGCTCGCCGGGTTAAAAAACCCGCTACTTTCCAGCCGATCAATAAAACTTTTTCCGGCATTCATTGGCCCCACGGTATGCGAACTGGAGGGACCAATCCCAATTTTGAAAATATCGAATGCACTAATCATATCCACACCCTCGGATTGCCGTTCAGTGAAGTGGAGCGGAACGACCTTGCGACCGTCCCGCTCACGAGGCTTTACGCACTACGTACTGCGATGGCTTCAATTTCCAGCTTCACATCTTTCGGCAAACGCGCGACCTGTACACAGCTCCGGGTCGGGTAGGTCGCCTGATGCTCATCGAAGAACTGCTTATAGACTTCATTGATGGTGGCAAAATCATTCAGATCGGTGATGAACACGGTCATCTTGATGATATCGCCCACGCTCAGCCCGGCAGCAACCACGATCGCTTTGACGTTTTCGAGGCTTAAACGCGCCTGATCTTGCACATCAGCCGGGATTTCACCGGTCTGTGGGCAAACCGGAATTTGCCCGGAGGTGAAGACCATGCTGCCTAAATCAACGCCCTGAACATAAGGGCCGATTGCGCCTGGGGCACGTTGCGTTTCGATAATCTTTTTCATACATCCTCCGGCGTCAGAGCGCCTGGGTAAAAGTACGTGAAATAACATCCTGTTGCTGTTCACGGGTCAGTGCGTTGAAGCGCACGGCGTAGCCAGAGACACGGATTGTCAGGTTAGGATATTTTTCCGGGTGCTCGATGGCATCCAGCAGCATTTCCCGATTCATTACGTTGACGTTGAGGTGTTGACCGCCTTCGACATCCGCTTCGTGGTGGAAATACCCATCCAGCAGGCCAACAAGGTTGGTTTTACGTACTGGATCTTCTTTGCCCAGCGCCGCAGGCACGATCGAGAAGGTGTACGAGATCCCGTCTTTGGCGTAGGTGAACGGCAGTTTCGCCACCGACGTCAATGAGGCCACGGCACCTTTGCGGTCACGACCATGCATCGGGTTAGCGCCCGGCGCGAACGGTGTTCCGGCGCGACGACCGTCCGGCGTATTACCGGTTTTCTGGCCGTACACCACGTTAGAAGTGATAGTCAGAATCGACTGGGTAGGGACGGCGTTGCGATAGGTTGGCAGCGCTTTAATTTTCTTCATAAAGCGTTCAACCAGATCGCAGGCAATGCTGTCTACGCGCTCGTCGTTGTTACCGTACTGCGGATATTCGCCGTCGATTTCAAAGTCCACCGCCAGGCCGTTTTCGTCACGGATTGGTTTCACGCGGGCATATTTGATGGCAGACAGGGAGTCCGTCGCCACCGACAGGCCCGCGATGCCGCATGCCATAGTGCGATAGACATCACGATCGTGCAGCGCCATCAGCGAAGCTTCGTAGCTGTACTTGTCGTGCATGTAGTGAATGATATTCAGCGCACTGATGTACTGCACCGCCAGCCAGTCCATGAAGTGATCGAGGCTGTCCATCACTTTGTCGTAATCCAGCACGTCGTCCATCAGCGGTGCTGTTTTCGGCCCGACCTGAATCTTCAGCTTCTCGTCCACCCCGCCGTTAATTGCGTACAGTAGCGTTTTCGCCAGGTTAGCGCGTGCACCAAAGAACTGCATTTGCTTACCAATCACCATTGGGCTGACGCAGCAGGCAATCGCGTAATCGTCGCTGTTGAAGTCAGTACGCATCAGATCGTCGTTTTCATACTGCAAGGAAGAGGTGACGATCGACACCTGCGCGGCATATTTTTTGAAGGCAATCGGTAATTCTTCCGACCAAAGAATGGTCAGGTTAGGTTCCGGTGCCGGCCCCATAGTGTGCAGGGTGTGCAAATAGCGGAAGGAGTTTTTGGTCACCAGCGTACGACCGTCCAGCCCCATCCCGCCGATCACTTCCGTCGCCCAGATTGGGTCGCCGGAGAACAGCGAATCAAATTCCGGTGTACGCAGGAAGCGTACCATACGGATCTTCATGATGAAGTGATCGATCAGTTCCTGTGCCTGCTGCTCATTGAGTACGCCAGCTTTAAAGTCGCGCTCAATGTAGATATCGAGGAACGATGCCGTGCGACCCAGCGACATCGCGCCGCCATTTTGCGATTTCACTGCCGCCAGATAAGCGAAGTAGAGCCACTGCACCGCTTCCTGCGCATTCTGCGCCGGGCGAGAGATATCAAAGCCATATTTCGCCGCCATTTCCTGAATCTGCAACAGCGCATGACGATGCTCTGCCAGCTCCTCACGCAGACGGATAGTGGCTTCCAGATCCTCGCCTTTTTCCAGACGGGACTGGAGATCGGCAAATTGCAGTTCGCGTTCACGCACCAGATAACGAATGCCATACAGCGCCACGCGGCGGTAGTCACCAATAATGCGCCCACGGCCATAACCATCTGGCAAACCGGTCAGTACGCCAGATTTACGGCAGCGCAGCATATCCGGTGAGTAAACATCAAATACGCCCTGATTATGGGTTTTACGCAGATCGGTAAACAGATATTCAAATTCACTGTCCATTTCACGGCCATAGGCGTGGAATGAACTTTTAATCATATTAATGCCACCGAACGGATGCAGCGCACGCTTTAATGGCGCATCCGTTTGCAGGCCCACTATTTTTTCCAGCGGCTGGTTAATATATCCCGCATCATGAGCGGTAATGGTGGTAGCAATATTAGTATCGAAATCAACCGGCGCGTGGGTTGCGTTTTCGATACGAATGCCTTCCATCACCTTTTCCCACAATTCCGTGGTGGCTGGCGTCGCTTCAGCGAGGAAAGATTCATCGCCTTCATACGGTGTATAGTTATGTTGAATAAAATCGCGGACATTAATTTCGTTTTTCCACTCCGTACCTTTAAAGCCAAGCCATGCGTCGGCGTACAGCTTATCGCTGGTATCAATATCTACCTTCATGAAAAATAATCTCTCTACAATACTTCAACTAAATTATGCAAATTCTGCGGGCGCGTTAACTTTGCCTAAATGAATGGCATCCAAAGCAATCATTTTTTCTTCGTTAGTCGGAATAACAGCGCAAATGACACGCGCATTTTCACTGGAAACAATTCGCTCACCACAGGAGTTAGAGCGATTATTCATTTCTGTATCAATCTCTACGCCTAATACAGCCAAATGTTCCATGACCAGACGACGAATTAAACTTGAATTTTCTCCTATTCCGCCGGTGAATATAATTCCATCCAGGCGACGTAATGAGGCTGCGTGTCCGGCAATATGACGGGCAATTCGGTGAACAAAGGTTTTAATTGCCAGTTGCGCGCGTTCGTGACCTTCATGCCAGGCTTTTTCCAGAACACGTAAATCCGAAGAAAGACCGGAAATACCTAATAATCCCGACTCTTTATTCACTACGCGTTCCAGGTCACCCAGGCTCTGGTTGGTTTGGCTGGCGACCCAGGACATCGCACCAAAGTCGACATCACCACTGCGGGTACCCATCATCAAGCCTTCCAGCGGCGTCATTCCCATTGAAGTGTCAACACTCTGACCGTTGCGAACTGCGCAGATTGACGCGCCATTGCCAAGATGCGCCACAACCAGGCCGGAGTCATCTTCCGCCAGATTCAGCAAAGAATGTGCGCGCTGGGAAACATAGCGGTGCGACGTGCCGTGGAAACCATAACGGCGTACACCTAACTCTTCATAATATTTCCACGGCAGGCCGTATAAATAAGCTTCCGGAGCCATCGTCTGGTGGAAACTGGTATCAAATACCGCCACCTGAGTTACGCCAGGAAATAATTGCTGCGCCGATTCAATACCACTTAAATTGGCGTAATTATGCAGGGGTGCCAGTGGAGAAACGCGACGGATATTATCAATGACTTCATCGGTAATAATGGCGGACTCGGTAAAAATACTGCCGCCGTGAGCGATGCGGTGGCCAATTAAGGCCACGCTGTCATTTAAATTCCGTTTTTCCAGTTCAAATGCAATTGCCTTCAATGCACCTTCGTAGCTGTGGTGAGCCAGCGGTGCTGGCTCTCCCCCATTTACGGATAAGAATGCATTTTCCGAGTTAATACCGTCGGCAATACCTGACATTAATACTTCACAGTCGCTGGCATCGAGCACGGAAAACTTAATCGAAGACGAACCACAGTTAATAACCAAAACAACCGGAAATTCATTCATCTCTTTTCTCATCCTGAGTTACGGATTAAAACAGTTTGTATACGATGTTCAGGATGGTCAGCAGACCAATCACGGTAACAAACACGTTATCCAGACGACCACGGTATTTCGCCAGAGACGGCGCTTTACGAATGGCATACATCGGCAACAGGCACAGCAGGGATGCGATAATCGGTGCGCCCATGGCTTCAATCAGGTCGAGGATGTTCGGGTTGGCGTAGGCAACAACCCAGGTGGAGCCCATGATGAAGATCATGCTGAGAGTATTCAGTTTACCCAGCGACACTTTGGTTTTGTCACCTTTATAACCGAACTTCAGAATCAGGCCATTCAAGCCTTCCAGCGTCCCCAGATAGTGACCGAAGAAAGATTTGAAGATAGCCACGAGTGCGATGATGGAAGCCGCATATTCCAGTGTAATCGCGAACGTTGTTTTGGTACCGGTCATGGACGCAAAGTGGTTAGCCAGATAAGAAAGCACTGGAATATTCTGCGCTTTGGCTTCCGCCATGTTGGCCGGAGACAGCGTAAACAGGCAGCTAAAGGCAAAGAACATCACCACTGCAACCATCAGCATGCTGGCACGAGAAATGATTTGGAACATTTACGTTCGGTGAAGTCGCGACCGAAGTCTTTCTCATACTCTTCACGTTTAGAAACCACGAAGGAAGAGACGATTGGCGAGAAGTTAAAGGAGAAAACCATGATGGAAATCCCCAGCCAGACAGTGATCAGGATACCGTCATGACCGGTTAACGACAGCGAACCGAGGTCAACCTGGTCGATAACTGCAGAGTTCCAGTAAGGGATCAGCGACAGAGAAATCAGCACCAGGCTGGCGATAAACGGCCATACCAGGTAGCTCATCACTTTAACCATCAGATCCTTACCAAACCAGATGACGAAAGCCATCAGCAGCAACAGGAACAGCGCCACAAAGCCGCGATTCAGCGGTGCAAAGCCGAGCTGGTTTTCCCAGAACGTCATAAAGGTATTGGTAATAGTAACGCCATAAATCCACAGTAGTGGGCAAATCGCGAAGAAGTACAGGAACGTGATAACCACGCCGCCAGTTTTACCAAAATGCTCTTCCACCGTTTCCGTAATGTTGCCGGAAGGGTTAGAGCCAGAAAGACACAGACGCGCCAGCGCCCGGTGGCAATAAAACGCGATGGGGTATGCTAATACCAACATCAGAAGAATCGGGATCAGTCCGCCAAAACCTGCGCGGATAGGGAAGAACAGCACCCCGGCGCCGATTGCCGTACCAAACAAGCCTAACGTCCATGTGGTATCTGATTTACGCCAGGACGATTGTTTTGTCTGGCTGGATACAATGCTATCTGAAGTACTCATATCCTATCCTCAACGAATTAATTAAGCGTCAACGAAACCGGTGATTTGAGAGACGCGAGAAAGATCGATATTGCCGCCGGAAATAATACTGACGGTTTTTCTGTTTTGAATATAATGGTCTAATTTACCGCTTAATAATGCAGCACATGCCAGAGCGCCTGCGCCTTCGGTGACGACTTTATTGCGCTGAATTAAGGCAATCATACTGTTTCTGATTTCGTCTTCGCTGACCAGCACGATGTCATCGACTAATTCACGAACGATTTCGTAAGTTAAATTACCCGGGCGGGAGACATCACAACCATCCGCCAGGGTGCCGGTAGTTCGGTGCGTGGTTATTTCTCCGGAGTGGAAAGAAGCCGCCATGCCGTGAACGTTTTCAGACTGTACGCCAATAACACGAATGGTCGGGTTAATAGATTTTATTGCCACCGCAATACCAGCAATTAAACCGCCACCACCAATTGGCACAATCACATTATCGACATCATAGAGATCTTCCATAATTTCCAGACCAATCGTTCCCTGGCCAGCAATCACTTTCGGATCATCATAAGGTGGGATAAAAATACGGCCTTCCATTTCGACAATTTCGCTCACTTTAGCGATAGTGTCGTTGAAGTTATCACCATGCAGAACGACTTCTGCAGAGTAGTCGCACGTTGCCGCTACTTTGGATTTCGGCGCGCCTTTTGGCATCACCACTTTACCGTCGATACCCAGCATCGCGCAGGAGAGCGAAACCCCTTGCGCATGGTTGCCCGCAGAGCAGGCCACTACACCTTTACGTTTTTCCGCATCGGTCAGTGAACTTAATTTATTAAATGCGCCACGAATTTTAAATGAACCGGTACGCTGCATGTTTTCGAATTTGAGGAATATTTCACCTTTGCAACGTTCACTAAAATAGTTGGAGCGAGGCATGCCTGTTTTATAAATTCGCCCAGCCAGTCGTTGTTTTGCTTCAATAATGTCATCAATAGCAACCGGGAGATCGTATGTAATATGCATTATAAAACCTCTTAGCCTGAATTAAATATGTAGGTAACCGTAACCGACACCTGCAAAACAGACAGGTGGATTATTTATGTTTAAATAAAAACAAATAACTAACCAACTTCAATTAATTGCCTTCGTCTACACCCATTATAAGATGAATACTCTTTGGCTAATTCCACCAAAACCGATGCTGCTTTTTTAATACGATAATTTTTCGACCATACCGCGGCATATTGTGCCACAGGTAATGTTTCTTCAACCGGAATAGTAATAAATTGATTTGAACCAAAAGGTGATGTCATATCACAAGGAATTACAGTTAAGAAATCAGCATTGAGAACAAGATTATAAATTGTCACGACTGAGTCGGTTTTAACGATGTTTTCAATACTGATGCCATTTCTTTGTAACGTAGTAAGTAGCTCGCTGTAGTACCCCATATTGGTTTGTGGCAACACCCACTGTTCGTTCTTCAACGACTCCAGCGTGGTGGTGCCGGTGCATGTTCGGGACTTACTGGCTACCAGCACAAACTCGGACTCGAACAGCGGCTCAACATGTAAATCCTGAAGCTTCATTTCTGCGCTTAACGTACCAATCGCAAAATCCAGTCGACCGTCGCGGATTGCCGGTAAGAACGAAGACAGTTGCGCTTCATACATAGAAACCTGCGCTTTCGGGAACACCTCTTTGAACTTGTTGATCATCCCGGACATAAAAGTAAAACCAATCAATGAAGGAAAACCAAATGAGACTTCCACCACCGCCTCAGAAGACATACCGCTTATCTCATTAACCATATTTTTCATTTCACGGGTAATGGATTCGGAACGGGAGAGTAACAATTGACCGGCAGGTGTTAATGTTACACCGGTATTTTTCCGCACCACTAATTCCACGCCAAAATAATCTTCAATATCGTTAATGATTTTACTGACAGCCGGTTGAGTTAACCCTAATTCTTTTGCAGCCGAGCCGATAGAACCACTTCTAATGACTTCCTGAAAGACTACCAGGTGCTGCGTTTTCGGAAGAAGAATAGTGCTCATAACGACCTACGTTAATTACCTCATTGACGGCATGAAGTGTATCAAAATGAAATGAACAGGATATGTGCGACCACTCACAAATTAACTTTCAATACTTTCCAGGGTGTCGTTATTCCAATTAAATACCTTTATATATCAATAAGTTAAAGTATAAAAATCAGCATAAACCCTGATTTTTGTCAAAAAAAATGACGGGGATAACCATATTTTATGGCGATAACATCATTCGTTATGTGGTTAATACAAAAAAGGGGCTGAGACCATATTTCAAGCAATTACCGGATAATTACCAGGCAAATTTTGAGTTAAATTTAATGAGCAAGTTCTCAAATTTTATTATAAATAAACCATTTTCAGCGATAAATAATGCGGCACGTCACATTTTTTCACGTTATTTGTTGGAGAACAAACATTTATTTTATCAATATTTTAAAATTTCGAATACAAGTATCGATCATTTCGAACAATTGATTAACGTCAACTTTCTCCCTCATGACAGGACGTCATTTTGTGAATGCAATCGTTTTCCATAAATTCTTCTCCCCTCATAGGTGACGAATAGCATTTTGTGTTGAGGATCACAAAACGAATAATTGCTGGTCGCCGCGATAAGGTCAGCCAAAGACAACAAGGGGAATTTTCACAGAGCTTTTGATCGGCGTAGGCCACAGAATGTTGCTTCGTTTACTGTAACGCCGGGTAAATGAGCGTTTTTTGATAGTGCGAAAGAACCCTGCGAGGAAAATAAGCATCTATTATTGTTTGTCATGATGACAAGGCAGGCATCAATGAAAGGTTTCCCAATTGCACATATTTTTCACCCTTCAATCCCGCCAATGCACGCAGTGGTTAACAATCACAACAGAAATATTGATTATTGGACGGTAAAAAGAAAGTTTGCAGAAATTGTCTCCACCAATGACGTTAATAAAATATACAGTATAAGTAATGAACTGCGGAGAGTATTATCTGCAATTACTGCATTGAATTTCTATCAAGGCGATGTTCCTTCTGTCATGATCCGAATCCAACCGGAAAATATGAGTCCATTCATCATAGATATTTCTACAGGAGAACATGACGATTATATCATACAAACATTAGATGTAGGCACTTTTGCACCTTTTGGCGAACAATGTACTTGCTCAGCCGTCAATAAAAAAGAGCTGGAGTGTATTAAGGAGACGATTTCTAAGTATTGTGCAAAATTCACCCGAAAAGAAGCCATCTTACCCCCCCCTACGTACTTTAATAAAACCTCCATTCCTTCAGATTGTTGGCAAATTCTCTTTTTTTCACCCGATCATTTTAATAATGATTTTTATTGATTATTTATAAAGGATAAAATAATGTCCCCTGTTTCATCAATTGGTAATGATATTAGTAGTGATTTAGCCCGTCGAAAAATGAATGATCTTCCTGAAAGCCCCATAGTTAATAACCTCGAAGCACTAGCACCAGGTATAGAAAAACTAAAACAGACCTCTATTGAAATGGTCACTTTACTTAACGCGCTACAACCAGGTGGGAAATGCATTATCACTGGTGATTTTCAAAAAGAATTAGCGTACTTACAAAATGTAATTCTTTATAATGATTCGTCTCTTCGTATGGATTTTTTTGGTTATAACGCCCGAATTATTCAACGATCAGACAATACCTGTGAACTTACCATTAATGAACCGTTAAAAAACCAGGAAATATCCACAGGCAATATCAATGTTAATTGCCCATTGAAAGACATTTACAATGAAATCAGGAGGTTGAACGTAATCTTTAGTTGTGGGACTGGAGGTATAGTTGATCTATCCTCTCTGGACTTACGGAATGTCGATTTAGAACTTTATGATTTTACAGATAAACATATGGCCAATACAATTTTAAATCCTTTTAAATTGGATGACACAGATTTTACTAATGCCAACATGTTTCAGGTAAATTTCGTTAGTTCAACACAAAACGCCACAATCTCCTGGGATTATTTACTAAAAATAACGCCTGTTATAACAAGCATTAGCGATATGTATTCTGAAGAAAAAATTAAGCTTGTCGAAAGTTGTTTAAATGCGCTTGGAGATATTACCGAAGAACAATTAAAAATTATGAGACTTGCAATTATAGAATCTATACCAAGAGCAACTCTAACAGATGAATTAGAAAATGAATTAACAAAAGAAATATATAAAAGCTCATCGAAAATTAACAATTACTTGAACAGAATTAGATTACCAGAGATGAAAGCATTCTCATCAGAAAAAATAGATTATTACATCGATATAATCATTAAAGATTATGAAAGCGTCAAAGAAAATGCTTATCTAATCGTTCCAAAAATTAATTACAATACAGATTTAAACATAGAGGACTCTAGCTCAGAGGAATTCCTTCCAGATAATACACCAGAGAAAGACGAAAATTCTCCAGACAATTGCTTTGAAGTCGTAAAATATAATACATATGAAGCTTATAACTCAGAGAAGCAATATTATACCAGAGAGGACTATACGTATGATTACGACCTTTTAAATGCAATATAGACTTAATAACTTCTTACAATGTCTATTATTAATACCGTAGATATTCATCTTACCCTGTGCACCAAAAGCAAAAACTTATCGACGCGGGTTTGAAACTGATGGCAACCGCAAAAATGCCTGATGCGCTACGCTTATCAGGCCTACGCCATCTCTGCAATATATTGAATTTGCGTGCTTTTGTAGGCAGGATAAGGCGTTCACGCCGCATCCGGCATGAATAAAGCGCACTCAACAATCTGAAACCCGCCAGTTTACGCTGGCGGGTTTTCGTTAAACCAGGTGAAACTGACCGATAAGCCGCTTTCTTTTGGGTATAGCGTCGTGGACAGTCATTCATCTTTCCGCTCCTCCAAAAGCAAAAACCCGCCGAAGCGGGTTTTTACGTAAAACAGGTGAAACTGACCGATAAGCCGGGTTCTGTCGTGGACAGTCATTCATCTAGGCCAGCAATCGCTCACTGGCTCAAGCAGCCTACCCGGGTTCAGTACGGGCCGTACCTTATGAACCCCTATTTGGCCTTGCTCCGGGTGGAGTTTACCGTGCCACGGACTGTTACCAGCCGCGCGGTGCGCTCTTACCGCACCCTTTCACCCTTACCTGATCCCGCTTGCGCGGGCCATCGGCGGTTTGCTCTCTGTTGCACTGGTCGTGGGTTTCCCCCCCAGGCGTTACCTGGCACCCTGCCCTATGGAGCCCGGACTTTCCTCCCCTCCGCCCGTCTCCCCCGAAAAGGACGACGACGAAGCGGCGACTGTCTGGTCAGCTTCGGCGCGCAGTATAGAGGGTTTGCGCGCCCTTGTCACCCCGCGTTGCGCATTCCAATCGCCAGTGTCGCAGCGATATTACGTGAAGCACGGCAGATATTGTCATAAGCCCCGCGGAATGCTTCGTCCAACGTACCAATGCTGGTCAATACGCTGAAGACCGCATCAATGCCATGCTGATGTACAACGCCAACATCATTGGTCAGGCTACCCGCAATGCCAATCACCGGTTTATGGTACTTTTTCGCCACGTTTGCGACGCCAATCGGAACCTTGCCGTGAATACTCTGGCTGTCAATACGCCCTTCACCGGTGATCACCAGCGTACAATCGTGAATATGTTCCTCCAGATTCAGCGCCGTCGTGACGATTTCAATACCACTTTTCAGTTCCGCACCAAGAAACGCCATCAGCGCCGCGCCCATACCGCCCGCAGCTCCTGCGCCGGGAACATCTTTCACATCAACATGCAGCGCTTTTTTAATGACATCGGCATAGTGAGAGAGGTTATTGTCCAGCTCGACAATCATCGCTTCACTGGCTCCCTTTTGTGGGCCAAAGATGCGCGATGCGCCGTTATCGCCCACCAGCGGATTGGTGACATCACAAGCGACACGAATGGCGCAATCTTTTAAGCGCGGATCGAGGCCGGAAATATCAATATCATTCAGAGTATTAAGGCTAAC
>OBVH01000800.1_pt1 | contig 12684 bp, 10 predicted proteins | sample 1495001 | NCBI WGS metagenome assembly OBVH01 (sample SAMEA2579959, study PRJEB22360) | human gut metagenome
CACTCTGGAATAACTGGAAGCTGCTGGCTGCGGTTGCGGTTTCTGCTGGCATCTTGTTTGCAGCAGTGGAAAGCTCGGCTCTACAGATGATTTTCACGACTGTTCCGTATCGCTGCCACTCTGGATTGTCGTTGCAATTTCTTCGTGTGCAATTCCGATTTGCTCGGCAATTCTATTCCAAATCACTGCAAAGAAAAAGGGTGAACGATAAAAAAACAGCCCCTTTCTCTCAAAAAGGACTGTTTTTCCCTCAATTTATGATAAACTATATCATAAGCCTGTTATTCTGTGCCTTCCATCGGCAGCAGTGCAAATTCTTCCGGCAACAATGATTCTACTGGTTCTCCGGACTCTGTATTTGCCTGTTTCGATGAAGTGCCAATGACATCCGCCCAGCTCGGCTGCATACCAGAAGCAGACTTTGCATAGTACGTCAAAACTGCAACGGCATCTTCTACAGAAATCACACCATCGCCGTTGATATCAGCAGCACTCGTTGCCAAATCATTGATGTGAGCAATCTCAGAGAAGAATGTGGTATATCCGGCAGCCCGTCTTGCATAATACGTCAAAATCTGTATGGCATCATCTACACTAACCGTAGAATCTCCATCTACATCGCCCATTTCATAGGGGTCAGGCAAGTTGGTTGTCGTGGTTACAATTGTAGTTGTCATTGGTTCGGTGGTCGCTGTTGTCAAATCGGTGGTTTCTGTTTCGATTGGTATTGTCGTTTCTGCTGTGGTCTTTGGAACAGAAATGGTAATGGTCAACTTATAAAATTTTTGGTTGACCAACGCCCCAACGATAACACTTCCTTCGGAAACTGCTGTCAATACGCCATCTTGGTCAATCGTTGCAATGCTGTCATCCGTCGAAACCCACTGCGGAACTTCGCCCTTTTCTCCTAAGTAATACAGTTGCAGCGTTGCACCAATCTGGTGAATCTCCTTGATATTTTTCTGCGTAACGACTCTCCCATCCCCCTCTAAGGTTGTTCCAGTAACAGGCTGCTCCAGAGAGGTAATTGTTGTGGTCTGCGTAGTTCTCGCAGAAGTTGTGGTGTTGGAAGGCTTCGTTGTGCCTGTCGTGGCCTTTTTTGTGGTAGTAGTCGTTGCAGTTGCTTTGGTCGTTCCTGCTGTGGTTGCATCCGTTGTTGTTTCAGTTGTCTGAGCATGTCGTTGCTGCCAGGACAACAGCGGATAACTACCCGTAATACCGGAATAAGCTGCTCCGAGTTTTTGTGCAAAGGTTGCTTTCTGCATCTCCGATTGCTTCATTGCCGTGCAAATTTCTCGGTCAATTGGCTGCGTATCCGTCACACCGGATTGATAATAACACATTGTGCAGTCAGCATTGCTGTCCCCAACAATACCACCTATTTTTTCATCTCCAGACACCGTTCCGATATTGAAACAAGTTTCAATCGAACCACATTCAAATGCTCCAACCACGCCGCCAGCTATGGTATTTCCTTTAATCGCTCCGGTGTTGTAACAGCTCTGCACGATGCCGCCACTCTCTTGTCCAACGACACCGCCAGCAAATTGCAGCGAAGAAACTCTTCCTGTACTGCAACTTTCTGATACAGTTGCACAGATGCTCTGCCCAGCAATTCCGCCAGCTGCTTCCTGTCCGGAAATAAATGCGTCATTGCTGCAACGGGAAACTGTTCCGTTAAAGTTCACGCCGCAGATACCGCCAGCTATGTAATACCAAGAAGATACTACAGCTCGATTTTCGCAATTTTCAATTGTCCCCTTATAATTATAGCCGCAAATACCACCTGCAAAGGTATCATAGCTACTTAGATAACTTTTTTCGATGGTCAGATTTTTTACCGTTGCTGTTCGACAAAGTCCGGCAAACAAGCCTGTTTCCCCGCTTTTTTGAGCATATAAGCCCGAAATTGTATGTCCATTGCCGTCAAATGTTCCGTGAAACAAGGATTGATTGACAATCCCAATCGGAACCCAAGTGTTAGACGGCTGTGCTTCGGCGGTTTCCCATTTTTCCCAGTTGGTCAGCGGATTCATCTGTAAATCTGCTTCCAGCGTAATGGTCACGCCCTCAAAGTTGGTTGTTCCATCGTTCACTAATTTTGCCAGTCCAGCCAATTCCTCCGGATTTGAGATAGAAAGCTGTGTTTCGCCTGCCTGATACCAACTGGTATCCACAGTTCCGTTCCAAGCTGCTGAAAAAACGGAAACATTTGCAGGCAGACAAGCGATTGTCAACAATCCTGTGACAAAAAAAGAAATCGCTTTCCGGCAAGTGTTCTTTCTTAATTTTTCCATAATTTCCACTCTTTTTCTATTTTTTAAGTACTATCAAAATTTTTACTTTCTCTCTGTTTATTATACGCACTTTTCTATGGAATGTCAATGTTTTGCGGACAGAACCGACATTTTCAACAAAAGCAAGATTCTTTCGCAAACGTAAGTTGAAAAAGATTCCCAGAAAAACTTGTATTTCTTTCCATTTTATTTTCCTTTTTATGGTAAATATGAGCTGTATCTTTCCGATTTTACAGTAAAATCACCTGTTTTTTCCTATTTTTATGAGATTTTGCCAAAAATAGCAATGGTTTGTTGCGGTCAATTCATGACAGTTGCTTACTTTTCAACAATTCACTGTTCTCTATTTACATCTGACTTTTCCACATTGGAAACGTTCTCTTGTTCGTAATTTTTCTTTCAAAAATAGATAAAAAAATGGAAAGCTGCTTAAAAAGCACTTTATGCTATCCGATATTTGTTCAAATCCTTTTTCAGAGGTTGTCCCAATCTGGAGCATATCCAGCGGATTTCTTCGCATAGTACGTCAAAATCAAAACCGCATCTTGCACGGAAATCACGCCATCCTCATCAATATCGCCCCTTTGAATATACTGAAACTGGGCATCCGTTTCCGGCTTTAATCCCACCGATTTCTTTGCATAATAAGTCAGCACCATCACAGCATCCTGCACGGAAACTGTACCATCTCCGTCCGGATCGCCCCGTTCCGACTGCACAACCGGAGCATCTGTTTCCGTTGTGATTTGCTGCACAGTAATAGCAATTCCGGTATCAGCTGCAACCATAGTATCGGTATAAGCAGCAAGTGGAATGTTTGTTTCCAGCATCAAACAGAAAACCTCCGCAACTGCGTGCGGAAGCAGGGTTTTCACCTGATATGTTCCGTCCCGTGTAATATGCACCTCGCCGGGGGTTGCTGTATCTTCCTCTGTTCCAAAAAATGTAAGATCTTCCGCAGCACCCAACAGGGAAACCACATAGGGTTCTGAAAGTTTGCCCAGTCCGGAAATGGTAAATGTCACGCTCAAATAATCAGAAGCCGAACTCGGCTGCAAGTCGGTACAGTTGGAATTGCCCCATTCATTCCGCAGATTCAGCCGTAAATAAAGCCCATTTGTGGTAAGGCTGTCTGATGACTGTGTATAGGGCAGTGCGGTTGCGGTTGCAGATACGGGCAGGGATAAGCTGCAAATGATCAGGCAAATGGTAAGCAGAACTGCAAAAATCCGAGCAGGATGCATGGAACACAAATCCTTTCTATCATAAAGTACAATCTTCTGCTATTATACAAATTCTGCGGATTTTTGTCAATGTGTGGGGAATGATTTCTTGATTTCTGAAACCAGTTCTGGGGAAAATAATTGCGTACGGTTCGGCAAAATCGCTTCACTCTTTGCCTTTGTGCTGTTCGCCGGTGGTTGCGTTGTCCGAATTGCCTATGAATCTTTCTTAGATTTCAGTTTTTCTGAATTTTTTATGCTTTATAGAACGGCGAACAGCAGTTCACTTTATTTCTCTTAGATTTCTATTCCTGCTAATTGTCCACTCTTTGCAGGTGGCAGCTTGCCCCCTGCACCCCTCCGCCGAGCTGAGCCAGCTCGACCGCAGTTCGCCTGCGGCGAAAGATTTTTACAACGTCCTGCTTCAAAATAAAAACTCCCCTGCCTGTTTCTTTTAACAAGCAGAGGAGTTTTAAAAATTCCAATGAATCGCTTATGCTTCCATCAATTCACAAATCAAATTCGAGAATGCAACCGGATCTGCAATCGGCATGCCCTCAATCAACAATGCCTGATTATACAGCAGCTGGCTATACTTGCCCAGCATTTCATCATCCAATGTTTTCAGCTTCTGATAAATCGGATGCTCCGGATTCAGTTCCAGAATCGTTTGTGCCTGTACTGGCTGGTCAACGCCCGGCATTGCATTCAAAGTCTTTGCCATTTCCATGGACAAATCCCCTTCGTTGCTCAGGCAAACCGGATGCGATTTCAGTCTACCGGACAGCTTTACCTTTGCAACCTTGCCATCCAATGCCTTCTGCATGGTTTCCAGCATATCCTTGCTTTCGGTTTCTTTCTGTTCGAGTTCCTTCTTTTCTTCTTCACTCTCCAGATTCAAATCATTTGCAGAAACGGACTTGAATTCCTTGTCCTTATACTTCATCAGCATTCTGATTGCAAATTCATCTACGCTGTCGGTAAAGTACAGGATTTCATAACCCTTATCCTTAACCAGTTCGGTCTGCGGCAGAGCCTCAATTCTGGCAATGCTTTCGCCGCATGCGTAATAAATGCAAGTCTGGTCTTCCGGCATCCGGTCAACATATTCTGCCAGACTGGTCAGCTTCTGATCCTTAGAGGAAGTAAACAGCAGCAAGTCTTGCAGCATATCCTTATGCATACCATAGTCCGAATAAACACCATATTTCAGCTGCAAGCCAAATGCCTGATAGAACTTTTCATACTGTTCCCGTTCGTTCTTCATCATCCGGCTGAGTTCATTCTTAATGGTTCGTTCCACACTCTTTGCAATCAACCGCATCTGGGCATCGTGCTGGAGCATTTCACGAGAAATGTTCAGGGAAACATCTTCGGAGTCTACCAGACCCTTTACAAAGCTGAAGTAATCCGGCAGCAAGTCTTCGCAGCGTTCCATAATCAAAACGCCGTTTGCATACAGCTGCAAGCCCTTTTCATATTCTTTCGAATAGTAGTTGAACGGTGCCCGTTCCGGAATATACAACAATGCATCATAAGTAACTGTTCCTTCGTTGTGTACCAAAGCGTGATGCAGTGGGTTGCTGTAATCGTTGAACTTGTCCTTATAGAAGTTGTTGTAATCGTCATCCGTCAGTTCGTTCTTGTTCTTCTTCCAGAGCGGTGTCATGCTGTTCAGTGTCACCAGTTCTGTATATTCTTCGTACTCGTCCGAATCTTCCTTCTTCCGAGACTTGGTCATTTCCATGCGAATTGGGAAACGAATATAATCACTATACCGCTTTACCAAAGACTGAATCCGGTACTGGTCGAGGTAATCGCTGTACTTTTCTGCTCCCTCTTCCTTGTCTTCTTCATCCGGCAGGAGTTCCAGTGTGATTTCTGTACCAACAGTGTCCTTGTCACATTCATCAATGGTGTAACCGTCTGTTCCCTCAGACTGCCATACATATGCTTTCTCTGCACCAAATGCCTTGGACTTTACAGTCACCCGACTAGCAACCATAAATGCAGAATAGAAACCAACACCGAATTGACCGATAATCTGGTGGTCATCTTCCATCTGGTTTTCGCTCTTGAACTGCAAAGAACCGCTGTTTGCAATTGTGCCGAGGTGTTCTTCCAGTTCTTCCTTGGTCATACCGATCCCATTATCTTTAATGGTCAGAGTACGGTTTTCTTTATCTGGAATAATTTCAATGGCAAAATCTGATTTCGTCATATTGACGCTGTCATCCGTCAACGAACGGAAATACAACTTGTCAATTGCATCGCTTGCATTAGAAATCAATTCCCGCAGGAAAATTTCCTTGTGGGTATAAATCGAATGAATCATCAAATCTAAGAGCCGCTTGGACTCTGCTTTAAACTGTTTCTGTTCCATATCCAATCCCGACTGCGTTACCGCAGCCGCTCCCTTCTGAAATTAGCACTCTTTCTATTTGAGTGCTAACACTATTATAGCACTTGTGCTAAATTCGTCAAGGCGTTGATTCGATTATTTACAGTTTGTTTACATTTAGAGTGATTTTTGTTGGTGTTTCTTTCTGCTCTTTGCAAATACTATGGATATATCCGAAATCAAAACCAATCTGAAACTTTCACCCAGACAGAAAAAACCGCTGCCCGAATCCATCTCCGAACAGCGGTCATTCATCTATTTCTATTTTTTATTTCAGCAAAAAAACTTTCATTGCCCGTTTTCCAATGGCTTTTGTTTCAACGAGATTCAAACCACCATTGACAACGCCTCCGGCAACGGGTACAACCTTTACCAGATTGATAACACCCTTTTGCCCGAACTTTGTCAGAAACCGAAAGCCCAGCTTCTGATTGATTTTCGTCAGAACCGTTCCCGGCAGTTTCTTTAACAACTGCAAAGAAGCTCGGTTTGCCGTCTTTACCCCAACCTGTTTCAACAGATTTCCGACTTCGACTTTCAACAAAGTTGCAAACACCATGGATTTCACAACATCATCCTGCAACGAATAACCGCCCATGACTGCAATGGCTGCAATCATGCGAATCTGCACGTACATGGAAGAGCCAATATCAGCGGTAATAGTTGCCGGCAGCGTAATCAATCCGCCCAATCCGGTCAAAAATCCAGTTGTCGTGCATTTGGTAACCTGCATCCGAATCAGCTGCTCGGCTGCCTGTTCTTTCTTTCCGCCACAGTTCGATAAGTATTCCTGTGCCAGTGCTTCCACAGACTTCGCCCCAGGAATGCCCTTTAATGCACCATCATATAACTTCCCCAGCAAGTTCCAGCCCTTTTCACCCTCTTGAACCGCTTTTCCTTCCGCAGCGTTTAAATCTATGATTTGTGTTGTTTCTGTTCCCATACATACCGCCCCTTTTTTCAATCCTTCGGCAAGTTTTTTCTTCCTTGATTATAAACAAAATTATTTTTCTTGTCAAGATTTTGCGAATTTCCGTCCCTGCAAAAATTCTATATGAAAATCAGATTTCAACTTTCATGCTGTTTACATTTGAAAAATTGTCCGATACGCTATTTCATGATTGCGAGGTGATGAAATGAATCTGGATTACAAGCAAATCGGAAAAAATCTTGCAAGGCGGAGAAAGGAACTGCGACTGAAACAATATGAAGTCTGTGAACGTGCTGGTATCAACGATAAGTATCTCTCCTGTATCGAAACCGCCCGTTCGATTCCCAGTCTGGAAGTGTTCCTGCGGCTCTGCGAAGCCCTCGAAACCACTCCTGACCATATTCTGTTGGGCTCTGTCTGCGAAACAGACCCCACACAATCGGAAGCAGTTCTATTGGAAAAGTTTCGTTCGCTTTCTCCAAAAGGTCAGCACCTTTCCCTTGCATTCATGAATTGGATTGCCGATGAACTCGACTGTTTCTAATTCACTCTTCCATTATACCCATGCTTGCAGACAGGCGGTTGTCCGTTTAAAAACATTTTACAAATTTCATGCAAGTTCCCCGTTTCTGTTGTTCGATAGAAACGGGGAACTTGTTTTTTTCGAGCTGCAAGAAATGCATTTCATCCGGAAAATTCCTGTTCAATTTCGACAAAATTTTGATTTTATTTTCAATGTTTCGTTTATAATACAATCATCTTATTTCTAATGTTATAAACTTTCTTGAAAAATCATTGAATTTACAGCCAAATCCCTTGTCATCTGCGAAATTCTGTGCTACAATGTTTTCATACCATTCCGGTTTCCATGGTCACTGAAATCGTTTCCGTACGACTTCACAAATCCCCAGTGCCGGAATGCAAACCAAAAACCAAAGGACAGAAAACGGCAGACAAATCTGCCCATATACATTCCATGGCATTTCTCGATAACTCCAGACATGCCACTGCAAGACTAGATTATCCAACACACCAACCACCATTTCGAGTGCGGTAATGATAAACGCCCCCGACAACGCCTGCAACAACAGCGTATGCCGTGGAGCTGTGCCATGCAGCCGATATAGCAGCATGCCCACGATTCCGCCCAGCAGCGTCATCGTCCAGTGGGTATATCCTCTTGCAGCAATCTCCAACAAACTATAGATAAAACAACCCAGCAAAAACATGATTCCATATTCATAGGCATGGATTTTCTGCGGTGCAGTCATCGCTGTTCCAGCCTCCTTTCCATGATTTTTCTGGATTTTCACCACATCCTGTCCTTTAGTATTTACCATCCAACCTTATGGTATACGATATAGAAAGAAAGGAATTTTATCCATGAGAAGAAGTGGCATTTTAATGCACATCTCCAGCCTGCCCTCTCGCTACGGCATCGGCAAACTGGGTGCATCCGCTTATCAATTTGCGGACTTTCTGAAAAAAAGCGGTGTTTCTGTCTGGCAGATTCTTCCGCTCTCTCCGACTAGCTACGGCGATTCTCCGTACCAGTCTTTTTCCGCTTATGCCGGAAATCCATATTTCATCGACTTTGAACAGCTGGAAGAACAAGGTCTGCTCGAACATACCGATTATGCAGATGCCAACTGGGGCAGCCCAAACAAAGTTGACTACGAACGCCTCTATCAGATGTGCTTTCCGATTCTGAAAAAGGCATTTCAGGCATTTGACCGCACAAATCCGGATTATGTTGCATTCTGTGAAAAGCATCGGGCTTGGCTGCCGGATTATGCCCTGTTTATGGCTCTGAAATTTGCCCATAATGGAAAGGCATGGACAGAATGGGAACCGGAACTGGCAATGCGGAATGCAGAATCCCTGCAAAAGGCTCGCTCGAAATACATCGAAGACGTGCAGTTCTTCCAGGTTATTCAGTACTGGTTCTATTCGCAGTGGGATAAGCTGAAAACGTACTGCAACGAAAATGGCATCTCCCTCATCGGTGATATGCCGATCTATGTTTCCTATGACAGCGTAGAAGTCTGGTCACAGCCGGAACTGTTTGAACTCGACCGACAGCACCGCCCGATTGCCGTTGCAGGCTGTCCGCCGGATGTCTTTTCTCCAACCGGTCAGCTCTGGGGCAATCCGCTCTATGATTGGGATTACCACAAGAAAACCGGATATGCATGGTGGATTCAGCGGCTGGCGTTTGCTACCTCCATCTATGACACCGTTCGGATTGACCACTTCCGTGGATTTGAAAGCTATTACAGCATTCCTTACGGCAACCCAACTGCCGAAATCGGCGAATGGAGAAAAGGCCCAAATACTGCCCTGTTTGAAGCTGCACAAGCTGCACTGGGCGACCTCTCTATCATTGCAGAAGACCTCGGCTTTATCACGCCGGAAGTGCAAAAAATGCTGGATGCCTGTGGCTATCCGGGGATGAAAGTTACCCAGTTCGCATTCAGCGATGGTGCAAAGAACACCTACCTGCCACAGAACTACAAGACAACAAACTGCGTTGCCTATACCGGAACGCACGATAATATGACGCTGAATGGTTGGGTTTACGGGGCAAGCGATAAGGAAATCAGCTTCGCAAAACGCTATTTACGGGTCAGAGATCGCAAAGATTTACCAGAATCCATGCTCCGCATCACCTGGGGCAGCATCGCAGACCTTGCCATTGGTCAGGTGCAGGATTTCTTGCAAGAACCGGCAAACGCTCGGATGAATACGCCGTCAACTGCGTTCGGCAACTGGCAGTATCGCACCACCGCCAAGCAGTTCAACCACAAGCTTTCCAAGAAAATTTATCAGTTAAACGCATTGTATAACCGTCTGCCGGAAGAAGAAGATTCCGCAGCCGAAACCGATACCAAAGAAATCGAACTGGAGGACTGAACCCCATGCAGAAAGATCAACTGAAAGAACAACTGACACAGGCACTCGCTGGCATTGCTCCGAAGAATGCCACCCCACAGCAGCTGCATCAGGCAATCGGTGATGTCGTGATGCACAACATCGCAGAAAACTGGAGCAAAAGCACACAGGCTCATGAAACCAACCGCCATGCTTGCTATTTTTCCATGGAATTTCTGGTTGGACGGGCAGTCTTTAACAACCTGCTCTGTCTGGGCTGCTACAAAGAAGTGGAAACCGCTTTGCAGGAAATGGGTGCGTCACTCGCTTCTCTCGAAGAAATCGAAGACGCTGCCCTCGGTAACGGCGGTCTGGGACGGCTGGCTGCCTGCTTCCTCGACAGTGCTGCAACCCTGAATCTGCCGCTGGACGGCTATGGCATTCGCTACAAGTACGGTCTGTTCAAGCAGTCGATTGTAGACGGCTTCCAGAAGGAAGAACCGGACAACTGGATGCAGTACGGCGATGCATGGTCTGTTCGCTGCGAAAAGGATGCTGTTCTGGTACACTTCAACGGTCAGACCGTCAAGGCTGTTCCGTATGATATGCCGGTAATTGGCTGCAAGACCAAGCACATTGGCACACTGCGGCTCTGGCAGGCTGAACCCGTTCAGACATTTGACTTTGACCTGTTCAACCAGCAGAAATATCTCGAAGCTGCTGCGGAAACCGTCTATGCAGAGGATATTTCTCGGGTTCTCTATCCGAACGATGATACTTGGGACGGCAAGAAACTGCGGTTAAAGCAGCAGTATTTCTTCTGTGCCGCTTCCCTGTCTGATATTCTGAAAAAGCACAAGGCAACCTATGGCACACTGGACAACTTAGCTGATAAACTGGCTGTTCAGCTGAACGACACCCATCCAGTTATCTCCATTCCGGAACTGATTCGCCTGCTGATGCTGGACGACAGCAAGCGGACATTTGCCGATGCATTCGCCATTGCTCAGAAGGTTTTCCGCTACACCAACCACACGGTTATGCCGGAAGCCCTCGAAAAGTGGGATTGCCATCTGGTGGAAGAACTGCTGCCGGAACTCTATCCGATCATTGTACAAATCAATGAAGCCATGCTGACCGAACTTTACCAGAAGAACATTCCGCTGGAACAGATTGCAAAGATGAAGATTATTCAGAACGGCATGGTGCATATGGCACACTTAGCAGTTTATGCATCTTCTTACACCAACGGTGTTGCTGCCATCCACACCCAGATTCTGAAAGATACCGTTCTGGCAGACTGGTACAAGGTATGGCCGGAACGCTTCCTGAACGAAACCAATGGTATTACCCAGCGGCGTTGGCTGGCACTCTGCAATCAGGAACTGTCTGGACTGCTCACCGAACTGGCTGGCTCTGATGGTTGGATGACTGACCTCAAGCAGCTGAAGGCTCTGGAAACAAAGGGCTCACCGGAAGTTCTGGAACGCTTCTGCTCCATCAAGCAGACCAAAAAGCAGCAGCTGGCGGATTTCATCGCTGCAAAGGAAGACGTTACCATCGACCCGAACAGCATCTTTGATATTCAGATTAAGCGGTTACACGAATACAAGCGGCAGCTGCTGAATGCATTCTCTATCCTGTATCTCTATGAGGGCATCAAGGACGGCAGCATTCAGAACTTTACCCCAACTACATTCCTGTTCGGTGCAAAGTCTGCTCCGGGCTATCGCCGTGCAAAGGCAATCATCAAGTTCATCAATGAAGTTGGCAAGCTGATTGCCAATGACCCAGACGTGAACCAACTGATTAAAGTGGTATTCGTTTCCAACTACAATGTATCCTATGCAGAAAAGCTGGTAGCTGCAGCTGATGTTTCTGAACAGATTTCTACTGCAGGTACAGAAGCCTCCGGTACTGGTAACATGAAGCTGATGCTGAATGGTGCAGTAACGCTGGGCACTTATGACGGTGCAAATGTCGAAATCGTAGAAGAAGCTGGCGAGGATTGCAACTATATCTTCGGTGCAAAGGTTGAAGAACTGGAAACCATTCTCCCGCAGTACGACAGCCGCAAGATTTTCTCTGAAAATCCGAAGATTCGCCGTGTTGTAGAACGTCTGATTGACGGCACACTCTCTGACGGCGGCAGCGGTGACTTCCGGGAACTGTATTATGCCCTGCTGGATGGTGCAAGCTGGCACGCTCCAGACCATTATTACTTGCTGGGCGATTTGGAAAGCTATGTGGCTGCAAAGCTGCGTTGCAATCAGGATTACCAGAACCGCATGGATTTCGCTGCAAAGCAGTGGAAAAATATCTGCAATGCAGGCAAGTTCAGCTCTGACAGAACGATTGCTGGCTATGCAAAGGATATCTGGCAGATTGACCCAGTTACTCTCTAAGCTACGAATTATTTTGAAACGATACAAACGGGAATGCTTCTCACAGCGTTCCCGTTTTTCTTTTTGAGATATGTTAAAATTACACAAAATTATTCGTTAAATTTTCAAAAATATTGATATTATTAAAAAGATTCCAGCGGAAATTTCTGCTATAATGAATACAGAACAACAACCAAAACGGTTTCAACCGTTCAATCAATTACAGGAGGATGATTCACAATGAAATTGACAACGACTCGTTCGATTGCTGCATTTGTTGCAGCTCTGCTGCTGTCTATTACTTGCCTGACCATTAGCAGTCTGGCTCTGACTGCAACGCAGACAGATGCACCAATGATTACAGCAAGCATCCAAGAAGAAGAAACTCCGCTGTAACCCAAGGAGGTTGATGGTTATGAAAAAGCAAGTTCTTGCAGCGAGTGCTGCATTATTCTTATCCGCTATTTGTCTGGGGGCAATGCGTGCCGTTCCAGCAAAGGCAGCTGCACAGGAAACCGCAGCGGTTGCGATTGGCGGTTCAGGAATTTTCCAACAAAATTAAGATTCGGTATTCCAG
>OBVH01000803.1_pt1 | contig 12641 bp, 9 predicted proteins | sample 1495001 | NCBI WGS metagenome assembly OBVH01 (sample SAMEA2579959, study PRJEB22360) | human gut metagenome
TCGCGCCGCAGAATGTGTTCAACCGCAGAAAGTATAGGTAAAGGTAAGTTTGCAGAGGGCTTTTTCTCCGGAGAAGGCCCATCTGCTGTATTATGTAACAGAAAAGGAGAGATGATCTTATGTCTACCCCTCACATCAGTGCTGAAAAAGGCGATTTTGCAAAGACCGTCCTGATGCCGGGCGATCCTCTGCGTGCAAAATTCATTGCGGACACCTTCCTCAAGGATGTGCGTCAGGTGACCGGCGTGCGCGGCATGCTTGGCTTTACCGGCACTTACGAGGGCCGTCCCATCAGCGTGATGGGCAGCGGCATGGGCATGCCGTCCATTGGCATTTATTCCTATGAGCTGTTCAAGTTCTACGATGTAGAGAACATCATCCGCATCGGCTCTGCCGGCAGCTATACCGACAAGGCCAAACTGTTTGACGTGGTGCTGGCCGCCGGTGCTGTGAGTGAAAGCAACTATGCCCGTGTGCAGAGCGGCTTTGAAGGGGACATCACGCTGCCCAGCCAGAGCCTGAACGACAAGCTGCGCGCTTCTGCCGCAAAGCAGGGCATCCCCCTCATCGAGGGAAACATCCACTCTTCGGATGTGTTCTACCGTCAGCCCTCCGATGCAAAGCCCACCTACTGGGAAAAGCTGCGCGACGAGCGCGGCTGCCTGTGCGTGGAGATGGAGAGCTTTGCCCTGTTTGCCAATGCACAGGTGCTGGGCAAGAACGCTGCCTGCCTGCTGACCATTTCCGACAGCTTTGTTTCGCCGGAAATCACCACGGCAGAACAGCGCCAGAAGAGCTTTACCGATATGATGAAGGTAGCACTGGGTGCAGAATACTAAGCGTTAAAAACGCATTTCAGCGCGGTTTGCCTGCAAAAGGGCTTGCCGCGCTGTTTTCGACCCCTGAAAACCTAAAAAGGAGTGACGGATATGACAAACCTGACCCTGGAAGAAAAGAAGGAGCTCATCCGCATGGCACTGGCTGCACGGGAAAAAGCCTATGTGCCCTACAGCGATTTTATGGTGGGCGCTGCCCTGCGCGCCAAGGATGGCCGCATTTTTACCGGCTGCAACGTGGAGAACGCTGCCTTTACCCCCACCAGCTGTGCAGAGCGCACGGCTCTGTTCAAGGCGGTGGCCGAGGGTGTGACCGAGTTCACAGACATTGCTGTGGTGGGCAGCCGCCGCGGCGAGGTGAACGAGCAGATCACTTCTCCCTGCGGGGTGTGCCGCCAGGCTCTGTTTGAATTCGGCGGGCCGGAACTGAACGTTATCATGGCAAAGACACCGGAAGACTTTATCGAGCGCAGCATGGACGAACTGCTGCCCTTCGGTTTTGGCCCCTCCAATGTGGCGGGCAACCGTGCCGTGAAGTGACGGGATAAAAACGCAGAGGTGCACTGCAGGACAATAAAGTAACGGAAATACGTGCATTGTGTGCCAAAGCACAGAGAACGCACGGAACTACGGCAAATTTGTGCATAAATACTACTTTTGATAAAAACTTACAAAATTATTGTAAAGATTTTGTAATCGGAATTCGCTTGCATCTGACACGGCTTGCCGTTATACTTGAGCCAGTAAATGTGCAGTTCTGCGCATTTTATTTGTTTGACGCAATTTTATTAAAAATAAAAGGAGAGTTTGATTATGATGATTTCTCGTCGTAATTTCCTGGCTGTGGCTGGTGCCGCTCTGTGCTTTGGCCCCCCTGCCGCTGCCACTGCTCTGACCGCTTGCGGCGGTTCTTCCGCTTCTTCTACCAGCACCGCTTCTTCCGCTGCTGCTTCTACTGCTTCCTCTGCTGCTGAGGGCGGTGAGAAGATCGTCAAGGTCGCTCTGACCTGCGATACCGGCACGATCGATGATGAGAGCTTCAACCAGGCATGCTGGACTGCTGTTTCCGGCTACATGGGCGATGACTGCCAGTACTACATTCCCGAGGCTGACGCTTCCGATGAGGACCGCGAGACCATGATCCGTCAGGCTGTCAACGATGGCGCTGATGTGATCGTCTGTGTCGGCTACCTGTACGGCGCTTCTCTGGCATGGGCTGCTGACCAGTATCCCGATGTCAAGTTCATCGCCATCGATGTGACGCAGGGCGATATCGGCACCGACGCTATCCCTGCTAACTGCTACTGCATCACCTTCAAGGAGGAGCAGGCAGGCTATCTGGCAGGCTACGCCATCGCAAAGGACGGCAAGACCAAGCTGGGCTTCCTGGGCGGCATGGCTGTTCCCGCTGTTATCCGTTACGGCTACGGCTTCGTGCAGGGCGCTGATGCCGCTGCTGCTGAGCTGGGCCAGAACATCGAGATCAACTACTTCTACGGCGGCCAGTTCTACGGCGATGCAAACATCACCTCCCGTATGGAGGGCTGGTACTCCAACGGCACTCAGGTCGTCTTTGCCTGCGGCGGCGGCATCTACACCTCCGCTGTTGAGGCTGCTCTGAAGAACAATGGCTACGTCATCGGCGTTGACGTTGACCAGAACTACATCGGTGCAAACGGCGTTGCAGATGGCACCTACGCTTATAACCCGTTCATCACCTCTGCTATGAAGGGCCTGTCCGAGGCTGTCAACACTGCTCTGGCTGATATCGATGCCGGCAGCTGGGGCGACATCGCAGGTTCTAATGGCAACTTCGGTCTGGAGGACGGCGATTATATCGGCCTGCCCACCGATGCAGACAGCTGGAACTTCGAGTCCTTCACCACCGACGAGTACGAGGAAGTCAAGGGCAAGATCAAGAGCGGCGAGATCACTGTTGATAACAGCTCCGACGACGCTACCAAGCCCACCGTCAGCGAGTTCACCACCGTCAACTACATCCAGTAAGCTGTTGTCCGGCAGGCCTGCCTGCGGACGATCGATAGTTCTTTTCAAAGCGGGGCATCCTGTAACGGGGTGTCCCGCTTTTTTTTGTCTTCTATTGGCGTAATGCGGGAAAAATGCAGCGTACTCTTCGTGAAAAGAGTACAAAAGTAATACTATTGTCTGTGCTTTCTGCCAAAAAGCAAAAAAGACATGTGCAAATTGCCGCAAATCAGGTATAATGGAACTTAAAGAAGTATCGGTGTCGAAACGACACGAAAGGAGAGTGAGCAGATTGGCAGAGGATTTTGTGATCGAAATGCTCCACATTACCAAGGAGTTCCCTGGAATCAAGGCAAACGACGATATCACCCTGCAGCTGCGCAAAGGCGAGGTACATGCCCTGCTGGGCGAGAACGGCGCCGGCAAAAGTACGCTGATGAGCGTGCTGTTTGGCCTGTACCAACCGGAAGCTGGTCAAATCCGCAAAAACGGCAAGGAGGTTGTCATTCGCAACCCCAATGATGCAAACGCACTGGGCATCGGCATGGTGCACCAGCACTTCAAGCTGGTGGAATGCTTCAGCGTGCTGGACAACATCATTCTGGGGGTGGAACCCAACAAGATGGGCTTTTTGCAGAAGGCCGAGGCACGCAAAAAGGTGATGGCCCTGAGCGAAAAGTACGGCCTGCGCGTGGACCCGGATGCACTGATCAGCGATATCTCTGTTGGTATGCAGCAGCGCGTTGAGATCCTGAAGATGCTGTACCGCGACAACGAGATCCTGATCTTCGACGAGCCTACTGCAGTGCTGACCCCGCAGGAGATCGACGAACTGATGGAGATCATGCGCGGGTTCAAGAAGGAAGGCAAGTCCATCCTGTTCATTACCCACAAGCTCAACGAGATCATGGCGGTGGCAGACCGCTGCACTGTTCTGCGCAAGGGCAAGTATATGGGCACCGTGGACATCAAGGACACCACCAAGGAAGAGCTTTCCCGCATGATGGTTGGCCGTGATGTGCAGCTGCAGGTGGACAAAAAGCCCGCAGACCCCGGCAGGGTGGTGCTGGATGTGGAAAACGTTACCATGCACAGCGCCCAGCACAAGAAGGATGCAGTCCGGAATGTCTCTTTTCAGGTGCACGCCGGTGAGATCGTCTGTCTTGCTGGTATCGAGGGCAACGGTCAGACCGAGTTCGTCTACGGCCTGACTGGTCTGGAAAAGATCAGCAGCGGCAAGATCACGCTGGACGGCAAGGACATCACCAACGAGTCCATCCGTCAGCGCTCCAAGGACGGCATGAGCCATATCCCGGAGGACCGCCACAAGCACGGCCTTGTGCTGGACTACAGTCTGGAAAACAACATGGTGCTGCAGCGCTACTGGCAGCCCGAGTTCCAGAAGGGCGGCTTTATCCGCAGCGATAAGGTGCGCGAATACTCCGATAAGCTCATTGCCCAGTACGATGTGCGCAGCGGTCAGGGCAGCCTGACCACCGTGCGCAGCATGTCCGGCGGCAACCAGCAGAAGGCCATCATTGCCCGTGAGATCGATAAGGACCCGAAGCTCTTGGTGGCAGTCCAGCCCACCCGCGGTCTGGACGTTGGTGCAATTGAATACATCCACCGTCAGATCGTGGCCGAGCGCGATAAGGGTACGGCCGTGCTGCTGGTCAGTCTGGAGCTGGACGAGGTGATGAACCTGTCCGACCGCATCCTTGTGATGTACGAGGGCGAGGTCGTGGGCGAATTTGACCCCAAGACCACCACCGTGCAGGAGCTGGGCCTGTATATGGCAGGCGCACGCAAGCAGGGAAAGGAGAGCAAATAACACATGAACAAGAAAAAACTTTCCCACAGCAGTCTGAACAGCTCCATCACAAGTGTGCTGGCTGCTCTGCTGTGCATCCTGATCGGCCTTGTGGTCGGTTTTCTGGTGCTGCTGGCCATCAACCCGGCCCACGCATGGGGCGACGGCTTTGTGCGCATCCTGAAGGGCGGCTTCCATGACGCGCCCTACGGTGTCGGCAAGGAGCTGGCAAATGCGGCTCCCCTCATTATGACCGGTCTGTCCGTGGCCTTTGCCTTCAAAACCGGCCTGTTCAACATCGGTGCGGCGGGTCAGTACACGCTGGGCGCTTACGGCGCTCTGTACTGCGCCATCATGCTCAAGCTGCCGTGGTTCGTCTGTCTGATCGCAGCCACCATTCTGGGCGGCATCTGGGGTGCGATCCCCGGCTTCTTCAAGGCCTACTTCAACATCAACGAGGTCATTACCTCCATCATGTTCAACTGGATCGGCCTGTATCTGGTCAATGAGCTCATTTACCAGAACGGCACCGGCCCCATGTACGATGTGCGCAACACCCGTACCATGAACCTGAGCAAGAACGCCGATTACGCCCAGTCCATCATCCCGGACTTTGGCCTGAACAAGCTGTTTCAGACCAACAGCACCACCATCGCCATCTTCCTGGCGGCAGCAGTGGCAGTTCTGATCTGGGTGGTGCTGAACAAGACCACCTTCGGCTACGAGCTGAAGGCAGTGGGCCTGAACAAGAGCGCTGCCCGCTACGCCGGCATCAACGAGAAGAAGAACATCATCCTCTCCATGGCCATTGCCGGTGCACTGGCCGGTTTTGGTGCGGGCCTGTACTATCTGTCCAATGTGTCCCAGTGGAACCCGCTGAACTCCACCAGCCTGCCGACAATGGGCTTCAACGGCATTTCCGTTGCACTGCTGGCAAGCTCCAACCCCATTGGCACCATTTTCTCGGCAATCTTCATTTCCCATATCTCGGTGGGCGGCTCCTTCCTTTCCACCAAGTATTACCCCACTGAGATCTCGGACCTGATCAGCGGTATCATCATCTACCTGTGTGCATTCTCCATGCTGTTCCGCGGCAAGATCCACGCACTGCTGTTCAAGAATGCCGATAAAACCAATGTAAACGCAGAGCCTGCTGCTCCTGCAAAATCTGCAACCGAAAAGGAGGGCAAGTGATATGCTGCTTCTGATCAAATATACGCTGCTGTATGGCATCGTTCTGATGCTGGTGGCACTGGGCGGTATGTTCAGTGAGCACTCCGGCATCATCAACATCGCACTGGAAGGCATCATGGTCATTGGCGGTGTGGCGGGTGTTCTCACCCTGACCATGCTGCCTGCCGAAATGCCGGTCTTCCTCGTGGTGCTGATCTCTGTTCTGGTGGCGGCACTGGCCGGTATGGTGTACAGTCTGCTGCTGGCCTTTGCCTCCATCAACCTGAAGGCGGATCAGACTATCGGCGGCACGGCCCTGAACCTGCTGGCCACGGCCATCGCGGTGGTCCTTGCCAAGAATTTCAGCGATAGCGGCAGTGCAAAGCTGAACTACACCAACAGGCCCTTCCTGTTCAGCATCGGCGGGCTGGAGCTGAGCATTTTTGTGCCGCTGGGCATCATTCTGCTGATCATCAGCTATGTAGTGCTGTACAAGACCCGCTTTGGCCTGCGCCTGCGTGCCTGCGGCGAGCATCCGCAGGCAGCGGACTCTGTGGGCATCAATGTCTACAAGATGCGCTATGCCGGTGTTGTCATTTCCGGTGCACTGGGTGCGATCGGCGGCATGGCCTACATCGTGCCCCCGGTGCAGACCTGGAACTTTGAGGTGGGCGTGGCCGGCGCAGGCTTCCTTGCCATGGCTGTTATGATCTTTGGCCAGTGGAAGCCCTTCAACATCTTTGGCGCAGCCATGTTCTTTGCTGTGTTCAAGAGTCTGGCAAACATTGCAGACTCCACCTTCCTGGCACAGCTGCACTGGTCCAGCAACATCTACAACATGATGCCGTTCGTGGCGTCCATGATCATTCTTGCGTTTACCTCCAAGAACAGCATGGCACCCAAGGCAGAGGGCATCCCCTACGACAAGGGATCCCGCTAAAACGACGATTCGTGTTCCCAAAACAAGGGCGCAGCTGCTTTTTCGGGCGGCTGCGCCCTTTTTGACTTAAAATTGGGCAAAGTTTACAGAATGATACTTGCTTTTGTTTGGAATTTTGCTATACTATATCTTATAATGTCGTACTATTGAAAAAACGAGGAGCGTGATACGATGCGCGTTTATGATCTGATTGCAAAAAAGCGTGACGGCGGTACGCACAGCCGTGAGGAGCTGGAGCAGATCGTCAATGGCTATGTCAGCGGAGAAGTGACTGATTACCAGATGGCTGCATGGATGATGGCTGTCTATCTGCGCGGCATGACCGATGAGGAGACCGCAGAGCTGACCGATGTGATGGCTCACAGCGGTGTGATGGTGGATCTTTCGCCCATTCCGGGCATCAAGGTGGACAAGCACTCCACCGGCGGCGTAGGTGACAAGACCACGCTGGTCATTGCCCCCATCGTGGCGGCCTGCGGCGTGAAGATCGCCAAGATGAGCGGCCGGGGCCTTGGCCCTAACGGCGGCACCATCGATAAGATGGAGAGCGTGCCCGGCACCAGAACCGCCCTCTCACAGGAGGAGTTCTTTGCGCAGGTGAACAGGATCGGTCTGTCGGTCATTGGCCAGAGCGAGGGCATTGCCATTGCAGATAAAAAAATGTATGCCCTGCGGGATGTGACCGCAACCGTCAGCTGCATCCCACTCATCGCATCCAGCATCATGTCCAAGAAACTGGCTTCCGGCTCGGATGCCATCCTGCTGGATGTGACCACCGGCACCGGAGCTTTTATGAAAACGGTAGACCAGAGCATTGAGCTGGCCAAGCTGATGGTATCCATTGGCACCCATCACGGCCGCCGGGTGGCTGCCATGATCACCGATATGGACACCCCGCTGGGCCATAACATTGGCAACAGTCTGGAAGTCATGGAAAGCATGGATGTGCTCAAGGGCCATGGCCCCGCCGACCTGACCGAGGTCTGCCTGCAGCTGGCGGCGAACATGCTGGTGCTGGCCGATAAGGGCACTCCTGCCGAGTGCCGCGCCATGGCCGAGGCGGTGATCGCCGACGGCTCTGCCTTTGCAAAGTGCAAGGAGATGTTTGCGGCACAGGGCGGTGATACCCGCGTGCTGGACGATTACAGCCTGTTTGAGCAGCCCGCGGCAAGCTTTGAGCTGCTGGCAGAGCAGGACGGTTACATTGTGGCGAACGATGCCGAGAAGATCGGCTCTGCCAGCGTGCTGCTGGGTGCGGGCCGACAGAAAAAGGGCGACCCGCTGGATTTTGCCGCCGGCATCACCCTGCATAAAAAGCGCGGCGACTACGTAAAGAAGGGCGAGAGTCTGGCTACCTTCTACGGCGCAGCCGATAAGTTTGAAGCTGCCGCCGCCGAGTACCGCAGCGGCCTTGGATACGGCCCTGAGAAGCCGGAGGAAGCCCCGCTGGTGTATGCCCTTGTAACGAAGGACGGCGTGGCGCGCTATTAAATGAAATAAAAGCTTCCGGGACGGTATCTCCCGGGGCTTTTTTGCGTCATTTGGCAGGTTTTTGTTGCATAATGTGGAAAACAGTGGAACTTTGGCAGGAGATATGGTATACTATGATGAATTTGTGCTGTCCCGGCGGAAGGGACGCGGAAAGAGAAAGGACTTGTTATGAAGATCATTCTGGTGGGCGGCGGCAAGGTTGGTACCGCGCTGGCGCGGCAGCTCAGTGAGGAAGACCATAATGTGACCATTGTGGATACCAACAAAGCGCGTGTGGAGCACCTGACTGAAAGCTACGATGTGCTGGGCATCGTGGGCAACGGTTCCTCGATCACCACGCTGGCAGAGGCCGGCATTGAAGACGCGGATGTGTTCATTGCCGTGACCGGTTCGGATGAGCTGAACCTGCTGTGCTGCATGTTTGCCAAAAAGGCGGGCCACTGCCATGCAATTGCCCGTGTGCGCAACCCGTCCTACAGTCATGAGCTGGACTTTATCAAAAAGCAGATCGGCATTTCGGCCATCATCAATCCGGAAATGGCTGCAGCAAAGGAGATCTCCCATCTGCTGCGCTTCCCGGGTGCAAGCAAGATCGACACCTTTGCAGACGGCCGTGTGCGGCTGATCAAGTTTGCACTCACTGCAGAGCAGGGGCTGGATGGCGTGGCCATCCGCGAGATTCCCACCCGTCTGAAGAGCGACATTCTGGTGTGTGCAGTGGAGCGCAGCGGCGGCGTGATCATTCCGAACGGTAACTTTGTACTGCAGAACGGCGATCAGGTCACCTTCCTTGCAACACAGGATAAGGCCCACGAGTTCTTCCAGCGCATCCACCTGCCGGTGCGCCCGGTGCGCAATGCCTTCATCGTGGGCGGCGGTGCCATCGCCTTCTATCTGAGCCAGGAGCTGCTGGAAAACCACGTGCGTGTGCGCATCGTGGAGCGCGACCCTGCCCGCTGCATGGAGCTGGCCGAGCAGCTGCCCGGCGCACAAATCCTGAACGAGGACGGCTCCAACCGCGAATTCCTGCTTTCGGAGGGCATGGAGTCTACCGAAGCTTTTGTGGCCCTGACCAACATTGACGAAGAGAACGTGCTGCTGACCCTGTTTGCCAAAAAGCACTCCAAGGGCAAGCTGGTCACCAAAGTCAACCGTCTGGAGTTCGATGATATTCTGGCCGGTCTGGATCTGGGCAGCGTGGTCTACCCCAAGTACATGACCTGCGATTACATCGTGCAGTATGTGCGTGCACTGCAGAACGAAGCGGGCAGCAACATCAAGACGCTGTACCGCATTCTGGACGACCGTGTGGAAGCGCTGGAATTTACCGTCCACGAGAAGAGCGCTGCCACCGGTGTCCCCCTGAGCCAGCTGCACCTGAAAAAGAATCTGCTGCTGTGCTGCATCACCCGCGGCCATCAGATCCTGATCCCGCGCGGCGGCGACCAGATCCAGGTGGGCGACAACGTGATCGTGGTCACGCTGGAGCATGGTCTGCATGACCTGCGCGATATTCTGGACAAGGGCGCAGAGGGTTGACGGAGGCAGACTATGAATTATGCGATCGTTTTCCGTCTGCTGGGCTATGTCATGCTGATCGAGGGTGCGCTGCTGCTGCTGCCCGCAGCGGCCAGCTGGGTCTACGGCGAATGGTTCGGGCTGGGCGTGTTTCTGATCACGGCGGCAGTCAGCGCCGCCATCGGCTACGCCCTGCGCGGCATCAAGCCCCAAAGCAAGGTGTTCTATATGCGGGAGGGCTTTGCTGCTACCTCGCTGAGCTGGATCGTCATTTCCATCGTGGGTGCCGTTCCGTTTGTGGTGACGGGCTGCATCCCGAACCCGGTGGATGCCCTGTTTGAGACGGTGTCCGGCTTTACCACCACCGGTGCCAGCATCCTGCCCGGGGTGGAGGATCTGCCCAAGGGCATCCTGTTCTGGCGCAGCTTCACCCACTGGATCGGCGGCATGGGCGTTCTGGTGTTCCTGCTCTCGCTGCTGCCCCTGACCGGTGGCTCCCACGTCAACCTGATGAAGGCAGAAAGCCCCGGTCCGCAGGTGGATAAGCTGGTGCCCAAGGTGCAGTCTACCGCAAAGATCCTGTATGGCATCTACTTTGCACTCACCGTGCTGGAGGTGGTATTCCTGCTGCTGGGAGGCATGCCGCTGTTTGAGTCCATGCTCACGGCCTTCGGTACGGCGGGCACCGGCGGCTTCGGCTTCAAGAACGACAGCTTTACCAGCTTTTCTCCCTACATCCAGTGGGTCGTAACCATCTTCATGATCCTGTTTGGTGTCAACTTCAATGCCTACTTCCTGCTGTTGCTGCGCAAATTCAACCGCGCCATCAGCGAGGAAGTGCGCGGCTACTTCGCCATTATTCTGGTGGCAATTGGCATTATCACGGCCAATATCTACAGCCTTTATAACAGCTTTGGCGAAGCGGTGCGTCAGGCAGCCTTTCAGGTGGGTTCCATCATTACGACCACTGGCTTTTCCAGCTGCGATTTTGACTTGTGGCCCACCCTCTCCAAAGAAATTCTGGTGGTGCTCATGTTCATTGGTGCCTGCGCAGGCAGCACCGGCGGCGGCATCAAGGTGAGCCGCCTCCTCATTCTGGGCAAGACCTTGGGCAAGGAGCTCAAGCAGGCACTGCACCCGCAGGTGGTGGCCCCCGTCCGCATGGACGGCAAGCTGCTCAACCACGAGACCATCCGCACCACCAATGTGTTTATGGGCGCGTATTTCTTCATCTTCGTGGTATCCTTCCTGCTCATCAGTCTGGATGGCTTTGATATGGTGACGAACTTCACAGCCATTGCAGCTACTTTGAACAACATCGGCCCGGGCCTTGCGCAGGTAGGCCCCATGATGAACTTTGGCAGCTTTACGAACCCTGCAAAGCTGGTGATGATCTTTGACATGCTGGCCGGCCGTCTGGAGATCTTCCCGATGCTGGTGCTGTTCCTGCCGGACACATGGCGCAGATTCTAAAAAGCAATTATAAAAAGCCATCTGTGATCTTCTGCTCGTATTGAGCATTTGGAAAGATACAGATGGCTTTTTTGCGCGTAACGGTAAGCTGCACAAACCCCTCTCTTTTCGTGGAAGGCGGATCTGCGAAGCAAAGACGAAGAAGTTTTTATACTTCCACTTTTTCCTGTGCCCGGTACTGCAGGGCTTCCAGCACACAGTCCTCATCCAGCAGCTGTTTGCCTGCCAGATCGGCCACCGTGCGGGCCACCCGCAGGATACGGTCATGGGCGCGGGCGGAAAGGCCCAAAGCGTCGTAGGAGGCGCGCAGCAGCCGCTCGGCGGCGGGGGTCATGCGGCAGACGCGCCGCACCTGCCCGGCGGTGAGCTGGGCATTGCAGAGCACACCCTCAAAACCCGGGGCGGTATAGCGCTTTGCCTGAATGGCCCGGGCGCTAAGCACCTGTTTGCGCAGATCGGCGCTGCTCTCGGAAGGGACGACGGCGTGCAGCTCGTCAAAGGCGATGGGGTCCATCTCCACGCACAGGTCGATGCGGTCCAGCAGCGGGCCGGACACACGGCTGCGGTACTGCCGCACAGCACTGGGCGAACAGGTGCACTGCCGGGTGGGGTGGCCGTAGTAGCCGCACTTACAGGGGTTCATGGCGGCTACCAGCTGGAAGCGGCTGGGATAGGTGGCACTGCCTGCCGCTCGGCTCACGGTGATCTGGCCGTCCTCCAGCGGCTGGCGCAGCACTTCCAGACTCTCGCGGGAGAACTCCGGCAATTCGTCTAAAAACAGCACACCGCAGTTGGCAAGGCTGCACTCGCCGGGCCGGAACTGTGCGCCGCCGCCAGCCAGAGCTGCGGCACTGGCCGAGTGGTGCGGGCTGCGGAAAGGCCGTGCAGAGATCAGGCCCCGGCCCTGCGGCAGCTGCCCTGCAATGGAATAAATTTTAGTGGTCTCCACGGCTTCCTCGCGGGTGAGCGGCGGCAGGATGCCGGGCAGACGCTTTGCCAGCATGGATTTGCCGGTGCCGGGTGCGCCAATGAGCAAAACATTGTGTCCGCCTGCGGCAGCAATGACCATAGCCCGCCGCGCCAGCGACTGGCCCATCACGTCCGAAAAATCCGGCACCTGTGCCCATGCGTCTGCAGGGTCAAAGGGAACAACAGCCGCCGGGGCAAGCGGGGAGATGCCGCGCAGGGCATCTACAACTTCGCGTGCCGTGTGGGCGGGGTAGACGGCCATGCTGTCGGCACAGGCCTCGGCTGCTTCGGCGGCATTCTCGGCAGGTACATACAGGGCGTGGGTGCCATTTTCTGCTGCAGCCAGCGCCATGGGCAGCACGCCGGAAACCGGCCGCAGGGTGCCGTCCAGTGCCAGTTCGCCCAGAAATGCCGCATCGGCAGGCACATCCTCCAGCTGGCCGCT
>OBVH01000804.1_pt1 | contig 12616 bp, 9 predicted proteins | sample 1495001 | NCBI WGS metagenome assembly OBVH01 (sample SAMEA2579959, study PRJEB22360) | human gut metagenome
GGCTGTCGCCATTGTCTCCGGCTTTGACTGCCAGATCCAGAGTATCGGAATGCACGAGGAACAGCCCTACGCTGGGATAATAGACATCCCGGTGGGAAAGCGTTCCGGAAGTGTCCTGTTTCATCAATTCCTCATAATGAAATACGGTCTGCATACGATAGAACAGATTCCCACCGTTCACTTCATCTGTGACAAGCTGACCCTGTCCCGCCTGGAAATCTTTTGCGGCGAACAGGCAGAGATCCTCCTGCCCGGTGGCCTTGCCAAAGAGATATTCCCGTACTCCTGCGCGACCGGCGATGGGAGAGCAGTCAGCAAAATTAAAATAGTATTTATCATTCACATGCACGTTCAGAATATAGGATGCAATATTTTTCACCTTATCCCACCGGAACAGAGTGTCGAAATGACCGTCGGTAACCGTGTTCAGCACAGTCATGGCACCGTATAGACATAGTCCCGCATGGCGATAATATTGGGCACCCTCCTCGCAACAGCCGTCATTGCCGTAATCCTTGAGAAAATAATCACAGCTTTCAGCGGCCTTATGCAGAATCGCCTGTAATGTGACAACTGTGTCAGACGTATTCTCTGGCAGGAACAACGGAGCATTTCCGCAGAATGTGCGCACCGGAGAGGACAACCGAGAGGACATTTCCACACTCCAGGGCATCAGGAACGTGGTCAGCAGTACATTCTGTGTACACCATACGGTCCAGTTGCACATAGGCTCATCGTCATGTCCCATCCACCAGAAATGTGCGGTCAGGTAGGGCAGCAGGATCCGGCGCTTCAGATTGTCCTCGATGCAGGTCAGGATAAAAGGGCTGACCGCATTCAAATCGTCTTCCAGCAGATAAGCCGCACAGGCCAGCAAAGCTCCGGTCTCGCAGGCGAACAGATCCATGACGGGCCTGGTCACATCCGGCAGGATCAACTGCGGGGTGTCGCGGATATAGGAGTTATGCGCGGGAAGCTGCCAGGCAGTCTCTTCGCAGATAGAATAAATACCGTTGAGAATATCATCCAGAAAACGTCCCTGATGTTCTACACATTCTGCCTGGATCAGATCATTTAAGGCATTACGTTTGGCAAAATAGAGGGCTTCAAAAGCAGCCCGGTCACCGTCTCTTTTAAAACGCATATAATCCGTGGCACGGATCACCGGAAAAGAGTAATTCAGTTTTTCCTCACCTGCCTGAATGAGTTTTTCTTTTAATGACTCAGGGAGAGTCTCATAGGATGTCTGCATAGAAGCTTTCGGAAAAGGCCGGAAAGACTGAAAAGTACCATGAAAAGTTTCGGCTGTTTCCAAAAAGCGTTTTTCTATATTATGATTGGCACAAGCTGTTTTATTGTTCTGATTGTTCATCGTTATGCTCCGTTATATATGTTAATTAAATTTCCCATTCACATATTCCGTGGGGGAGACACCCTCCACCCGTTTAAATACCTTGCTGAAATAGAAGGCACTCTCGAAGCCCAGAGCCTCTGCGGCCTCGTAGACCTTCATATTTTCTTCTTCCAGCAGCCGTTTGGCTTCCGTGATCTTGCAGATGTTGATATATTCACTGAAGCCGGTATCGTTGTATTTGCTGAACAGCTGGCTTAAGTAATTCGGGCTGATGCCGAATACCGCTGCTACTTCATTCAGGGACAACCGCTCGCTAACATGTTCATTAATATATTTCCGGACGTTAGTTACGATGTGGTTTTTATAATCCTTTCGACGGGATTGGAACAATTCGCACAGCTGTCCGCAGAAGAATTGCAGCCACTGGATCACGTGATCCACATTGGACTGCTTATAGAGGGAACGGTAGCCATCCGGATCTCCCGCAAAAAAGCCGGACACAATAGATTCCCCGTCCTGTAAAAGCGAAATCGACAGATAGAGAATATTGCTGGCAGCGTCCAGAGCCTGTACATAATGTCCCGGATGATCCTTGAACAGATCGCAGAGGGACTGAATTGTAGTCTGCAGAATATCCGGATCATACTCTTCAAAGGCTCTGGTGAGATCATTTTTAAACAGGCTGATGTTAAAAGAATTCTTGGCGTTTTCCTGCGAATGATCGGTATCGAAAGCTATAATTGCGTCCTTGGGTTCCGTATTCCGGAAGATCTGTCTCGCGTACTGGTAGGAGTCACAGATGGTAGCGGGAGTCTGAACCGGGATGCCGATGCCGCAACGCAGTGTTACATTATAGTAATTCTGCAGTGTTCCGCTGATGCTTTGCAGAATGTCTGTCAGACTTTCCACATAATCATCGGTATCGGAGGATTCCGCAAAGCAGAAAATCAGTGCAAAATGGCGCAGATCCAGAGACAACGCATAAAGAGGCAGATATTTAGCCCCCAGTTCCCGTATCATCTGTAACGAACTGGTGAACAGAGGCATCTGTTTTTCGGCAGACATCTGGTCGGCCTGAGGGCTGATAATCTCTCCGTAACAGCACACATAAGCACCGTAATCGAAATTCAGATTCAGATCTCTGCCCTGCAGACGGAACTGTTCTTCGGACTCGAACAGGTCATGCAGGAGACTGATCAGGAATTTGTCGTAAAAAGGATGAATATTTACGGCGGACAGCTGCTTTTTCCGAGATTGGGAAATCTGTGTGAGCACCCGGCCTATGGCATTTTTCAGTACTTCCGGTGTCAGTTCCAGCTTTACCAGATAATCGGATACCTGATAAGACAAGGCATCTCTTGCCATCTGGAAGTCTTCATAGCTGGTGAGGATGATAAAATAAGGGCAGTTATCCCCATAGCGTTCTCTGCATGTTTTCGCAAGATCCAGACCGTTCATGACCGGCATTTTAATGTCCGTGATCACGATGTCAGTAGATTTTTCTTCAATAATCTTCAGCGCCGCCTGACCGTTCATGGCAGTTCCACAGATCTCGATATTCATTTCGTTCCAGTTCAGCATGGAACGGATTCCAGCCTGAACCAGAGGTTCGTCATCCACAATTAAAAGCTGATACATAGTAACTCCATTCTGGACAGCTTCCTGTCCGGATTAAGTGTTTTCAGATGAAATAGTTTCGGATGAAACAGTTTCATTGTTATGCAGAGGAATATTCGGTATGTGTATGGACATAGTCGTATATTCCCCTTCTTTGCTTTCTATGGTAATGCCATATTCTGCACCAAATTGGTATTGTAAGCGTTTATGCACATTGCTGACACCGATTTCCCGGAAGAAATCCGCGGAACTGTCGTCGTTGGAGCGTAATACCTGTGCAGCTTTATCCGCTGTCATGCCTACACCGTCATCTGTGACATCAATACGGATCTTTTCGGTGTTGTCCGATGTCTCATAGCCGACATGTATCCGGATGTGTCCGGCACAGCCCTTCGGTTCGATACCGTGGAAAATTGCATTTTCCACCAGAGGCTGCAATGTAAACTTGATAATCTCACTGTTGTACAGAGATTCATTATCCACCTGAATCCGTATTGATACCCCCCGGAATGTCAATGGTAAGGGTGCCGCCGTAGCGGTAGCTCTGAATGGTGAAATAGTTCTCCAACAGAGATAATTCTTCCCGGATATCGATCAACAGGCTGGTGCCTTTGGAAATACTTTTTAACAGACGGGACAGGGAGGTGGTCATCTCGGAGATACCGGTTGCCCCCTGTATGGTTGCCATCCATTTGATAGAGTTCAGTGTATTATACAGGAAATGAGGATTGATCTGGCTTTGCAGCATCTTGTATTCCAGATCCTGTTTCTGTTTCTCATCTTCCAGTCGTTTCTCCATAAGTTCCGATACATTTTCCGACAGATCATTGATTCCCCGTCCGATATCCCCAAGTTCGTGATCCCATTCCACAGAAGGGTCTCTGGAGAAGTCTCCGCCGGCGATGCGTACCATCCGTGTCTGCAGCCTGGATACAGGTACCGTGATCATACGATTCATCAACAGCATCAGAACGACACCGATAGACAAAATGCCGATCAGGATGCAGGCAAGGATTCCCATGAACAAAACCGCCTGATTGGTCCGCTCCGCATGTGAAATACTCTGACTTAAGTAGCAGTCCGGCATATTTAACGGAGTGGTGACCAGAATCTGTTCTCCCATGGTAGCACTGTGGATTTTGGAAATCTGTGTGGTGCCCGTGAGAGAATATGTGCTCAGGTCATCCAGAATACTATATTCGGGCGTAAATTCCTGCAAGCCTCCGTTTTCATAAATATAGGTATGTCCTGCAATGGACAGATAGAGAAAGCTGTCTGACGGACAACTGTAATCCTTCAAAGGTATGGTGAACAGATCTGCGGATATTTCGATGAACAGATATCCTGCCTGCCTGTTATTGTATTGGTAGGTAATGGGACGGATCACAGGTAATACTTTACGTCCCGCACGGTGAAAAGGATCGGATACAATACCGGGCGAAAAATCATAATCATCGGCAGTCAGTAATTCTTCATAATAAGGAAGCTCCGGAATCAGCGTTGCAAGATCTGCGGTAGAAGAGTACGTTGCGGTTACCACCTGCAGATAATGCTCCTGTGAGACAATGGCAATTCTGGGCATATAATTATAAGAAGAATTCCGGCTGCATTCCTCGTAGAAGGAATCATAAGTGGATACGGACAGGACAGAGCCGGGATTGGGGTTATGTTCAATATAATTGGCAATATTGGAATCTGTCTGGCAATATCTGACCAACCGGTACACTTCATCAATACTGTTGTCCATGGATTCCGACAACAGTCGCAGGCTGGTCTCGGTGGACTGGATCAGAGTGTTCTGCAGATAGTGCCGGAATATGTAATAACTGAACAGGCTGATCAACAGGCACATTCCCAAAATGGCACTCAGAGTGAAAATCAATATGCGATTTCGTATGCTTTTTGAGTGATAAACAGTCTTTTTCATGCATTCAGTATAACATAACGAAAGAAAAAAGGTAGTTGGAAAAACAAGATACTAAAAAAAGTGCATGTTAAAATAAAAAAATACATTTTCTGAAAGCGCTTTCTGAAAAAATGTAAACAAATTATAAAAAATTGTGAATACTATTATAAATTTTTCCATGTCATGTCTCGGCCTTTTTCGTTATACTTTAGTTACAGTCAAGGAACCGATAACAACGGATTCGTAACAGACGTAACATAGTATCAAATTAACAGGAGGGTTTACATGAAAAAGAAAGTATTAAGTTTAGTACTGACAGCAGCAATGATGACCACCATGCTTGCAGGCTGCGGCAGCTCCGATAACGGCAGCACAGCAGCTTCCACCGGTGAGGCACCCGCAGCAGCAACCACTGAGGCTGCAGCAGCTTCCACGGAAGCAGCACCTGCAGAAGAAGTTACTTTAAAGTGGGCTATCTGGGATCAGGAGACCACACAGTACTGGGGTGACATTAAAGATGCATATGAAGCATCTCATCCCGGTGTAACCATTGAGATGGTAGACCTTGGTTCTACCGATTACATGACCGTTCTGGCAACTGAGCTTTCCGGCAGCGGCTCCGATTTCGATGTAGTAACCGTCAAGGATGTACCCGGATATGCAACGCTGGTACAGAAGGGATCTATTCTTTCCCTGGATGATTACATCTCCAAAGATGGCGTGGATTTAAGCAAATACGCAGGTGTTACCGATCAGGTAACTGTAGACGGAAGCCTGTATGAGCTGCCTTTCAGAAATGACTTCTGGGTATTGTTCTATAACAAGGATCTGTTTGATGCCAAGGGTGTTGCTTATCCTACCAACGATATGACCTTTGATGAGTACGATGCTCTGGCAAGAGAGATGACCGATACCACCTTCGGCTCTCAGGTATACGGTGCTCATTATCACACATGGAGAAGTGCAGTTCAGCTGTTCGGTGTTCTGGATGGTAAGCATACTATTTTGGATGGAAACTATGATTTCTTCAAACCTTACTATGAGATGGTTCTGAATCAGGAAGCTGACGGTGTATGCAGAAAGTACACGGATCTGAAGACCGAAGGTTTACATTATTCCGCAGCATTCTCCGGTGGAGACGTAGCAATGATGAACATGGGCTCCTGGTTCATCGCAACCATGATGTCCAACCTGAAGTCCGGCGAATATGATTCCAGCCTGTGCGGTAACTGGGGTATCGTTAAGTATCCCCATGCAGAAGGCGTAGAGCCCGGTTCTACTCTGGGTACCATCACCGGTCTGGCTGTAACCACTGCAAGTGATACTCCCGATGCGTCCTGGGATTTCGTTAAATGGGTAAGCGGTGAAGAAGGCGCAGCAGTTATGGCTTCCAGTGGTAACTTCCCTGCAATGATGACTGATGAAGTAGTAGACATGATCTCCGGTCTGGAAGGATTCCCCACTGATGAAGCCAGCAAGGAGGCTCTGACTGTATCCAACCTGTATCTGGAAGTTCCTTACGCTCCCAATGTATCTGAGATTAACTCCGCTCTGGATTCCTATCATGGAAGCATCATGACCGGTGAGATGAGCATTGATGATGGTATTGCTGCAATGAATAAAGCGGTAGCTGACCTTCAGGCTCAGTAATGAAGATCTTCTCTATAAAAGTATTGAATGTTTGTTGAATGTTGAATAAGACTTAAGGGGTCGTACCTACGGCCCCTTTCTTATCAGAAAAAGACGCAAAAGATGACACAAAAAGCGTTTGAAAGGAGAATTGTTATGCGGAAATTAAGCCGTCAAACCAAAAGAGATCTGGTGGCCTACTCCTTTATTGCACCTAACTTTATCGGTTTCTGCGTATTTACTTTGATCCCCATTATTTTTGCCTTTGCCCTTGCTTTCATGAAGTGGGACGGGAGTAACCCGATCCAGTGGGCAGGCATCAGTAATTTTACAAGACTGTGGAAAGATACTTTCTTTATCGCAGCATTTAAAAACACCATTATTTATTGTATCGGTACCGTGCCTCTGACCATGATCGCATCTCTGGCACTGGCCATCGTGTTAAATCAGAAAGTAATAGGAAGAGGTATTTTCAGAACCCTTTTTCCCATATGTAGCTTCTCTGGTAGCAATCACCGCAGTATGGAAAATGCTGTTCCACCCCTCCAAAGGACCTGTGAACAACATTCTGCTGAACGTTTTCAATGTACCGCAGGATCAGCTTCCCCAGTGGTTCACCGGCGGACTGGTACTGTTCTCCATGATTCTGTTCAGTGTATGGAAATATATGGGTTATTATATGGTAATCTACCTGGCAGGCTTACAGGGAATCTCCTCTGAACTGTATGAGGCAGCCAGCCTGGACGGTGCAAATACCTGGCAGAAATTCCGTTATGTGACCTGGCCGCAGTTGTCTTCCACGACCTTCTTCGTAGTAGTCATGCTGACCATCAACTGCTTCAAGGTGTACGATATCGCCATCATGCTGGCAGGCGGTGGAAGCGGAGAATTAACCACTTCAGCAACCGTTCTGGTATACTACATCTATCAGAAAGCATTTATTGACTGGGATCTGGGCTACTCCAGCTCTGTAGCAATGGTACTGTTCCTGATGGTACTGTTCGTAACGATCATTCAGTTCCGCGGTCAGGCAAAGAGGGAGAAAGCATAATGGCAATCTTGGCTTTGAAGGTTCTCGATAAGGACAGCAACACCATCTGCGTCAGCAGCGGTGAGGATTTTGTGGATCTGGTCTGCACCCATACCTATGAAGAGGGTGACCGGATCGTGCTGGAGACCGATGAGAAAAATATACATGTACATTTACAGGTGGATGATGCTCTTGGGGATGCTTTCGTATACATAACCGACAATGTATCCTATTATGTTCCCTTCGGGGAAAAAAGGATCAGCATGTCCCCTAAGGTATTTTCCGGAAATAAACATTATCTCTATGCGGAAGTCGCAAGAGAAGATGAAATCACAGCTTACCGGAACCTGGCACTGAATCCTGCAGACCAGCATATGGATGTTCCCTGTTATCCGCATGCGACAGCCAATGTGGAGACCAGAGGCGAGAGTGTATTCGCAGCGAAAAACGCCATTGACGGTGTCCGGGCGAACCTCTCCCACGGAGAATGGCCCTACGAATCCTGGGGAATCAACATGCAGGATGATGCAGCTATGAAGCTGGACTTCGGCAGACCGGTACTGGCAGACAGGATCGTGTTGTACACCAGATCCGATTTCCCGCATGACAACTGGTGGCAGCAGGTAACGATCCGGTTTTCCGATGGCAGTGAACAGGAATTTCCCTTAGAGAAGAGCAGCAGGGCACATGTACTGCCGATCCCCGAGAAAGAGATCACCTGGCTGGAGCTTTGCAACCTGATCAAAGCAGAAGATCCATCCCCCTTCCCGGCACTGAGTCAGATTGAAGTGTACGGCAGGGTAAAACGTTAGGAGGCGCACAGATTATGAAATCAGCACATAAAAAAGCCGTTTTGGGCAAAGTGATCGTATATGCGATTCTCATTCTGATCGCAGTGGTCATGATCATTCCTTTCCTGTGGATGCTTTCCGCATCCATCAAGAGTGACAGAGAAGTATTCCAGATGAATCCTTTTGTATGGATCCCTGCGAACCCCAAGTGGGACAATTACGTGAAGATCTGGACGAAGATTCCCTTTGGCAGATTCGTGGGAAATACGGTATACTTAACATTGATCGTTACTTTCTTACAGTTACTGACCAGCAGTTTTGCAGCATATTCCTTTGCAAAACTGGACTTCCGTCATAAGAACGGATTGTTCCTGGCATACATCGCAACCATCGCAATGCCCTGGCAGGTATATATGGTACCTCAGTTTATCATGATGAGAAGAATGGGACTGAACGATAAGCTGCTTGCTATGATCTGCCTGCAGGCGTTTTCCGCATTCGGTGTATTCATGATGAAGCAGTTCTATGAAGGCATTCCCGACGATCTGTGTGAAGCCGCCAGAATCGACGGTATGAGTGAGTACCGGATCTATGCCAGCATCATGCTGCCGTTGTCGAAGCCGGCACTGTCCACACTGACGATCTTCACCTTCGTGGCGACATGGAACGACTATCTGGGACCTCTGATCTACTTAAAGAGTCAGGAGAAGAAGACCATCCAGCTGGGATTAAAAATGTTCATCAGCCAGTACTCTTCCGATTACGGTCTGATCATGGCAGGATCGGTATTGTCGCTGATCCCGGTACTGATCGTATTCCTGGTATTGCAGAAATACTTTGTAGAGGGTGTTGCCTCTACGGGACTGAAGGGATAACAGATAACAATGTATTTTCACAAGCCTGTGCCGGTTCCATGTCACAGGCTTGTATAATAAAAATGCATAATAAGGTAAAGGATAAGACTATGATAACATTTGACGAAAAGAAATATCCGCAGATCACAGATGCGGAGATCAAAGACGCTCTGCAGTTTTCCACGGAGCAGGTAATCCGGGATCTGCCGGAATTTACAGAGAAGTTCCAGAAAGCATACAGCGAGAACGGTTTCTATCAGCCGATTCCGAACAATTACTGGACCTGTGGGTTCTGGACTGGAGAGATCTGGCTGGCTTATGAATATTCTCAGGATGAAAGGCTGAAAAAAGCCGGGGAAGTTCAGGTAAAGAGCTTTTTGGATCGTATAGACAAGAAAATCGAAGTGGATCATCACGATATGGGATTTCTGTATTCCCCTTCCTGCGTGGCAGCTTATAAGCTGACCGGCAGCAAAGAGGGCAGAGAAGCAGCCATCAAGGCAGCAGACCAGCTCATCACCAGATATCATCCGGTAGGGGAGTTTATTCAGGCATGGGGACCCATGGATGCACCGGAGAATTACCACCTGATCATTGACTGTTTACTGAATCTGCCTCTGTTGTACTGGGCATCCGATGAGACTGGAGATCCGAAATACCGTGACATTGCGGAGAAACATATTCATACCGCTGTTGCCAATGTGATCCGTGAGGATTATTCTACCTGGCATACCTTCTTTTTTGATATGAAGACGGGAGCACCGGATCATGGTGCCACCTGTCAGGGATACCGTGACGGTTCCGCCTGGGCGAGAGGTCAGGCCTGGGGCGTCTACGGTATGGCACTGGCTTACCGTTATACCGGAAGAAAAGAATATATTGATCTGTTCCGGCATGTAACAGAGTATTTTCTGGCACATCTGCCCAAAGATCTGGTACCTTACTGGGATCTGGAATTCACCGACGGGGATGACCAGCCGAGAGATTCTTCTTCCGCTTCCATCGCGGCTTGTGGTATGCTGGAAATGGCGAAATATCTGGAGCCGGAAGAAGCAGAGCATTACATTACACTGGCAAAACAGATCATGCGGTCTGTCTATGTGGGCTATGCCGTAAAGGATCCGAAGGAATCCAACGGACTGGTGCTGCACAGCACCTACTCAAACCATTCTCCTTACAATACCTGCAATCATTACGGCGTAGACGAGTGCAATTCCTGGGGAGATTACTTCTACATGGAGGCACTGACCCGGTTATTGAAGGATTGGAGAGAGTACTGGTAGATTATATTAAATTGATATCATACGAAGCCCATACAGATACGCATGCCTTGATGTAAGGTCTCCGAGTGTGGATTTTCTAAAGAAAAGTGGCTTAGTTTTTCTCATTATGACGGGCCCGCCTACAGTCGACATCCATGTCGACGATCGGCTGACGCGAACATCGTGTTCGCTTTCGCCCTGTTGCCAGACCACTTTTCAAGAAAATCTCACACTCTACGACAAACATCTTCGGCATGGCATCCTGTCTGGGCTTCTGTAAGAAGTATTTCTAATATAGGAATATAGTTACTACGTTTGTTATTTTGGAGGGACTAACTGCATGAACTTACATAGCAAAAAAGATTTTCAGGACTGTATGTTATCTATCCTGGAGCCGTTAAAACCCTATTACAGTGAAGAAAAGGCGAGATTGACGTTGGGCGTTACCATGGCACATTATGACATCGGTGCCACATGGATGGAAGCCTTTTCCCGTCCCTTATGGGGACTGGTGCCCTTTTGGGCAGGCGGTGGAAAAGAGCCGGAATTCGAAGAGATCTATCGCAAGGGCCTGACGGCCGGAACCGATGAGAAGAACCCGGAATATTGGGGAGAATGCACCTCTTTTGATCAGAGATTCGTGGAGATGGCAGCCATTTCCTATGGCATTATGTTTGCCCCCGAAGTGGTATGGGATCCTCTCACGGAAGCACAGAAGGAGAATCTCTGCAACTATTTAAATAAGATCAATGAGCATCCTCTGCCGGTGTGTAACTGGATCCTGTTCGCCGTACTGGTGAACATTGCAATGAAAAAGGTGGGACGCCGGTATAGCCCCGAGATGCTGGAAGAATATCTGGAAGGGCTGGAGACCTTCTATCTGGGTGAAGGCTGGTATCAGGACGGAGATTCCGGTCAGAAGGATTACTATATTTCCTTTGCCATCCATTTTTACAGCCTGATCTATGCCGTGATTATGGAGAAAGATGACCCGGAGCGGGCAACAAAATACAAGGCGAGAGCCATGGAATTCGCAAAGCAGTTCATTTACTGGTTCGATGAAGAGGGCGAGGCCATTCCTTTCGGCAGATCCCTGACCTATCGTTTCTCTCAGGTAAGCTTTTTCAGTGTCTGCCTGCTGGCAGGACTGGAGCCGTTCCCGGTTCCCGTGATGAAAGGTCTGATCGCAAGGCATCTGCGCACCTGGCTGAAGCGTCCGATCTTCGACAGAGATCATGTGCTGACCATCGGCTATGGATATCCGAATCTGACCATGGCGGAGCGGTACAATGCCCCCGGTTCTCCTTACTGGGGCATGAAGGTGTTTGCCTTTTTGTTGCTTCCCGATGATCATCCCTTCTGGAGTGTGGAAGAGGCACCATTGCCGAAGCTGGCACCGGCCTGTCCCCAGAAGTATGCCGATCTGTTTGTCTACCATTACGGCAATCACACCACAGCATTTGCACCAGGCGTCTACAGCCCTAACGGACACGGCCAGATCGTGGCAAAATACGGAAAGTTTGCTTATGATACCCGGTTCAGTATCAGCGTGGCAAAGTCCTGCTACGAGCTGCATGAGAATGCCCCGGACAATATGCTGGCGTTCTGGATCGATGGTTATGTCTATGTGCGCCGGATCTGCGAGGAGTCAAAGATCACGGAGAACGGAGTATGGTCGAAGTGGAGTCCCTATCCCGGCATTACGGTAGAGACCACGATCACCCCGGATGCCGGTGGACATACCAGAGTACATAAGATCACCAGCGAGATTGACTGCGTGGCCTACGACTGTGGATTTGCAGTCAGCAGAGGTGATTTTGAAGAGGTCGGCTTTGCGGAAAAGGTGGACGGTATGTCCGCCCAGGCCAGCAACGAATTCTGCAGTTGTACTGTCAGTGCGGTATTGGATGAAAATACACAGGTTAACGAAGTGGCAGACAAGCCGCCCGTAGGCTACATGATCACCGTAGATCCCAACACTAACCTGCTCTACACCAAGACCAAGATCCCCGCAGTGAAATACCATATCAGCAAAGGGGAACAGGAAATCGTGACCAGAGTGGATGCGGAAGTTATCTAGAGGTTTTTGCATTTTAAATTGAGAGTTAGTGAAATAATCCCGTAGCCCTTGGCAGGGTATAAGAAACGCGGCACGCTCGCGCTCTGTCGCAGA
>OBVH01000809.1_pt1 | contig 12540 bp, 13 predicted proteins | sample 1495001 | NCBI WGS metagenome assembly OBVH01 (sample SAMEA2579959, study PRJEB22360) | human gut metagenome
CCATTCTTCACATGCTCGTCCAGCTTAAGGAACAGTTCTGGCATCGCCCCGTAAGTGCCTCCGATGGCTCCTTCTGCTCCGATCACGCGGCCGCTCATAAACTGCTCGTCCGGACCGTTGAAGATAATATAGTCTTCTCCCGCAGCCTGCTTGAACATCTGGATATCCTGCACTGGCATAGAAGAATTCTTAACACCGATTACTCTTGGGTTCTTTCTCATTTCCTCAAACAGGCCCATGGTAAGCGCGACGCCTGCAAGCTGCGGAATATTATAGATTACAAAATCAGTATTTGGAGCTGCTGCACTGATATCATTCCAATACTGTGCAATTGCATACTCTGGTAGATGGAAATAAAGCGGTGGAATTGCTGCAATTGCATCAACACCAAGGGTTTCTGCATGTTTTGCAAGTTCCTGACTATCCTTTGTGTTATTGCATGCAACATGAGCAATAACTGTCAGTTTTCCTTCAGCTGCTTTCATTACATTTTCAAGAACAATTTTACGATCCTCAACACTCTGATAAATACACTCGCCTGAAGAACCATTGACGTAAACACCTTTTACGCCTTTTTCTACAAAGTATTTCGTTAATGCCTGAACTCCTTCTGGACTAATGTTTCCGTCCTTGTCATAGCATGCATAAAATGCCGGGATAACGCCTTTGTACTTCTCAAGATTTCTCATAATTTTTTACTCCTTTTATAAAATAAATATCGTTCGTATTGCTACCTGTGTTATCGTTCCATTTCCGCTACAAATGATTTTGTAATCAACTGTGGTCTTGTAATAATTGATCCAACAACAACGCTATAAGCTCCCAACTCAATTACATGTCGAGCCTTTTCAGGTGTATTGATATTACCCTCTGCAATGACTCTATGCTTTGCTTTGGCTACTATTTCTCTTAAAATTTCAAAATCATTAGCCTCAATTTTGGCACCATTGCTTTGTTTTGTATAACCAACCATTGTTGTTCCAATAAAATCAAATCCCAGCTCATCTGCATGAAGTGCTTCTTCTACAGTAGAACAATCTGCCATCCACAACTGGTCTGGATATTTTTCTTTTACCTCATGGAAAAATTCATCCAATGTTTTATTTCCCGGTCTCTTTGAAATTGTCGCATCCATTGCAATAATTTCCGGTTTTACTTCCATCAGTTCATCGATTTCCTTCATTGTTGGAGTAATATAGATATCACTGTCCGCATAGTCTCTTTTCACGATTCCAATAATCGGAAGATCTATCTGCGACTGTATCTCTTTAATATCTTCTTTCGTATTTGCACGAATACCACTCGCTCCGCCTTCTTTTGCTGCTAATGCCATTCTTCCCATAATAAATGAAGAATGTAATGGTTCCTCTGGTAACGCCTGACAAGATACGATCAACTTACCTTTTAGATTCTCCACCTTGTGATTCATTTTCCTGACCTCCTTCATTCTGATGGTATTGTAAAATCTTTTGAAACGTTTTTCAATACATCACTTCGTTTCAGTAACATGTTTCATCTTTTTTGACTATATATGCTTTTTTACAGATCAAATCACCTATTTCTTTATTAATCATGCACAATTCTATGGTTTCAATTTCAATTTATGAAACTCATTTCTCTTTTTATTCTATCTATTGAAATTTCTATCAAAACTCTTATACTTAATGACAAAACTATAAGAGATAAAATGGAGAAAAAGATGTCCCTCGGCAAGCTTACACTATAGGAATCAAAAATATCTTAATTAATAACCTCTTTTATAATGGATTTGGCTCACAATAGAAAAAGGCTCTAAAAATCGTCCAGACTATTGATATACTCCTCTAAGTAAAACATAAGATATAAACCTACTTAGGGGATTCTATGTCTTGGAAAAGTAAGTTGAGTCAAATTTTTACTTTCAAATTACGCCCATGATGAAAAAATTTTATATACACCATCATTGAGCATATTGGTTCTTATTATCTTTTTGGTTGTATCACTTATCCTGCTTAGAGTGTTCAACAGAAAATATGCGGTGGCTTTGGATTTATGAGCCACCGCATATTTTTACACATATTTACTTACCAACCCTATTACTTGTAACCAGCATAGAGGCATATAATAGGTTTCATTATGCTGAATAAAATGATTTTGCCTCTCTGACAAAGAGATCTGTCAAAAGAGTTTACCCCCTGTACCGGAGTATTTGGCTGATATGTTCCCCTTTCTCACTTCTTTTGTACCTTCATCCAAGACTATTAAAATAGACAAATTTTTTTCATATTTCGTCATAATTTACAAACTTATAATAGCTTCCTTGCATCTTGAAACACTGCCTAGGACTGATTGTAATTGGATCCTTCTCAAAAAAAGCGTATAGGTTCACATTTTACATTCATGATATCTGCCATTCCATCTTCTTCCAATCCCAGTTTGGATTTTTTAATACTCATAAGCACTGCATACCACTTTCTGTTCTTATGCCGAAGTACTGCATTGTCCGGAGATTTTTCCCAGAGATATTCCGGAATGGTTCCGTATTGCCTTTTTACATATTTAAAAATATCTTCCCGTTTCACTGATACCCCCCACTGATTGTATTCCGTATTTTTATAAAAGACAGGGATAATTCCCTGCCTTACATTTCATCCTCTATTCAAACTGATTTTTTCCTTCATCATACTCATAATCAATCGTTTTAAGTTTTTCTGTCAATGCTTCTTTTGAAACGTCTATATCTTCACAGAGCGCATCCAGGCTCGGATAGTAATCTCTCAGTTTTGTATTTACCACGCTCAGAAGAAGCATCGGATCATTCGGTAATCCTGTCAGCATTTCCAGCACCTCTTTTCTGTCATCACGTATTCCATCCGGATGTCATGTGCCTCTGCAGGAATCTGATCTGCCATCTGCACCTCAAACGCAAGCCCGATCGTGTGAACCTCTCCCGCTTTCTGAAGATAGGCATCGTAAAAACCTCCTCCATATCCGATTCGCCTTCCCGACAGATCAAATGAGACACCGGGAACAAGTATCAAAATGTCGTTCTCTCTCCGGCAGCAGTATGCCGCTTTCGCACTCTCTTTTGGCTCTAAAATTCCAAACGCACCGGGTTTCAGATCATCCAGAGACTCTATGTAATAAAACTCCATTTTCCGTTTTCCCGTCACCTTTGGAACAGCTGTCTTTTTTCCTGCTTTGCGCGCAGCACGTAATATCTGGTCTGTACAGACCTCTGTCTGAAAAGATACATAACACCAGATTTCTTCTGCCTGCTCAAACAAAGGATGGGAGACAACTCTTCTGGTGATCCTGTCGCTGTATGTCTCCCGCTCACTTTCTGTCAGCCGGTCTCTGGCACATAACATCTGTTTTCTAATGTCCTGCTTTGTTTCCAAATTTCTCTCCCAGATTAACGATCGTACCGTCTTTTTCTTCCACATCGATATTATTGAGCTGACTTCTCAAATTGCGTTTGAATGCATCAATATATTCCTGTCTGAGAATCTTTTGTTCTTTCTTTTCCGCATCAGTCAGTCCTTCTGCTTTTGATTTTCTATACAGTTCATTGATTCTTTTTACCTTTTGTTCGTCCATGATCTTATCCTTTCCCAAAAATTCTTTCTCCATCTTACACTATTTCTTGATTTTCGTCTACCCCGCTGTTTTTAGCTGGAATAATTTTCCAGAAATGCGTAAAGTTCCTCCTCTGTTTCAACATATTTTTTTTGCTTTACATTTGTCTGCACTTCTTTCGGCAGTTCTTCAAACGGAATGTCTGTAAATTCATAAATTGTAGATTTATCAGACAGATAGACGACCACATACCCATGCAGCTCTGCCAGATAATATCCTTCATTTTTTTCTGCTTCCCCTTTCACGGCAACACTTCTTTGCTGTTTATCCTGCTGCCGCGCCATCTGCCTGTCCATCACATACTGGTAACTCACCTGATATCCGATTCCGAGCAGACTGACAAACACAAACAAGGCCACAAAAAAGCCAATACAGTATTTCTTCTTCATAAAAGTCCGACTCCTTTTTTCATACAGTATTGGCTCTTTGTACCGGTTTTATTCAGTTCACTTGATTTTGTCAATCCAGATATTCAATGTCATCATCGTCGTCCAGGTCTCTCTCCTGTGGGAAAATCTTAAAACGTTTGCAGACTCTTAAGATCCGTCCGCCCATTGGCAGTGCCAGCATATCTGACTCGGAAAGCGTTCCTACCCGGATCACCGCCACTGCGTACACCAGCATGGCAATGATGATAGAAAGTCCATTTGCCAGAAATCTTCCCGGCATCAGGGTGCTAAGAAGCTTGTTGGACACAAACGCCGCCACTCCCATGATCAAAGCTGCCAGAAACGGCTTGATATAACATGTCTTGAAATCCTGTCTGAATCCACTTGCCTTATATACATCCTTCATATTCAGCACACACATACAAAGACTGAAGATCACATTACTGAATACGAGAGAATAAATCCCCCATTTGAAAACAACCAGCATCAAAAGGACTGCCACAAGATGGATTCCCAGTGAAATCAGCGCATTCTTTGCCGGTGCAGTCAGCCGGTCCAGTCCCTGCAAAATCGAGTTTGTAACTGTTGAGGAACTGTACAGTACAACTGTGATCGCCCCGGATGCCAGCATCAGTGCAGGCTCCGTTCTGGAATCTCCGTAAAGGAACTGCATGATCGGCGATGCCAGTACCACAAATCCCACAAAACAAGGAATCGCGATCAGCATGGTGAGACGGATCGTCTGATTGATCTTATTCTGCATCTGCGTCCGGTTTCTGGAGGCAACTGCCGCTGTCAGTGCCGGAATAACAGATGCTGCAAGTCCGTTCGCCATCGCAAGCGGGATGTTGATCAACGTATTGTATTTTCCTGTGTAAATTCCCTGTGGAATGATATATTCTTTCAAGGTGACTCCCTGTGCTGCCATGATCTTTGCAAACAAGGTCAGGTCAATAATCTGATTGATATTATAGATTGCCGTACTGAACAGGATCGGGGCGATCGTCAGAAGAAGAACCTTCAAAATCTGCCCATATCCATCCTGATGTTTCGTGCGGTCTCTTCTCATCTGCCGCATCATCACTTTTTGAAACAGTACAAACACAAACATCAAAAACAACAGTGCGACCAGTGCTCCCGTAGCCGTTCCCGCCGTTCCTCCCGCTGCCCCGTAGGCCGGTTCAAGCAAAGGATTGTCCTGCTTTTTCGCAGCCGCCATCCCCACTTTGATCATGATGCTGGCTCCTACGATATTGACTGTTGCATTGATGATCTGCTCCAAAACCTGGGAGATTGCAGTCGGAACCATAGTTCCCATTCCCTGAAAATATCCGCGCATTACACCGAGCACTGCCACGATAAACAGCGCCGGAGCCAGCACCTTGAGTGTATAGACACTAAGCGGCGATTCCATCAGATGTCTGGAGATCATATCCGCCCCCAGAAAGATTGCCAGTGCCACAAATGCCCCCACGGAAACCGCAAACATCATTGCACATTTAAAAATACGAAATGCGTTTCTTGGCTGGTACATCGCCATCTTTGTGGAGACCAGCTTGGATACCGCGATCGGAAGACTGAAGGAGGACAGCATCAGTGCCATCGCATAAATCTCATATGCATATCCGAGAAATCCATTTCCCTCATCTCCGATAATATTGGTCAGCGGAATCCGGTACAATGCCCCGATAATCTTTACGATCACTGCCGCCGCTGCAAGGATTGCTCCCTGTATCAAAAATTCATTCTCTTTTGACTGTTTTTTTCTTCTTTTGTTCTTCTGTATATCCGCCATCCGTCTCCTCCGTCACGCCCTTAAAATCTGGACTTTTTCCATGATTTCACGCTGCCTTTCTTCCATGACCAGACGCTCCTCTTCTTCCATATGGTCATATCCGAACAAATGAAGCATACTGTGTGCGATCAGAAATGCAAATTCCCGTTTCGGTGAGTGTCCATAGGCCTCTGCCTGTGCAAGTACCTTCTCCTTGGAAATAACAATGTCACCAAGCATCAGTTCTCCAGATTCCGGATTAAATGCTTCGGCCTCCTCTTCCACAAACGAGAAATCTCCCGGAGTCTCATATTCCAGCATCGGAAACGACAAAACATCCGTTGCCCGGTCGATCTGACGAAACTCCTCGTTCATCCGGTGGATCTCATCGTCTGTGGTCAGCAGCAGATTGATCTCTGCTTCATAAGGACATCCCTCATATTCCAATGCGGCTTCCACCACCAGATCTGCCACTTCTTTCGTTTCAAACGGAAGTGTGATTTCTCCTTCTTCTTCTAAATACAAACTCATGATTTTCTCCTTTTTGTACCGCCCTTTGTACGGGTGCTCTTCTTTTCATACTCTTCATATGCCTTTACGATCTTCTGTACAAGCGGGTGGCGCACTACATCCTTGCTTGTCAGTGTGCAGATGCTGATCCCCTCCAGATTTTTTACCACCTTGACTGCTACATCCAGACCGGAAACCGTTCCTGCCGGAAGGTCCTTTTGGGTGGCATCTCCGGTGATCACGACTTTGGAACCAAATCCGATCCTTGTCAGAAACATTTTCATCTGTGCCGGCGTCGTATTCTGTGCCTCATCCAGAATGATAAACGCATTGTCCAGTGTTCTTCCTCTCATATAAGCAAGAGGTGCAACCTCGATCAGACCTTTTTCTGAATTTTTTGCAAAACTTTCCGCTCCCATGATCTGATACAATGCATCATAAAGAGGACGCAGATAGGGATCGATCTTGCTCTGAAGATCTCCCGGTTTTTCTCCTGCCTCTATCGCAGGCCTGGTAAGGATAATACGGCTCACTTCATTTCTCTGAAACGCTGTGATCGCCATAGCCATGGCAAGATAGGTCTTTCCGGTTCCCGCAGGTCCCAGCCCAAACGTGATCATTCCTTCCCGAATGGCATCTACATAACGCTTCTGTCCCAGCGTCTTCGGTTTGATCGGTTTTCCCTGCAATGTGTGACAGATCAATTCCCGATCCATCTCCACCATCGCCTCCTCCTGATCCTCATAGACCAGTGACATGGCATAATCTACATTCTGTTCCGTAATCTCATTTCCTCTTTTTGACAGAGCAGCAAGCTGATCCAATACCCGCCTTGCCTTCTCTGCATTTTTATCTTCACCTAATATCTTCACTTTGCCTTCTCTGGCGATCAGTGTCACATGAAACGTCCGCTCCAGCTTTTTTGCATACGCATCAAACTGCCCGAACACATTTCTCTCGTGCTCCGCCGGTATATCAATCATCAGTTCTGAAAGACTCATCCTTCTTATTCCTTTCAATCTCTAATATTTCTGTATCTGCTTTTTTTGCAATGTCTTCATTCAGGTATAAGCTCCCTTTTGCAACCGCAGATTTTTTGCCTATGTGTATTTTAACACTATTTCCCTGTATTTGAATACCTTTTTCCTTCAATTCCTTTGAAAATTGTTTGAAGTTTTCGCTCAATTTCTTTTGAATTTCTTCATTTGTATATCTTTTTTCTTTTATCTGGTATGATTTTGCAACTTTTACCCCATAAAATAGTGGAAGATGAAAATTTTCTCCCAGGGTCACCTGACATTTCATCACATATTGTTCACTTTTCGGAAAAGAATTTTTCACACTTCCAAGATGACATTCCCAGTTTTTAAATTCCACAAAAACCTGCATCCGTTTTTGGTTCTGATACCTCTTTTCTTCATAGTATGTGCTGATTTCATCCTCATATTCTGTCTGCGTGTCTGCCCTAATATCCGCATCTGCCTGCTCATACTGATATTCTACCACCTCTTTTGCATCATTGCACACCTCGATTCTGCCTGACACAAGGATATCCCCCTTTTTCACCTGATCCCCGACATGCACCATGGGAACTCCGGAACGTGTCACCATCTTTGTGATCACCCCGTCCTGTTCTGCGATCAGATCACAGGGTTTTTCTTCCTTTTGCACCTCCTGAAACGTATCTTCATTCTCCTTGATCTGTATTTTCAGCCTGCTTCCATCGATGGAGGCTGAGACCCACACAATATCATCATATTTCTGCCGAATCTTCCGCACGATATCCGCGCAGTCTACCTTCCCTTTTGGCATGGCAGGTGTGATCTTCTCCTGCTCCAGAAATTGAAGCAGTACTTCATCCGTCCATTTTTCATTTCCTTCAAAATGGATATCCCAGATAAACGAAGTGTAGAACATCAACAGGAGTATACAGAGCACAGCTCCTGCGAGAAACCATGTTCTGCTCTGACATCTTGTTAGAAAAAATGGCATGCCGAAGCGTTCCACTAAAACGACCTTCGTGCGCGTTTTTCTCACGATCGGACGGATTTTCCGAAAATCCTTCAGCTTTACATACATCTCATAAGAATTTTTACAGGGCTGAAGTCCCCAGATATCGATCTGATGATGACTGCACAGATTTAAAAAACGCTCCGGGGAGTATCCCTTTATTCTGATTTTTACATATCCTCTCAAAAAACGCAGGATTCTCTGCATTGCTGTTTACCTCACATTTCATATTCAAGGGTATGGATCTTCCCTGTTATTTTCATCTCATCATTCAGATAGTACTCAATCTGCAGTCCCTTTCCGTGTACCTGGATCTGCCCTTTTTTCGTCTGTACCCGGATCAGCTCTCCTGTATATTCTAAAATTCCGCGGTAATTTTCAATACTGATTTCCCCGTCACGACAGATGCCCCTAACACCACATCCTTTGGCATATTTGCAGCCGCCGCAAACCGTTCTCTTAACTTTTCTTTTTCTGCTTCTCTTTTCATATTCTGCACTGCCGTTATACGCCTCTTATCCAAAATGTATGCAGAACCTCCTCTTCCTATTCGTTTCCTGTCTTTCCCGGATTTTTTGATTTTCCGCTGAACCACTTTCATTTTCTAAGATTTTCTTGCTTTACCACGCTAAAAATGCTAGAATAGAACGAACGATATTTATATTAGAAAAGAGGTATGATCTATGAATTATAAAATCACAGGATACAAACCAGAAAAATTATTTCACTTTTTCGAAGACATCAGTGCCATTCCTCGTGGCTCTGCCAACGAGAAAGCAATCAGTGACTATCTCGTGGCATTTGCCGAAGAACGAAATCTGTGGTATCACCGGGATGCACTTTTCAATGTGATCATCAAAAAGCCGGCAAGCGCAGGGGCTAAAGAAAAACCGGCCGTTATGCTGCAGGGGCATACGGACATGGTATGTGAAAAACTCGCAGGCGTTGCACATGATTTTACAACAGACCCTCTGGATCTGATCATAAAAGACGGCGTACTCTCCGCAAACGGCACTACCCTTGGCGGGGACAACGGAGCTGCCGTTGCATGCATGCTTGCGATCCTAGATGACGATACACTGACACATCCAGCACTGGAATGTGTGTTCACTACACAGGAAGAGATCGGATTGAACGGAGCAGAAGCACTGGATAAATCCCTTCTTTCCGCTCGTACCATGATCAATCTGGATTCCGAGGACGAGGGAGTTGCCACAGTCAGCTGTGCAGGAGGACTTCGTTTCGCTCTCACCCGTCCAATCACCCGCAGTAAAAAAGAAGGGATGCTGCTCCATCTGGAGGCGACCGGACTTCTGGGCGGACATTCCGGAACAGATATCAACAAAGAACATCAGAATGCCAATCTGTTGATGGCTCGTATGATCAATCATCTGTTCCACAATACCGATGCCCTTTTAGTTGATTTTAACGGCGGTACAAAGGACAATGCCATCCCTCGTGAGACATCCGCCACTCTGTTCTATTCTGATGAAGTTGCTGCAAAAAATGCGGAAAATCTGGCTTTGGCACTCTCTGCTGACTTTTCATCCGAGATCTGTCCGTATGAGCCGGCATTTCAGTTCCTTGTAAGCACAGAAAACGGAACTGCAGATGTGATCTCTGCCGAGGATGGAAAAGCCTTTATCACGGCAATGTGTCTTGCGCCAAACGGTGTACAATTCCGCAACATGAACCTGGACGGTTTTACAGTCACTTCGTTAAATCTCGGAATTGCAGCAACTGATGAGACAAGTGCATCCCTTGTATTTGCACCACGTTCTTCTGTTGCCACACTGATGAGCGCACTCAAAGAAAAGCTCTGTCTTCTGGCAGAAACCTTCGGTTTCGAAGTCAGCATGCACGGCGAGTATCCGGGCTGGAGTTTTGCAGAAGTTTCTCCGATCCGCGATGTTTTTGTGCAAAGCTACAAAGAACTGTTCCACGATGATCTGAAGATCGAAGCCATCCATGCAGGTCTGGAATGTGGACTTTTCTCTGATGCGATCCCTGGACTAGATGCCATTGCAGTCGGCCCTACGATCCGCGGATGCCACACACCGGATGAACATCTGCCGCTGGATTCTTTCGAACGGTTCTATGAGCTCTTGACAGATGTCTTAAAAAAACTTGCATAGACTTGTTACTGTAACCAGTAACATATCCTTATTTTTGATATTATGACATCCCCGCGTTCTCTGGGGAATGCAGGGATGCTCTGATATAATAGATTTTGCTGTAATTTCAGATGGATTGGGAAAGAGATTTTGAGAAAAGAAAGGAAAAATTTATACATGTCTGATAACAAAAATAATTTCAAGCCGTATATCCCGGCCGACCGTGTCGTACCGGAGTTTACGGTAACCTCTCTCCTGATTGGTATTCTGCTCGCCATCGTTTTCGGTGCGGCGAATGCATATCTGGGTCTGCGTGTCGGTATGACGATCTCCGCCTCTATTCCGGCGGCGGTTATTTTCATGGGAATCATCCGCGTCATCCTTCGCAGAGACTCCATTCTGGAAAATAACCTTGTCCAGACGATCGGTTCTGCCGGTGAATCCGTTGCAGCCGGAGCAATCTTTACGCTCCCTGCTCTTTTCCTGTGGGCAAAAGAAGGAACGATCGATTCTCCGAGTATGATCACAATCTTTCTTGTTGCATTAGTAGGTGGTCTTCTCGGTGTTGCTTTTATGGTTCCTCTGCGTCAGGCACTGATCGTAGAAGAACACGGCACACTTCCGTTTCCGGAAGGTACTGCCTGTGCAGAAGTTCTTCTTGCCGGAGAAGAAGGCGGAAGCAAAGCAGGTACGGTATTCTCCGGTCTGGGAATCGCTGCCGCTTACAAATTTATCGCAGACGGACTGAAAGTCTTCCCAAGTGAGATTGGATATGACATCAAAGCCTATGCCGGTTCTTCTGTTGGAGTCCAGGTACTCCCTGCACTGGCAGGGGTCGGTTACATCTGCGGACCGAAGATTTCCAGCTATATGCTGGCCGGAAGTACATTGAGCTGGTTTGTACTGATGCCTGCCATCGCACTGTTCGGTGCAGATGCACAGGCAATTTTCCCTGGGACCGATCCGATTGCCCAGATGGCTCCAAGTGATCTCTGGGGAACTTACATCAAATATATCGGTGCAGGTGCTGTTGCGACCGGTGGTGTGATCAGTCTGATCAAGAGCCTTCCGCTCATTGCGAAGACCTTTAAACAGGCAATGCAGAGTATGAAAAAGAAAAGCAGTGCCTCCACGTTGCGTACAGAGCAGGACATTCCGATGCCATTCTTACTTGTTATGATCCTGGTGATCGGAATTGCCATCTGGCTGGTGCCGGCATTCCCGGTTAGTCCAATCGGCGCTCTGATCGTTATTGTATTTGGATTCTTCTTTGCAACCGTTTCTTCCCGTATGGTAGGACTCATCGGATCTTCCAACAACCCGGTATCCGGTATGGCGATCGCAACACTTCTGATCGCCACATTACTTCTGAAAGCTACCGGTACAACCGGAGTGGAAGGTATGACTGGTGCCATCGCAATTGGTGGTATTATCTGTGTCATCGCAGCGATTGCCGGAGACTGTTCACAGGATTTGAAGACCGGATTTATTGTCGGTGCAACTCCGAAAAAACAGCAGATCGGTGAGATGATCGGTGTCGTTGTTTCTGCTGCTGCGATCGGATTTGTATTGCAGCTTCTGGACAATGCATGGGGATATGGATCTGAAGCGATCCCTGCTCCACAGGCAACGATGATGAAAATGCTGGTAGAAGGTATCATGAGCGCAGAACTTCCATGGTCACTGATCCTGATTGGTGTCTGTGTAGCAATCGTCATGGAAATCCTGAAAGTTCCGGTAATGCCGTTTGCAGTCGGTATGTACCTTCCATTCAGCTTAAATGCCGGAATTATGGCCGGCGGACTTGTCCGTCTGTTCATGGACAAACGAAACGTCTCTGAAAAAGAGAAAAAGGCAAGCGTGGATCACGGAATCCTCTTCACATCCGGTCTGATCGCCGGAGAAGGATTAATGGGTGTCATCCTCGCAATCTTTGCCGTTGCAAAATTAGATAAGATCATCGATCTCTCCAAAAAATTCTCAATCGGAGAAATCGGAAGCTTAATTGTATTTATCCTGCTTTTATTATATCTCGCAAGAGTATGTATCAAAGGCGGAAAGAAAAGCGAATAATTTTTATTCCATTCACTGAAACAGCAGAAAACAGAAGATACGGCCTGTCGAA
>OBVH01000821.1_pt1 | contig 12370 bp, 9 predicted proteins | sample 1495001 | NCBI WGS metagenome assembly OBVH01 (sample SAMEA2579959, study PRJEB22360) | human gut metagenome
GGCCTTGATGCGGCCGCCCTGGAGAAACCCCCTGCTGCCGCATCGGAAAACACCGCAGAAAAGGATGTGCCCGACACACCGAAAAACGATTGACGGCGCACAGATTCAATGCTATACTGACCATAAGACCACGCACCGTGGCCACCGACTGTTACAAAGGGGTAACGGAGCTATTTCCGTTACCCCTTTCTTATCCCAAAGCACGAAGCAAGCTTTTGCCAAGATCTTACGAAAGAAGGATTTTACTATGGCTCATTCCATCTCCCGCCGCCAGTTCCTGCAAGGCAGCGGCGCAGCCGCCCTTTCTGTAGCAGCGGCTGGGGTGGCGGGGCTGGCGCGCGTTCTCATCCCGTGGTCTTACGCCGCCGCGGGCAGCAGCTCCACCTATACCGTGCTGTACTCCCGCCAGCCCGCCACCCTGAACTATCTGGTCTGCTCAGCTGACCCGGACCTTTACCACGGCACTCAGTGCATCGACACGCTGGTGGAGTACGACAACCGCGGCAAGATCCGGGAGGGCCTTGCCACTGCTTGGGAATGGGATGCCGACAGCCTGACCTGGACGTTCCACCTGCGGGATGAGAACTGGGTGGACTGCAGCGGCGAGGTGCTTGGCCCTGTGACCGCGCAGGACTTTGTGGATGCGCTGGCCTATGTGCTGAACCCGGACTACGCTTCCTCCACTGCAAGCCTTGTCACCCCCTATGTGGCCGGTGCGGACGACTACTATAACTACTGCGTTTACCGCAACAACGCCAATAACGGCACCGTGGCCGAGGACGGCACCACCTACGCCATTGATGCCAACGGCACCGTGACCGCCGCTGCCGCCGACGGCACCACCACCGAATACCCGGCTGTAGATTTTTCCACCGTGGGCGTGAAGGCTGTGGACGACCACACCCTGACCTACACGTTGAACTTCGACTTTCCCGGCTTCCTCAGCCTGTTGAGCTACGCTCCCTACGAGCCTGCCTACGGCCCGCTGCTGGAGGAGTTTGCCGACCAGTTCTGCACCAGCGCCGAGACCGCCTGCAGCTGCGGCGCGTTCTATCTGGCCGAGTACACTCCGCTGGAAAACTGGGTGATGAAGAAGAACCCCGAAAACTACGATGCCGACAGCGTTTACATCGACACGGTGCGCTACATCTACAATCAGGAAGAGCTGATCAGCGGCCCGGAGATGGTCAAGCGCGGCGAGATCGATCAGGCTACCATCAGCTCCGACATTCTGGACAGCTGGCTGGCCGACGACACCACCAAGGACATGGTTTCCATGGAGCGCCCGGAAACCGGCAAGAGCTACTTCTACATCTTCAACTTCCTGCCCTACCGTCACGAGTTCTCAAACTGGACCGTGACCGGCGTGGATGCCCAGTACGAGCCGGACAATTGGGCCAAGGCCATCAACTCCACCAACTTCCGCAGGGCTTTCCTGTATGCCATCAATCCGTCTGTGACGCTGGCCGTCACCGCGCCGGAAGGCTACGATAACTACAAGCTGCACACCATCACTCCGCCGTCCTTCTGTGCCAACAGCAAAGGCGTGGATTATACTGAGTGCGGCGGCCTTGCAAACCTCTCTGACTTCTTTGACGAAGCCAAGGCCAAAGAGTACCGTGATGCCGCTGTGGAAGAGCTGACCGCCGCCGGTGTCACCTTCCCTATCAAGATCCAGTATCCGTACAACCCCGCTGTGGTGGACTGGGACAAGCAGTGTCAGGTGTTCAAGCAGCAGGTGGAAGCCGTGCTGAACGACGGCTTCGACTTCATCAGCATCATCATCACGCAGGGTCCGTCCGACAACTTCCTGAATGCGGTGCGCCGGGTGGGTGCCTACCAGCTGATGTCCTACTACTGGGGTGCTGATTACTCCGACCCCGAGACAGAGGTGTACCCCTTCTATCAGGAAGCCGGCGACCGCGGCACCTGCTACAGCTTCCTGCGCACCGGCGTGGAGGACGGCATCGTGACCGGCGAGACCGCCGACCTCGTGATGCAGTACATGTCCATGGTGGAGAACGCCAAGACCATCACCGAGGATCTGGATGCCCGGTACGAAGCCTTTGCGGATGCCGAAGCCTTCCTCATTGAGAACGCACTGGTCATCCCGCTGGGGATGCCGGTGCCGCCCTACATTGCCACCCGCCTGAACCTGTGGGAGGGCCAGTACGCGCCCACAGGCCTTTCCACCAACCGTCTGAAGGGCGTGCACATCCTCGACCATTACGTTTCCATGGAGGAGTATAACGCCAACCGGGATGCGCGGTAAAAACTGAATCGGAAACTCCCCCAGTCTGCTGCGCAGACAGCCCCCTCTGGGATGGGGCCTCTGGCGAAACCGGAAACTTTCCCGTCATGCCAAGGGCTCTCTCCCCGAGGGAGCTGGCTTTGCGCAGCAAAGGCTGAGGGAGTTTTTGTTTGCTCCTCATTTTTCCCGCAAAAACTCACAAATCACTTTCCAAACGTAAGATTTTGCGTTATTCTATACTTATCTGTATTTATAAAGAAAAGAGAGGTGCACGGCTATGGTGCAATATCTCGCAAAACGCATCGGGCGCTCCATTCTGACCCTGTTCGTCATTGTGACGCTGGTGTTCTGCCTGCTGCGGCTCATGCCGGTGGAAGGCTACTTTGCAAACTACGAAAAAATGACCGAGGCACAGATCCAGGCCGGGCTGCAGTCCATGGGCCTGCTGGACCCGCTGCCGGTGCAGATCGGCCATTTCTGGCGGGATGCGCTGCACGGTGATCTGGGCGTGAGCCACATTTATAAGCTCAACGCTCCCGTGACCAGGATCCTTGCCCAGAAGCTGCCCATTTCCATCGAAATGGGTGTGCTGGCCATGCTGCTGAGCCTTGTGCTGGGCATCCCGCTGGGCCTTGTCATGGGCCGTTATAAGGGCTGCTGGCCGGATAAGCTGGGCACGGCATTCATCGTGCTCATTCAGGCGGTGCCTGCGGCAGTGTACTTTTTGTATATCCAGATGTACGGCACCACCGCCATGGGCGTGGGCCTGCTGTTCGATGCCGCCAACTGGCGCTATTGGGTGCTGCCGGTGTGCAGCATGAGCCTTGCAAACCTTGCGTTCTACGCCATGTGGCTGCGCCGCTATATGGTGGACGAGAGCAACAAGGACTACGTCAAGCTGGCCCGCGCCAAGGGCGTGAGCGAGAACAATATCGCCCTGCACCACGTATTCCGCAACGCCATGGTGCCGCTGGTGCAGTACATTCCCTCCGCATTCCTGAACACCGTCGTCGGCTCCATCTACATCGAAAGCCTGTACAGCATCCCGGGCATGGGCGGCCTGCTGGTCACCTGTGTGCAGCGCCACGACAATACCATGGTGCAGGGCATCGTGCTGCTGTACGCCTGCGTGGGCATCATCGGCCTGATTTTGGGCGATGTGCTCATGGTACTCATTGATCCCCGCATCAACTTTGGCAAGAAAGAAGGTGGACGCTGATGCTCTCTTTTCTGAAACGCGAAAAATCGAAGCAGCTGGAGGACCAGCTGAATGCTGCTCAGGCACAGCGCCGCACCGGCTGGGAAAATCTGCCGGAGGATGAGCTGTTCACCCCCGCCGGGTTCAGTGAGGAGCAGGCCGAAGCCACCGCCAGCTCCAACTACAGCTACTGGGGCAGCACCTTCCGTGCCTTTTTCAAGAACAAGTTCGCCGTGGCCCTGCTGATCGCGCTGGTGGTCGTGGTTGCCTTTGCCTTCATCCAGCCCCACCTGCCCGGTCAGGCAGACCCGAACCTGTGCGCCGTGGACCCTGTGACCGGCATCCAGTACCGCAACATCGCTCCCGAGCAGGACGGCTTTATCTGGGGTTCCAACTCCATCGGTCAGGACCTGTGGGCACGCATCTGGGCCGGTGCACGCACCAGTCTGACTATCGCCTTCTTCGTGGCCCTCATCGAAGCTGTTGTGGGCATTACCGCCGGTGTGCTGTGGGGCTATGTGCGCGGGCTGGACTTTGTGTTCACCGAGCTGTACAACATCTTCGATAACATTCCCACCGCCATCGTGCTGATCCTCATTTCCTATGTAGCCACCCCCAGCATCTGGACCATGGTCCTTGGCATGGCCATCAAGGGCTGGATCGAAATGGCACGCTTCATCCGCAACCAGATCCTCATTATCCGCGACCGGGATTATAATGTGGCTTCCCGCTGCATCGGCACGCCCACCATCCGTATCGTGCTGCGCAACCTGCTGCCCTACCTCGTCTCGGTCATCATGCTTCGCATGGCCCTCACCATCCCGGAAGCCATCGGCAATGAGGTGTTCATCACCTACATCGGTCTGGGCCTGTCCGTGGAGACCCCCTCGCTGGGCAACCTGGTCAACGACGGCCGCAAGGTGATGATGCAGGCCGGGCTGCGCTATCAGCTGCTGTACCCCACCCTCATCCTGAGCTTTGTTACCATTGCGTTCTATCTGATCGGCAACGCCTTCTCGGATGCTGCCGATCCGAAGAACCATCTGCAGTAAGGAGGGGATATCATGGAACACAACCAGCTCATTCTCTCCGCAAAAGATGTCAACATCCAGTTCAACCTGCGTGGAAAAGTGCTGCACGCCATCCGTGGCATCGATCTTGACCTCTATCAGGGCGAGGTGCTTGCCATTGTGGGCGAGAGCGGCTCCGGCAAGAGCGTTTTTACCAAGAGCTTCATGGGCCTGCTGGATGCCAACGGCTCCATTACCAGCGGCACCATTGATTACTACGGCATGGCGGACGGCAAGCCGCTGCGCCTTTCTGACCTCAGAACCGAAAAGGACTGGCTACGGGTACGCGGCCGCGAGATTGCCATGGTCATGCAGGACCCCATGACCAGCCTGAACCCGCTGAAGACCATCGGGGCACAGATCATGGAAGCCGTTGCTCTGCATCAGGGCTTAAAGGGTGCTGCCGCCAAGGAAAAAACGCTGGAATACCTGCGGGATGTGGGCATCTCTGACCCGGAAAAGCGCTTTAAGCAGTACCCGCACGAGTTCTCCGGCGGCATGCGCCAGCGTGTGGTCATTGCCATTGCGGTGGCCTGCAGCCCCAAGATCCTGATCTGCGACGAGCCTACCACCGCACTGGACGTGACCATTCAAGCCCAGATTTTGCAGCTTTTGAAGGAAATGCGGTTCAAGTACGATCTGACCATCGTCATGATCACCCACGATCTGGGCGTTGTGGCAAACATTGCAGACCGCGTGGCTGTGATGTACGCAGGCGACATTGTGGAGATCGGCACTGCTGACGAAATTTATTACGATCCCCGCCACCCCTACACATGGGCACTGCTTTCCAGTATGCCCCAGATGGGCGTGAAGGGCGAGGACCTGTTCAACATCGTGGGCACACCGCCAAACCTGTTTGCGGAAATTCGCGGCGATGCTTTTGCGCCCCGCAACCCGCAGGCGCTGAAGATCGATTTTGTCAAGCGCCCGCCTTACTTTGAGGTAACGCCCACCCACAAGGCCAAAACATGGCTGCTGGACCCCCGGGCACCCAAGATCGAGCCGCCTGCTGCGGTAAAAATGCTGCGAGAGGAGGGGCTGTAAGATGGAAAATGAACGCGAGATTCTTGTGGAAGTGAACCACCTGAACGTAACCTACGGCTCCGGCAAAAAAGCATATGAAGCTGTGCAGGATGCCAACTTTAAAATTTATAAGGGCGAGACCTTCGGCCTTGTAGGCGAAAGCGGCAGCGGCAAAACCACCATTGGCCGCGCCATCCTGCGCATTCTGCCCACCTCCGGCGGCGAGATCCTCTATAAGGGCCAGAAGATCAACGGCAGAATTTCCCGCCAGCTGGACAGGCAGATCATCAAAGAGATCCAGATGATCTTTCAGGACCCGCAGTCCTCGCTGAACGAGCGCGCCAAAGTGAGCTACATCGTAGGCGAAGGCCTGCAGAACGTCCGGCCTGATCTTTCCACCGCCCAGCAGGAGGAAAAGGTGCGTCAGGCTCTGCTGGACGTGGGTCTGCTGCCGGAATTTGCCTCCCGCTTCCCGCACGAATTTTCCGGCGGACAGCGCCAGCGCATCGGCATTGCCCGGGCCCTGATCGTGGAGCCGGAGTTTATCGTTGCCGATGAGCCCATCAGCGCACTGGATATGTCCATCCGTGCACAGGTGCTGAACCTGCTGCGCCGCCTGCAGAAGGAACGCGGCATCACCTACCTGTTCATCGCCCACGATCTTTCCGTGATGCGCTACATCTCCGACCGCATCGCCGTCATCCACAAGGGCCGCATCGTGGAGCTGGCCGAGGCTGAAGAGTTGACAGCCCACGCCATCCACCCCTATACCCGCAGCCTGCTTTCCGCCATTCCCATGCCGGACCCCCGCCGGGAGCGGCAGAAAAAGCTGCTGGTGTACGACCCCGCCATGCACGACTACTCCAGAGAGGCCCCCCAGTGGCGCGAACTGCGGCCTGAGCATTTTGTACTGTGCAGCGCTGCCGAAGCCGAGCAGTGGCTGCCGCGCTGACCCCCAACATTTCGGGCTGAATCGTTGTTTTACGGCTCTTTTACGCAACATTCAAAGTTTATTTCTTGACATTCTCCGGCAGCTCCACTACAATAGAATCTGCATCATTGATTCTGATTTTTGAGTTATTAGCGTGTTCTGACCGGCGGCTTTCATCTTCTTTGCGAAGCTGTCGGCTTTTGGCAATAAAAAGAAGAAGAAAGAAAAGAGGACTTTATTCTATGACTACTGAACAGCGTGAACCGCTCTATGCGTCCACTGCGAAGCCCTGGCTGAAGTACTATGACCAGAAATACATCGACATGCCCCTGCCCAAGTGCAGCGCCTTTGAGTATCTCTGCCATCAGAACAAGAACCATCTGAGCGAGACCGCTCTGGAGTATTATGGCCGCAAATTCACCTTTGCAGACCTCTTTGTGAATGTCAAGAAAACCGCTGCCGCCTTCCGTGCTCTCGGCGTAAAAAAGGGCGACATCATCACCGTTGTCAGCGTGATGACCCCCGAGGTGATCTATGCCTTCTACGCTGTCGATATGATCGGTGCAACGCTGAATCTGGTGGACCCACGCTACAGCGTTGAGGGTATCCACGAGTACATCGAGGAGGTGGATTCCCGCCTGCTGATCTGCCTGAATGTGACCTATGAGCGCTGCCACAAGGCAGAAAAGCGCACCAATGTGGAGCGTGTTCTGGTCATCAGCCCTGCAGACTCTCTGCCGCTGCATCTGGCCGTCGGCTACAAACTGACCAACCCCGATAAGAACCGCTACAAGTCCAATGTGATCCACTGGAAGGACTTTATTGCACAGGGCAAGGATCAGAGCATGAACGCCGAACCCTACGACCCGCAGCACGCCTGCGTGGTGGTGCACACCGGCGGCACCACCGGTTCGCCCAAGGGCGTTATGCTGACCGACGACAGCTTTAACTCTCTGGCCCACGAATTCATCGCCCAGAGCAACCTGTTCTGCCGCGGCCAGAAGCTGATGAACGTCATGCCTCCGTTCATTGCCTACGGCTATGCCTGCGGCGTGCACATGCCGCTGGTCATGGGCCTGCACGTCGTCATCATCCCCAATCTGGACCCCGACAAGCTGGGCGCGCTGATCTGGAAGCACAAGCCCGAGCACATGTTCGGCGTTCCGGCCCACTACCAGCAGATGGCAGCTTCTCCGCTGCTCAAGAAGAAGAAGGATCTCTCCTTCATCCGCAACTATGCCGCCGGCGGCGACTCGCTGCCGCTGGGCGCTGAGCTGACTGTGAACGAGTTCCTGAAGGCGCACAACGTGGAATATCCGCTGGCCAAGGGCTACGGCATGACCGAGGTCGCCTCTGCCGCTACCGTTGCCGCCGGCAACGTGACCAAGCCCGGCAGCGTGGGCATTCCCATGCTGAACACGGTGGTGTCCATCTTCGAGCCTGGCACCGAGACCGAGCTGCCCATCGGGGAGCGCGGCGAGATCTGCATCTGCACCCCCACCGTCATGAAGGGCTACTACAACAAGCCCGAGGAGACCGATATGATCCTGCGCCGCCATGCAGACGGCCAGATCTGGGCACACACCGGCGATGTCGGCTACATGGACGAGGACGGCTTTGTGTATCTGGATTCCCGCATCAAGCGCATGATCATCCGTCACGATGGCTTCAAGGTGTTCCCGTCCATGATCGAGAACGTCATCAGCCGCCACCCGGCCGTGCATCAGTGCTCGGTGGTGGGCTGCACCGATAAGGACCATGTGCAGGGCCGCCTGCCCTTCGTCTACGTGGTGCTGGACCCGGAAGGCGACAAGAAAAAGCGCCAGATCGTGCGGGAACTGCGCCAGCTGTGCAATGAAGAGCTGCCGGAGTATGTGCAGCCGGTGGGCTACAAGTTCATCAGCGAAATGCCGATGACCCCCGTTGGCAAGGTGGACTACCGCAAGCTGGAGGAAGAGATCACTCCCCGCGATTACTGATCCTGAACTTCACTCTGTAATTTTTCAGACACTGAGCTCTCCCGAAAGGGAGAGCTTTTTTGTATGGAAGAAACTGCAGAATACGGACGCAGCGATGGCCGCAATTTTTTGAATTTTGTCAGTTGACAATTTTTACTTTCCATTTTATCATAGAGACAACAGCTGTGCCGCACAGGTGCAGTCATTCCAGAAAGAAGGAATTACAATGAAAAACAAAAAGTTTGCCAGCTTTCTGGCCGCAGCGGCAGCGCTTGTGCTGCTGGCCATGCCTGCATTTGCTGCCGACGAACAGACGGAGCTGCCTGCCGCCGAAGCAGCAGAGGTGCAGCAGGAGCAGACCGCAGCGCCTGCCGAGCAGGAGACCGCCCTGCCCGCCGATGCCCAGACAGCCGGCGAACCGGAGCAGCAGCTCACCTATGTGGCGCTGGGCGACAGCATCACCTCCGGTGTCGGCCTTGCCGATATGAAATACAACATCGCCCAGATCGGCTACGATCTGCAGCCGAACTTTGAGGGCTACCCTTCCCAATGCTACACCGCCCTTGTGGGCAAGGGCCTTGGGCTGGACCGCCAGCACGCCATCAATCTGGGCCTGCCCGGCCTGATGAGCCCTGACATGCTGGATATGGTGCAGAACAGCGCCATGCCCAAGATGAATCAGGCTTCCGGCGCATATTACGTCTACCCGGAATATCAGGAGTATCTGCGCAAGGCCGATATCATTTCCATCCAGATCGGCTCCAACGACGCGCTGGTGCCCTGCATCGTAGGTCTGGGCGAGGCCACCAACTGGAAGAGCGAGCAGCTTGCCGCACTGATGGTCAGCGGTGCCCTGCGTGATTTCAACTTCCAGAAGCTGGGGCTCTTCCTCGAAGCGCTGAACCGTATGACCCTTACCTTTGACGAAAGCCGCGCCACCAACCGCCTGCTGTTCCGCGGCATGGATGAGATCTGCGATCAGGCCTATACCAATGTGACCGCCAGCCTGCCGCAGATCGATCTGGATTTTCCGCCCACCACCGGCCCGGAGTTCTTGGCCGGTATCCGTGCACTGAACCCGGATGCCAAAATCGTGCTGCTGGGCTACACCAATCCCGTGCCGCTGCTGCCCGCATGGAACCGCTATTTCAGCAAATTGAACCGCTTTGCCAAAGACCTTGCCGCACAGGAAGGCCTGACCTATGTTGCCATTCCCCGTGCGCAGACCGCTGCCGACGGCCACCCCACCGTTAAGGGCCACCAGTACATTGCAAACCAGATTTTGAATGCTCTGAAGTGAGCTTTCCATCAAAAAAGCCTGTCTCATTTTACGAGACAGGCTTTTTTTGCGCTGTTCTGTTTTCAGCTCAGCCGGCCGCTTTCCACCGAAAAGCTGATATCTGCCGCAGCCATGGTAGACTTGCGGTGGGAGATCAACAGCACCGTTTTGTCTTTGCACTCGTCCCGGACGGCCTTGAGGATCACGCCCTCATTCAGGCTGTCCAGATTGGAGGTAGGCTCGTCCAGCAGCAGGAAGGGTGCATCATACAGGAAGGCACGCGCCACGCCGATGCGCTGGCGGCGTCCTCCGTCCAATTCATGCGGATAAGCGCTGGCGCGCGCCGCCGGAAAGTGCACCGCCCAGCTCACCCACCAGGGTATCATAGCCCTTGGGCAGGCTGTGGATAAAGCCGTCCAGCGCAGCCTTTTTGCAGGCTGCTTCCACCTCTTCCCGGGTGGCATCCCGCTTTGCAATGCGGATGTTGTTCTCAATGGTATCGTCGAACAGCTCGGTCTCCTGCGTCACAAGGCTTTCCTGTTCGCGCAGGGCGGCGGTGTTCACGCGGCGGATATCCTCTGCGCCAAAGCGGATGCTGCCGCTGGATACATCCCAGAAGCGCATCAGCAGCCGCAGGAAGGTAGACTTTCCGCTGCCGGAGCGGCCGGTGATGCCCACGATCTTCTTTTCCGGAATGGTCAGGCTCAGGTCATGCAGCACCTCCTCATTGGCATAGGCAAAGTTCACATGCTCTGCCGCAGCACCTGCAAATGCGGTGTCTGTGCCGTCGGTCACATCGGCGGTGACGGGCTGTTCGTCCAGCAGGTCCAGCACGCGGTCTGCGCTGGCGAACACCTGCGTCAGGCTGGCACCAAGGTTTGCCAGCGCCACCACCGGACCAAAGGAGCTGAGGGCTGAAAGGGTGCACACCAGTACGCCCTCCACGTCCATTTTACCGTTCTGGTAAAGGTTCAGGCTCACACCCAGCACGGCCAGCACCGTGAGCAGGATCAAGGTGTTCGTGATGGCCACGGTCAGGCCCTCGCGGTATTTCATCGCCTTCTGCTTTTCGCCCAGCATCTCACTGTGGGCCGTGATGCCCTCGGCGCGGGCTGCGGTGTCCTGATACTGCAGGGTATCCTTCAGACCGCGCAGGCTTTCCAGCACATAGCTGTTGGTATCGGCCAGTGCCTGACGGTACTCCCGGGCGGCACGGTCGCCGCGCTTTGCGCTCCACACCGGCAGGGCCACGCCCACCAGCAGATAGCCCGCCAGCAGCACCAGCGCAGGCAGGATGTGCCAGCTGCCCACAAAGCCCGTCATGCCGATGACGCAGATGCACGCGATGCAGATGGGCGAAATGGTGTGGGCATAGAACACCTCCAGCGCTTCGATATCGGCCGTGATGAGCGAGATCAGGTCACCGCGGTCACGGCCTTCCAGCTTTGCCGGGGTCAGACGGCGCAAGGCACCGAACACCTTATCGCGGATCAGGGCCAGCAGCTTGAAGGCGATATAGTGATTGGACGCCTGCTCTGCGTAACGCAGAACGCCGCGCAGCAGGGCAAACACCAGAATACATGCAAAGGCTGTGCTCACGGTTTTGAGCGGACTGGCAAGGCCCAGCGCACGCAGGATGCCAAAACCGCCGAAGATGGTAATGAAGGTGGCGCAGAAATGGCCTGCCACCCCCATCACGATCGCTGCCAGCATAACGGGCAGCATGGGCTTTACCAGCACGATCAGCCGTCTCACAATGGCAAAGGGGCTGCGATGATTGCTCTTGTTCATGCTCAGGCATCCTCCTCTTCCAGTGTTTCCAGCTGCCGCTGTGCCAGATACAGGCGGCTGTAAGCCCCCTGCTTTGCCAGCAGCTCGGCGTGTGTGCCCTGCTCGATCACACGGCCATTGCTCATTGCATAGATGCAGTCGCTGTGCACCACGTTTGCCAGACGGTGGGAGATCAGGATGATCGTCTTTTTTCCGGCCAGACTGTGGATGGCCTGCATGATATCGTTCTCGCTCTCGGCATCCACATTGGAAGTGGCTTCGTCAAACAGGTAGATGGGCGTATCATGCAGCAGGGCGCGGGCCATGGCAAGGCGCTGGCGCTGGCCGCCGGAAAGATTGCTGCCGCCCTCATGCAGAGCGGTCTGCAGGCCGTTCTGGCTGCGGCAGAAATCGGCCAGATTCACCTGTTCCAATGCCGCCCAGAGCTGTGCCTCGTCCGCGTCCGGCTTTGCCATGCGCAGGTTGCTCTCCACCGTACCCTTGAAGATGGCGGCGTTGTGGGGCACCAGCGTCAGGGTGCGCAGACGCTGTTCCTGCTGCAGCTCCTGCACCGGCACGCCGCCCAGCGTCACGCTGCCGGTATAGCCGGTGCGGCTGCCGGACAGCAGCGCCGCAATGGTGCTTTTGCCGCAGCCGCTCTCACCCACCAGCGAGACAAAGCTGCCCTGCGGAATGGTAAAGGAGACATCGTTCAGGATGGTGCGGTCCTTCTCGTAGCCAAAGGTGACATGCTCAAGCTTCAGAGTCGTATTCTCTCCGGGCACGCGGTCACCATCGGCAGGCTCTTCCGCTGCCAGAAGCTTGAAGATCTTCTCTGCCGAAGCGGCACCGTTCATGGCAATGTGGAAGTAGCTGCCCAGCAGCCG
>OBVH01000823.1_pt1 | contig 12330 bp, 9 predicted proteins | sample 1495001 | NCBI WGS metagenome assembly OBVH01 (sample SAMEA2579959, study PRJEB22360) | human gut metagenome
ACATTGGATGTCTACACGCACAGCAGTTTTGAATCGGTTGAAAGAGCCTTTGAACGGATCGCCGGCAACCTGTGATTTTCGACGCATGAAGCGGAATTGCTTACTCAATAAGTATCTTATGGAGACGGGATCTCTTCGGAGACTCCGTCTCTTTTTGTATAGAAACCACAGATGCAGCCCACTCTATCAAAAAGGGGTGAGCAGATGTCCGGCAAACGGGTATTGGCGTTGTATGCAGCTGTTCTGCTGGGGTTTGCGGTAGTTTTGTGCCGCCTGTATTTTCTGGCAGGGAACCATACCTATGCTGCCCGGGCCGAAGCACAGAGCACGGTCCGGCTCTCGCTGCCTGCCCGGCGGGGCAGCTTCTACGACCACAGCGGCCTGCTTCTCACCGGGCTGGAAACGCGGTATCTTGCCCTCTGCTTCCCGGGCGAAAACAACTACACACGCCTGTATGCATTTACGGACAGTGCCGGGCAGGCACTTTTGTACCGGAACCGCAACCGCTCCGCACCGTTTCTGCTGGAAGTGGACCGCGACCTTTCCGGGCGCGGCATACGCTGCTTTGCAACGGCACGGCGCTGCGCAGAAGTTCCGCTGTGCCAGCATCTGATCGGCTATCTGGATGCAGAAGGCCGCGGCATTGCCGGGCTGGAAAAGGCGCTGGACAGCCAGCTGGCCGGGACAAAGGAGCATGACACGCTGGTGTGCGCGGTCACAGCACAAGGACGGCTGCGGGCCGGGGAAACACCGCAGCTCACCCGGCAGGACAGCAGTGCGGTGGGCGTGCAGCTGACGATCTCCCGCCCGGTGCAGCGTGCCGCCGAAGCGGTGGCCGCAGACACCATGACCAGCGGCTGCATTCTGGTTCTGGACACGGCCACTGCTGCGGTTCGCGCCAGCGTCAGCGTACCGGGCTATGACCCGGATGACCTTGCCGCAAGTCTGGATGCACCGGACAGTCCGTTCCTGAACCGCGCACTGGAAAGCTATGCTGTGGGTTCAGTGTTCAAGCCGGTGCTGGCTGCGGCAGCGCTGGAGCAGGGCATCCTGCCGGAGTGCGAATGCACCGGTGCTGTGGTGGTGGATGGACAGATCTTCCGCTGCGCAGGCGGTGTTCCGCACGGAACGGTGGACATGACTGCGGCTCTGGAAAAAAGCTGCAACGGCTATTTTATCCGGCTGGGGCAGCAGCTGGGGGCAGAGACGCTTTTGCAGATGTCTCGGCAGCTTGGCTTCGGGCAGGAGGTGCCGGTGGCAGGTGCGCTGCACGCCGATGCCGGAAAGCTGCCGTCTGCCGGGGAGCTTGCCCAGAGCGGCCAGCTGGCAAATTTCAGCTTTGGGCAGGGCGGTCTGTTGGCATCACCGGTACAGATCGCCGCCATGATGAACACCATTGCTTCCGGCGGGGTGTACCGCACGCCTTTCTTTGTGTGTGGCTCGGTGGATGAAACTGACGGTACGCCGCTGGAAACGCTTGCACATCCGCAGTCAAGGCGGGTGATGAGTGCGGAAAATGCAGCGCTCCTGCGTAAAATGCTGCAGCAGGTGGTGGAAGAGGGCACCGCACAGGATGCTGCCTGGCTGGAAGAAGGGGCTGGCGGCAAGACCGGTACCGCGCAGACCGGGCAGTTCACACCGGATGGCACGGAACGCAAAAACTTGTGGTTCGCAGGGTTTTACCCGGCGCAGCAGCCGCGCTACACCATTGTGGTGCTGCAGGACGGGCAGGTGAGCACGGAACATTCCAGCGCCGCCATCTTTGCCCGGCTGTGCGCAATGCTGGACCTTCTGGCATAAAAATGCACGGTTTCTGCTTGCTTTTTTGCGCTTGTTATGCTACTATATATTTGTATTTCTGCGTAGTTTTTGTTGAATTAAAATAAAGGAGCGTTTCAATCCATGTCTGTTATCGAAATTGTTGGCGGTGTGATCCTGCTGATCGCTTCGCTCGTCATCGTTTTCCTCACTCTCATGCAGCACACCCACGGTCAGGGCCTTTCCGGTGCCATCAACGGCAGTATGGGCGGCGCAAACAATGCCCGTTTGACCCCGGCTGATCAGATGCTGGCCAAGACCACCCGCATTGCAGGTATTGTTTTCTTTGTGGTTGCCATTCTGGCATGTCTGTTTGCAGGCCGTCTGGCAGGTTGACAAGGTTCGTGCAGCCCCGTGTAAAGGACGGGGCTGTTTTTCTGTGTTATGATAGGATGTCGGAGGCAGTCTGACCGCTGGGCAGGGTGGGGCAACTGGCCCACGATTGGCAGCGCTGCGGCACGTTGGAGGCTGCGGCCATGGAAGAGCAAGGAGAAAAAATATTATGGCAATGCGCGATAAAATTGAGCACGCGATCCAGAATCAGCCGTGCACCGTCAAAGACCTCAAATCCAAATTCGGCGGGGACCGCGGCTCGGACCGCAAGGTGATGGAGGCTGTGGATCAGCTGGTGCACGAGGCGGTCATCTGCCAGCGTCAGGGCGTGTTCTTTACGGTGCGCTCCGGCCGTGCAGACAAGGCTCTGCTGTGCAAGGTGGTAAAACTGGGCAAGAATTTTGCCTTTGTCATGCTGGAGGACGGCACCAGCGATATCTTTATCCCGGGCCGTTTTACCCGCGGTGCCATGCCTGGCGACATGGTGCTTGTGGAAAAGTTTGAGCACCCCCGTGTGGAGGGCAGCGATGAAGGCGAGATCCTGGCCATTCTGGAAGAAAAGAACGATCTGGTGGGCACGGCCCGCCGCATTGATGGCCGCCTGAAGTTCGTGCCGGACGACTGCCCGGCCATCTCCATGCAGATGATGCGTGACTGCGAGGGCGGTGCAAAGGACGGCGACAAGGTGGCCGTGGAGATCCTGCAGCGCGGCAATCGGCAGGAAGATCACCGCGTGGGCGTTGCCATGCGGTTTGGCAGCTCGGACGAAGCAAAGCGCTGCGCAAAGGCCCTGCTCTATGCGCAGGATATCCGCAGCCGCTTCCCGGATAAGGTTCGTGAGGAAGCCAAGAAGCTGGAGAACGCTGAGGTCTCTGAAAAGGACACCGAGGGCCGCATGGATCTGCGCGCCCTGCCCATTTTCACCATTGACAGTGCTGAGACTAAGGACATCGATGATGCCATCAGTCTGACCAAGACCCCGGAGGGCGGCTTTGAGCTGGGTGTCCACATTGCAGATGTTTCCAACTATGTCAAGCCCGGCAGCGAATTGGACAACGAAGCGTTTAACCGCGCAACCAGCGTCTACTATGCCGATCAGGTGGTGCCCATGCTGCCCAAGCAGCTTTCCAACGGCATCTGCAGCCTGAATGAGGGCGTGCTGCGTCTGGCCTTCTCCTGCCTGATGCATCTGGATAAGGATGGCAACCTGATCGATTACCGCTTTGTCAAGTCGATCATCCGCAGCCGCGTCAAGGGCGTTTACTCCGAGATCAATGCCTTGCTGGCCGGCAGTGCTGACGACGAGCTGAAGGGCAAGTACCATGAAGTGCTCAGCCAGCTGCCCGCCATGAAGGAACTGTACGGCCACCGTGCCCGCCTGCGCAAGGAGCGCGGCTGCATGGATATCGAGAGCGGCGAGGTGAAGCTGATCCTCGACGAGGACGGCCACTGCATCGACGTGAAAAAGCGCACCTCCGGCGAGAGCGAAGCTATGATCGAAGAATTCATGCTGCTGGCCAACCAGTGCGCTGCCCACTTTGCCCGCGTGAAGCAGATCCCCTTCGTGTACCGTGTGCACGAGGAACCCAATGCTGAAAAGCTGGAGCGTCTGCACACTCTGCTGCAGGCCTGCGGCATCAACGATCACTTTGCCAAGGATGTGCCCACCCCCAAGGAGCTGAGCGCCATTCTGGAAGGTGTGCGCGGCGGCCCGTATGAGCAGATCATCAATACCGGTATGCTGCGCTGCATGTCCAAGGCTGTGTATGAGGAAAAGCCCAAGGGCCACTACGGTCTGGTGCTGAAGGACTACGCTCACTTCACCACCCCCATCCGCCGCTATCCGGATCTGGCCATCCATCGCATCATGACCGCCCAGCTCAAGGGCATGGATAAGGATACCATGGTGCTGCGCTACAGCGACTTTGCCGAGAAGGCAAGCAAGCAGTCCAGTGAGCGCGAGATCATTGCAATGCAGATCGAGCGCAAGGCTGAGGACTGCTACAAGGCCGAGTATGCCCGCCGCCATCTGGGCGAGTGCTACGAGGGCCGCATTTCCGGCGTGACCCAGCGCGGCCTGTTCATTGAGCTGGACAACGGCGTGGAGGGCTTTGTGCCGGCTTCCAGCCTGACCCCCTCCGGTACCATGCTCACCGAGGGCATCCGCCTGTCCGACCCCGTCTCCGGCAAGAACTGGAGTCTGGGCGACACCATGATGATCACCATTGTGCGTGCGGATGTGAACCTGGGCAAGATCGACTTTGAGGTTGCTCCGGCAAGCGCAAAGTAAGCAAAAAGATCAGAACACCTGTACGGCGTTTTCCTGCATAGGAAGAGACTGTACAGGTGTTTTTTGTCCGCGGACAAGAAGCGATGGAAAAGGGGAGAACGACATGCTGAAAAACGAAACACTGCGCAGAGATGCAGATGCCATCATCCGTGCCAGCCTGAACGCTGTTCTGCCGGACGAAGCGGTGCGCCGCGCGCTGAAAAATTTCCGGCCGCAGGGCGGCAGGGTGCTGCTGGTGGCTGCCGGTAAGGCAGCATGGCAGATGGCCCATGCGGCGGTGAAATTTCTTGGCCGGGTGGATGGCGGCGTGGTCGTGACCAAATACGGCCACGTGAAGGGCACGATCCCCGGCGTGGACTGCTGCGAAGCCGGGCACCCCGTGCCGGATGAGAATGGCTTTGCCGCCACCCGGAAAGCGCTGGAACTGGTGCAGGGCTTAACGGCAGAGGATACGGTGCTGTTTCTGCTGTCCGGCGGCGGCAGTGCACTGTTTGAGAAGACGCTGATCCCCGGTGCAGAGCTGCAGCAGATCACGGGCCAGCTGCTTGCCAGCGGTGCCGATATCGTGGAGATGAACACCATTCGCAAGCGCCTGTCCGGGGTCAAGGGCGGGCGGTTTGCACAGAGCTGTGCGCCCGCGCAGGTGTTCAGCATCGTGCTCAGCGATATTCTGGGCGACCCGCTGGATATGATCGCCAGCGGCCCGGCGGTGCCGGATACCTCCACCTGTGCACAGGCCCTTGCCATTGCGGAAAAATATCACCTGCAGCTTTCGGCACAGGCCAAGGCTCTGCTGGCACAGGAGACTCCAAAGGTGCTGGACCGTGTTGCCACGCAGATCACCGGCAGCGTGCGGGAGCTGTGCAGCGCAGCAGCCAACGCCTGCCGGGAGCGGGGCTATGAGCCGGTGATCTTGACCGACAGGCTCTGCTGTGAAGCGCGGGAGGCTGGCAGCTTCCTTGGTTCCATAGCCCGCACCCACGCGGGGCAGGGCAAAAAGCTGGCCTTTCTTGCAGGCGGTGAGACGGTCGTCCATCTGACCGGAACAGGTCTGGGCGGGCGCAATCAGGAGCTGGCCCTTGCTGCAGCACCAATGATCGCCGGGCTGGATGCAGCGGTCTTTTCGGTGGGCAGCGATGGCACCGACGGCCCAACCGATGCTGCGGGCGGCTATGTGGACGGCAGCACGGCCGCGGCACTGGCGCAGAACCAGCTGAACGTGTACGATGTGCTGCAGAACAACGATGCCTACCATGCCCTCAAGGCGGTGGATGGGCTCATCATCACCGGCGCGACCGGCACGAATGTCAACGATGTGGCCGTGGTGCTGATCGGAAATCAAGGATAGAACAAAGCCACCGGGAGTTCTCTGCAAAAAGCGGAAGCGGAACGGATGGAGCTGCAGCGCCGCAAGGAACTTACGGAACAGATGTTCCACGGGATGGCCCGCATCGTGGACCGGTTTGTGGTGTGTGATCTGGAATATGACCACTATGAATAATGCCTTGCAGGATCAGGGATTATATGGGTAAAAAATAAGGTGCTGTCCGCACAGACAGCACCTTATTTTTATGGTTTACATGTGCAGCAGGCTGCGCTGCTCGCTGGCGCGGAACTTGAGTGCCGCAGCAATGAATGCCTTGAACAGCGGGTGAGCACGGTTCGGACGGCTCTTGAACTCCGGGTGGAACTGTGCGCCCAAATGGAAGTCACGGCCGGGCAGCTCTACAGTCTCTACCAGACGACCGTCGGGGCTGGTGCCGGAAATAACAAGACCGGCATCCTGCATCTCCTGACGGAACTCGTTGTTGAACTCGTAGCGGTGGCGGTGGCGCTCCCAGATCTCGGCCTCGCCGTAGCACTCGGCCATCTTGGTGCCGGGCATCACCTTGCAGGGGTATTTACCCAGACGCATGGTGCCGCCCTTGGGAATGTTGCCCTGCTGGTCGGCCATCAGCGCGATCACATTGTGCTTGCCATCCGGGGTGAATTCGCTGGAATTTGCATCCTTGTAGCCCAAAACGCCCCGGGCAAACTCCATCACCATGATCTGCATGCCAAGGCAGATGCCAAAGTAGGGAACATGGTTCTCGCGGGCATACTGTGCAGCCTGGATCATGCCCTCAATGCCGCGGTCGCCAAAGCCGCCGGGTACGATGATGCCGTCCACATCTGCAAAGGCTTCCTTGCAGGCGGCCTGGTCGGTCAGGTCCTCGCTCTCAACCCAGCGGATCTCCACCTGACTGTCGTTCTCAAAGCCGGCGTGGTACAGGCTCTCCATCACGGAGAGGTAAGCGTCGTGCAGCTTGACGTATTTGCCCACCAGCGCAATGCTGCAGGTCTTGCTGCGGGTGGCAATGCGGGACACCACCTGCTTCCACTCGGTCAGGTCGGCAGCGGGCACATCCAGCTTGAGCTTCTGCACCACTACCTCGTCCAGACCACCGGTGTGCAGCATCAGCGGGCACTGGTACAGGCTGGGCATGGTCAGGTTCTCGATCACGCACTCCGGCTTCACATTGCAGAAAGTGCTGATCTTGCGGCGGATGTCGCCGCCCACACTGCCGTCTGCGCGCAGGATGATGATGTCCGGGTTCACGCCCATGCCCTGCAGCTCTTTCACAGAGTGCTGTGCAGGCTTGGATTTGTACTCGTCCGAGCCGGAAATGTAGGGCACCAGCACCACATGGATGTAGCAGCAGTTGTCGCGGCCCTGCTCCAGACCCACCTGACGGATGGCCTCGAGGAAGGGCTGGCTTTCAATATCACCGGTCGTGCCGCCGATCTCGGTAATGACCACGTCAGCCTCGGTGGAAGAGGCCAGATTGTAGATGTAGCTCTTGATCTCGTTGGTGATGTGGGGAATGATCTGCACGGTCTGGCCCAGATATGCACCCTGACGTTCCTTGTTCAGTACGTTCCAGTACACCTTGCCGGTGGTCAGGTTGGAGTATTTGTTCAGATTCTCGTCGATAAAGCGCTCGTAGTGGCCCAGATCCAGATCGGTCTCAGTGCCATCGTCGGTCACGAACACCTCACCGTGCTGCAGCGGGCTCATGGTGCCGGGATCCACATTCACATAGGGGTCCAGCTTCTGGCTGGCCACCTTCAGACCGCGGCACTTGAGCAGACGGCCCAGCGATGCGGCTGTGATGCCCTTGCCAAGGCCGGAGACGACACCGCCGGTGACAAAGATGAATTTGGTTTGTTTCTCTGCCATAGAATTTCCTCCTCTATTTTTGCTTTTCTGAATTTTTTCCCTTATAAACCTTTGTAAATTCTTTCAGGTGAACGGTCTTGCTCTCTGCCTCTCCAAAAATGAGCCGGTGAAAGCAAGGATACTTTTCCCAATCCAATATTATACACCCATGTCCTCATAATTTTCAAGGACTTCCTGTGCAATTTCTGTGCGGTCACGACGGGTATCCATGGCCTGTTTTTCTATGTAGCGGTGTGCCTCGGCTTCGGTCATGTGCTCGTGCTCCACAAGGCAGCATTTTGCCCGGCTGACCAGCCGCACCTGTGCGATCTTTTCCTGTAAGCGGGCGTTCTCCTGCCGGGCACGCAGCAGGCGGTAGTTGCCCGCCGCCGCCATGTGCATGGCCTGCACAAAAAAGGCGGTGCTGAAGGGCTTTGACAGCAGCAATACCCCCTGCTCGCTCAAAGGCCCCAAAAGCTGCTCAGCCTGTGCGGCTTTGACCAGAAACACGACACCGGCATCTGTTTTTTCCACAGCATTGATGCACACCTCATGCCCGAATTCATCGGGCAGGGGAGAGTTGACCACGATCAGCTCAAAATCCGATTCCGTCATGCGCCGCCGGGCTTCGGCCCCGCTGGGAATGATCACCGGGCGGCTGTAGCCCATTTCGGTCAGCCGTGCAGCGATATACTCGTTGGAGCTTGCACCGGCACTTACGATCAGTGCACGTCCCATTTCCTTCGCTCCTTTCTCCTACACACTCTCTTTTGCAGGGGTCAGATGGCGTTGAAGTAATGGGTACGCTCGTACTCAACAGGGTCGGACGCGTGTTTCAGTGCTTCGCAGCGCTTCAGTTCTTCCGTAAAGTAGCGGCTGGCAAGCTGCTCGGGCAGCACTCTGCGCAAAAATTCGCTCTCCTCCGCAGCCTGCACGGCCTCTTCCAGACTGGTGGGCAGAGTCTCAAGACCGAGCCCCTCAGCCATGGAGGGGTCGAACAGATTCTTGTTCACGGGGGCAGAGAGCACCATGCGGTTCTCGATGCCGTCCAATCCGGCAGCCAGAACCAGACCAATGGCCAGATAGGGGTTGCAGGCAGGGTCCGGGCTGCGCAGCTCCATGCGGCAGTTGTCGCCCTTTACCTGCGGGATGCGCACCAGCTGGCTGCGGTTCTGGCGGCTCCAGCTCACATAGCGGGGCGCTTCATCGCAGCCAAAGCGCTGATAGCTGTTGGGCAGAGGGTTGGTGAACACGGTCAGCTCCCGGCTGTGGGCCAGCACACCGGCCATAAAGCTGCCTGCAATGCTGTCCGGGGCAATGTCGCCCTCAAACAGGTTGCGGCCATCCATGTAAAGGGACAGGTTGATGTGCAGGCCGCTGCCTGCCTGATCCGGCAGGGGCTTGGGCAGGAAGCTTGCATGGATGCCGCTGCGGGTGGCAATGGCGCGCACGATCTGCTTGAACATCATCACGTTGTCGGCGGTCTTGAGGGGGCCTGCGTGGTGGCAGTCGATCTCGTTCTGGCCGTTGCCGCTTTCGTGATGGCTGTGCTGAGGGCTCATGCCCATCTGCTCCATGGTCAGGCAGATGTCCCGGCGGAGGTTCTCGCCTGCGTCCAGCGGGGCCACGTCAAAGTAGCCGCCAAAGTCGATGGGGATACGGGTGGGGCGGCCCCGGTCATCGTTCTCAAACAGATAAAACTCGCACTCGGCACCCACGTTGCAGGTGATGCCCAGCTTTTTGAATTTTCGGTTCACGCTGCGCAGAAAGCCGCGGCAGTTGCCGCCAAAGGGCTGGCCGTCCGGCTTTTCCACATCACAGAAGAACTGCATCACCCGGCCCTCGGTAGGCCGCCAGGGGAGAATGGTCACGGTGGAAAGATCCGGCCGCAGCACAAGGTCGCTTTCCTCCACCTTCATAAAGCCGGCAATGGAGCTGCCGTCGAAGCAGACACCGTCTTCCAGAGCTTTGGGCAGATCGTTTGCCAGCACAGCAATGTTCTTCTGAGTGCCAAAGATATCGCAGAAGGCAAAGCGCACAAATTTGACGTTGTTGTCCTCCACAAAATCAAGGATGTCCTGTTGGGTCGAATAGCTCATAATGGTTTCCCTTTCAAATAAAACGCCTAAAGGCCTGCCCTCAGAATGGGAGCAGGTCTTTAGGCTGGTGTAAGAAATAGGAAAAGGAGAATGGCAATTTTAAATTCCGCAGCCTACGGATGCTATTCTGCTGTTACGCTGATGAAAGATCAGACGTAGTAGAGCATCTTGCTGTAGCTGGGCAGAGGCCAATAATCCTCACCGCAGATGGTCTCGGCGTCGTCCGCAGCGGCACGCAGAGCATCCATTGCAGGCAGCACGTTGTCGTGGAAAGCAACGGCCTTTTCTGCCTCGGTGGGCAATGCCTTGGAAGCATCCACTGCATCCTGCAGGGTATCGACAGCGTCGCTCATAGCATCAGCATCAGCAGAGAGCTTAGTCAGGGTCTTGGTCTCACTGCGCACGCTGATGTTCTCGCTGACGGCCAGCTTGGATGCTGCGGTATTGGCAAGCTCGCTCATGTAGGAGTTGACGGCAGGCAGCAGCTGCTTGCGGGCCATTTCCAGCATGGTCAGAGCCTCGATGTTGATGATCTTGGAGTAGTGCTCCATTTCCACCTCGTAGCGGCTCTCCATCTCTACCTTGGTCAGTACGCCGAACTCTTCCATCAGGGCAATGTTCTTGGGCTCGATCAGGGCAGGCAGAGCAGCGGGGGTGTTCTTCTTGTTGGGCAGACCGCGCTTTGCGGCTTCCTCTTCCCACTCGGCAGTGTAGCCGTTGCCGTTGAAGATGACGCGGCGGATGGTGCGCTTGACCAGAGCAATCACAGCGCTGGTAAAGTCCTCAGCGCTCTCCAGCTCGTCAGCGTAGCCCTTCAGTTCCTTTGCAACGGCGGTGTTCAGGATGGTGTTGGCATCACTCAGGTTCTCAGCGGAACCGGGCATACGGAACTCGAACTTGTTGCCGGTGAAGGCAAAGGGAGAGGTACGGTTGCGGTCGGTGGTATCCTTGCTGAACTTGGGCAGGACATCAACGCCCAGATCCATCTTCATCTTGACGGGGCCGGCATAGGGGGAATCGGATGCGATAGCATCGATGACAGCTTCCAGCTCTTCACCCACGAAGATGGAAATGATAGCCGGAGGTGCCTCGTTGGCACCCAGACGGTGATCGTTGCCGGGAGTGGCAACGGAGGTGCGCAGCAGATCGGCGTACTCGTCAACAGCCTTGATGACAGCAGCCAGGAACACCAGGAACTGCAGGTTCTCCATGGGGGTGTCGCCCGGGTCGAGCAGGTTCTCGTGGGTGGTGGACATGGACCAGTTGTTATGCTTGCCGCTGCCGTTCACGCCCTCAAAAGGCTTCTCATGCTGCAGGCAGACCAGACCGTACTTGGGAGCGATCTTCTTCATCATCTCCATCGTCAGCAGGTTGTGGTCGATGGCAACGTTGGTGGTGTCGAAGATGGGAGCCAGCTCATGCTGACAGGGAGCAACTTCGTTGTGCTTGGTCTTGGCGGGAATGCCCAGCTTCCACAGCTCTTCGTCCAACTCCTTCATAAACTCGGAGACCTCGGGACGAATGACACCGAAGTAGTGCTCTTCCAGCTCCTGACCCTTGGCAGAGGGGGCACCGAACAGGGTGCGGCCGGTGAGGATCAGATCCTGACGAGCTTCGTAATCTTCCTTCTTGATCAGGAAGTACTCCTGCTCGGGGCCGACGGTGGTGGAGACGTAATCCACATCCTTGCCGAACAGCTTCAGGATGCGAACCGCCTGATTGGACAGTGCGTTCATGGAACGCAGCAACGGGGTCTTCTTATCCAGAGCCTCGCCGGTGTAGCTGACGAATGCGGTGGGGATGCACAGCACGTCATCCTTCACGAATGCGTAGCTGGTGGGGTCCCATGCAGTGTAGCCGCGGGCCTCGCAGGTGGCGCGCAGACCGCCGGAAGGGAAGGAAGATGCATCGGGCTCGCCGCGCACCAGCTCCTTGCCGGAGAACTCCATGATGGCGGTGCCGTCGCCCACAGGGGAAACAAAGCCATCGTGCTTCTCACTGGTGATGCCGGTCAGCGGCTGGAACCAGTGGGGGGAGGGGGGGGCACCCAGCCGGCATTGCGGCGGGACCCAGTGGGTGTAGTGGGTGGCACCCAGCTCCATGGCCCAGCGCTTCATCACGCTGGCCACGACGTTTGCCACCTCAATGTCCAGCGGAGCACCCTTGTGCAGGGTGTTCTTCAGGCTCTTATAGGTTGCGCTCGGCAGGCGCTCCTTCATCACATGTTCGTTAAAGACCTTGCTGCCGTAGATTTCCATAACATTCGCTGCCATAAATCCTACTCCTTACTTGATCTTATTTTTCTTACCCTTTCGTCTGCATTCTGGTCTGCCGCAATGCCGCACCCAGAAGTACGAAAGCATCTTAACAAAAACGGCGCTGCGAGTCAGGAGGTGACCCACAGCGCCGTTGCTGTCTATGGTTTGATTATAGCCTCTGCCGGGCAAAAAGGCAATTGACAAATCTGACGATTCTGTACAAACAGCTTCCTGCATTTTTGGAGCATCCGCACTTGGTATGACTTTTTAAGAGAACGAACCCTCTCCGCCCGATGGGAAAAACCCTCTCAGTCATTGCTTGCGCAATGCCAG
>OBVH01000828.1_pt1 | contig 12293 bp, 9 predicted proteins | sample 1495001 | NCBI WGS metagenome assembly OBVH01 (sample SAMEA2579959, study PRJEB22360) | human gut metagenome
AATGTCTTCGACGCCAAAGTGACTGTTGATGGTCTGCGCGCGGTTAAGCCAATGCGCGAATGGCAACTCTCTGATAATGCTGCTTATATGCATTACTGCCCGAATGAAACCATCGACGGTATCGCTATCGACGAAACGCCAGACTTCGGCAAAGATGTGGTGGTCGCCGCCGACTTCTCTTCAACCATTCTTTCCCGTCCGATTGACGTCAGCCGTTATGGTGTAATTTACGCTGGCGCGCAGAAAAATATCGGCCCGGCTGGCCTGACAATCGTCATCGTTCGTGAAGATTTGCTGGGCAAAGCGAATATCGCGTGTCCGTCGATTCTGGATTATTCCATTCTCAACGATAACGACTCCATGTTTAACACGCCGCCGACATTTGCCTGGTATCTGTCTGGTCTGGTCTTTAAATGGCTGAAAGCGAACGGCGGTGTAGCTGCAATGGATAAAATCAATCAGCAAAAAGCAGAACTGCTGTATGGGGTGATTGATAACAGCGATTTCTACCGCAATGACGTGGCGAAAGCTAACCGTTCGCGGATGAACGTGCCGTTCCAGTTGGCGGACAGTGCGCTTGACAAATTGTTCCTTGAAGAGTCTTTTGCTGCTGGCCTTCATGCGCTGAAAGGTCACCGTGTGGTCGGCGGAATGCGCGCGTCTATTTATAACGCCATGCCGCTGGAAGGCGTTAAAGCGCTGACAGACTTCATGGTTGAGTTCGAACGCCGTCACGGCTAATGCCGAAATTTTGCTTAATCCCCACAGCCAGCCTGTGGGGTTTTTATTTCTGTTGTAGAGAGTTGAGTTCATGGAATCCCTGACGTTACAACCCATCGCTCGTGTCGATGGCACTATTAATCTGCCCGGTTCCAAGAGCGTTTCTAACCGCGCTTTATTGCTGGCGGCATTAGCACACGGCAAAACAGTATTAACCAATCTGCTGGATAGCGATGACGTGCGCCATATGCTGAATGCATTAGCAGCGTTAGGGGTAAGCTATACGCTTTCAGCTGATCGTACGCGTTGCGAAATCATCGGTAACGGCGGTCCATTACACGCAGAAGGTGCCCTGGAGTTGTTCCTCGGTAACGCCGGAACGGCAATGCGTCCGCTGGCGGCAGCTCTTTGTCTGGGTAGCAATGATATTGTGCTGACCGGTGAACCGCGTATGAAAGAACGCCCCATTGGTCATCTGGTGGATGCGCTGCGCCTGGGCGGGGCGAAGATCACTTACCTGGAACAAGAAAATTATCCACCATTGCGTTTACAGGGCGGCTTTACTGGCGGGAACGGTGAAGGTGATGGGCCCGCTTCTGCCAGAAAGTTGAAGTTGATGGCTCCGTTTCCAGCCAGTTCCTCACCGCACTGTTAATGACTGCGCCTCTTGCGCCGGAAGATACGGTGATTCGTATTAAAGGCGATCTGGTTTCTAAACCTTACATCGACATCACACTCAATCTGATGAAGACGTTTGGTGTTGAAATTGAAAATCAGCACTATCAACAATTTGTCGTTAAAGGCGGGCAGTCTTATCAGTCTCCGGGTACTTATTTGGTCGAAGGCGATGCATCTTCCGCTTCTTACTTTCTGGCAGCAGCAGCAATCAAAGGCGGCACTGTAAAAGTGACCGGTATTGGACGTAACAGTATGCAGGGTGATATTCGCTTTGCTGATGTGCTGGAAAAAATGGGCGCGACCATTTGCTGGGGCGACGATTATATTTCCTGCACGCGTGGTGAACTGAACGCTATTGATATGGATATGAACCATATTCCCGATGCGGCGATGACCATTGCCACGGCGGCGTTATTTGCAAAAGGCACCACCACGCTGCGCAATATCTATAACTGGCGTGTTAAAGAGACCGATCGCCTGTTTGCGATGGCAACAGAACTGCGTAAAGTTGGTGCGGAAGTAGAAGAGGGGCACGATTACATTCGTATCACTCCACCGGAAAAACTGAACTTTGCCGAGATCGCGACATACAATGATCACCGGATGGCGATGTGTTTCTCGCTGGTGGCGTTGTCAGATACACCAGTGACGATTCTTGATCCCAAATGCACGGCCAAAACATTTCCGGATTATTTTGAGCAGCTGGCGCGGATTAGCCAGGCAGCCTGAATGAACAACGGGCAATAAATAGCCAAATCTTTCTTTATCAAAACGTCGGTACATTGCCGGCGTTTTTTTTCGGACCTTGTGAGTCATTTTGATTAATGGTAGCGTCGTTTGTCAATGTAAGCTATTGATACATAATATTTATATATGATTAATCAACGGATGATTCACATGAAGAATACTAAATTACTGCTGGCGATTGCGGCCTCTGCAGCATTACTGACAGGGTGTCAAAATACCCACGGTATTGATACCAATATGGCTATCAGCTCAGGTTTAAATGCCTATAAAGCAGCAACGTTAAGCGATGCTGATGCAAAAGCGATTGCCAATCAGGGCTGTGCCGAAATGGACAGCGGCAATCAAGTCGCAAGTAAATCCAGCAAGTACGGTAAACGTCTGGCAAAAATCGCCAAAGCATTGGGTAACAATATTAATGGCACGCCGGTCAACTATAAGGTTTATATGACCAGCGACGTCAACGCATGGGCGATGGCGAACGGCTGTGTTCGTGTCTACAGTGGCCTGATGGACATGATGAACGACAACGAAATTGAAGGCGTTCTGGGTCATGAACTGGGCCACGTCGCGTTGGGTCACTCGCTGGCTGAAATGAAAGCTTCTTATGCGATCGTTGCCGCACGTGATGCGATTTCCGCTACCAGCGGCTTCCCAGCTTTCTCGCTCACAATTAGGTGATATCGCAGAAGGCGCGATCAATGCTAAATACTCCCGCGATAAAGAGTCCGAAGCAGATGATTTCTCCTTTGATCTGTTGAAGAAACGTGGCATCAGCACCCAGGGGCTGGTTGGCAGCTTTGAAAAATTGGCCAGCCTGGATGGCGGTCGTACCCAGTCCATGTTTGACTCTCACCCACCATCAACAGAGCGTGCGCAACACATACGTGATCGTATCGCCTCTGGTAAGTAAATCATTGTCATCTTTCGGGCTGGTCTTCTGCCAGCCCGCTATAATTGCGCAATAAATCCCCATCTGAATACAGACAAAACTGGTTTTTGCACACAACGTTAACGATTTGTGGCGTCGGCGCGTATAATGCGCGCGGTTATGTTAACGGTACGCCTGTTTTAAGGAGATAAAGATGACGGCAATTGCCCCGGTTATTACCATTGATGGCCCAAGCGGTGCAGGGAAAGGCACCTTGTGTAAGGCTATGGCGGAAGCGTTGCAATGGCATCTGCTGGATTCGGGTGCAATTTATCGCGTACTGGCACTGGCGGCATTACATCACCATGTTGATGTTGCTTCGGAAGATGCGCTGGTGCCGCTGGCATCCCATCTGGATGTACGTTTTGTGTCGACCAATGGCAATCTGGAAGTGATCCTCGAAGGGGAAGATGTCAGCGGCGAAATTCGTACTCAGGAAGTGGCGAATGCTGCTTCACAAGTCGCGGCATTCCCACGCGTTCGTGAAGCATTATTGCGTCGCCAACGCGCGTTTCGCGAATTACCAGGCCTGATTGCCGATGGCCGCGACATGGGAACGGTGGTATTCCCTGATGCGCCAGTGAAAATTTTCCTTGACGCCTCCTCGGAAGAACGTGCGCATCGCCGCATGCTACAGTTGCAGGAGAAGGGCTTTAGTGTTAACTTTGAGCGCCTTTTGGCCGAGATCAAAGAACGCGACGACCGCGATCGTAACCGAGCGGTAGCGCCACTGGTTCCGGCAGCCGATGCTTTAGTGTTGGATTCCACCACCTTAAGCATTGAGCAAGTGATTGAAAAAGCGCTACAATACGCGCGCCAGAAATTGGCTCTCGCATAAGCGACCGAATTTGCAGTACCCCCGTTGCAATGGAATGACAGCGGGTATGTTAAACAACCCCATCCGGCATGGAGCCAGGTGGACGTTAAATATAAACCTGAAGATTAAACATGACTGAATCTTTTGCTCAACTCTTTGAAGAGTCCTTAAAAGAAATCGAAACCCGCCCGGGTTCTATCGTTCGTGGCGTTGTTGTTGCTATCGACAAAGACGTAGTACTGGTTGACGCTGGTCTGAAATCTGAGTCCGCCATCCCGGCTGAGCAGTTCAAAAACGCCCAGGGCGAGCTGGAAATCCAGGTAGGTGACGAAGTTGACGTTGCTCTGGACGCAGTAGAAGACGGCTTCGGTGAAACTCTGCTGTCCCGTGAGAAAGCTAAACGTCACGAAGCCTGGATCACGCTGGAAAAAGCTTACGAAGATGCTGAAACTGTTACCGGTGTTATCAACGGCAAAGTTAAGGGCGGCTTCACTGTTGAGCTGAACGGTATTCGTGCGTTCCTGCCAGGTTCTCTGGTAGACGTTCGTCCGGTGCGTGACACTCTGCACCTGGAAGGCAAAGAGCTTGAATTCAAAGTAATCAAGCTGGATCAGAAGCGCAACAACGTTGTTGTTTCTCGTCGTGCCGTTATCGAATCCGAAAACAGCGCAGAGCGCGATCAGCTGCTGGAAAACCTGCAGGAAGGCATGGAAGTTAAAGGTATCGTTAAGAACCTCACTGACTACGGTGCATTCGTTGATCTGGGCGGCGTTGACGGCCTGCTGCACATCACTGACATGGCCTGGAAACGCGTTAAGCATCCGAGCGAAATCGTCAACGTGGGCGACGAAATCACTGTTAAAGTGCTGAAGTTCGACCGCGAACGTACCCGTGTATCCCTGGGCCTGAAACAGCTGGGCGAAGATCCGTGGGTAGCTATCGCTAAACGTTATCCGGAAGGTACCAAACTGACTGGTCGCGTGACCAACCTGACCGACTACGGCTGCTTCGTTGAAATCGAAGAAGGCGTTGAAGGCCTGGTACACGTTTCCGAAATGGATTGGACCAACAAAAACATCCACCCGTCCAAAGTTGTTAACGTTGGCGATGTAGTGGAAGTTATGGTTCTGGATATCGACGAAGAACGTCGTCGTATCTCCCTGGGTCTGAAACAGTGCAAAGCTAACCCGTGGCAGCAGTTCGCGGAAACCCACAACAAGGGTGACCGTGTTGAAGGTAAAATCAAGTCTATCACTGACTTCGGTATCTTCATCGGCCTGGACGGCGGCATCGACGGCCTGGTTCACCTGTCTGACATCTCCTGGAACGTTGCAGGCGAAGAAGCAGTTCGTGAATACAAAAAAGGCGACGAAATCGCTGCAGTTGTTCTGCAGGTTGACGCAGAACGTGAACGTATCTCCCTGGGCGTTAAACAGCTCGCAGAAGATCCGTTCAACAACTGGGTTGCTCTGAACAAGAAAGGCGCTATCGTAACCGGTAAAGTAACTGCAGTTGACGCTAAAGGCGCAACCGTAGAACTGGCTGACGGCGTTGAAGGTTACCTGCGTGCTTCTGAAGCATCCCGTGACCGCGTTGAAGACGCTACCCTGGTTCTGAGCGTTGGCGACGAAGTTGAAGCTAAATTCACCGGCGTTGATCGTAAAAACCGCGCAATCAGCCTGTCTGTTCGTGCGAAAGACGAAGCTGACGAGAAAGATGCAATCGCAACTGTTAACAAACAGGAAGATGCAAACTTCTCCAACAACGCAATGGCTGAAGCTTTCAAAGCAGCTAAAGGCGAGTAATTCTCTGACTCTTCGGGATTTTTATTCCGAAGTTTGTTGAGTTTACTTGACAGATTGCAGGTTTCGTCCTGTAATCAAGCACTAAGGGCGGCTACGGCCGCCCTTAATCAATGCAGCAACAGCAGCCGCTAAATTTGCCTTTAAGGAACCGGAGGAATCATGACCAAGTCAGAATTGATAGAAAGACTTGCCACCCAGCAATCGCACATTCCCGCCAAGACGGTTGAAGATGCAGTAAAAGAGATGCTGGAGCATATGGCCTCGACTCTTGCGCAGGGCGAGCGTATTGAAATCCGCGGTTTCGGCAGTTTCTCTTTGCACTACCGCGCACCACGTACCGGACGTAATCCGAAGACTGGCGATAAAGTAGAACTGGAAGGAAAATACGTTCCTCACTTTAAACCAGGTAAAGAACTGCGCGATCGCGCCAATATTTACGGTTAAGTTTTTACTCAAACTTGAACGCGAGAAAAGCACCTGTCGGGTGCTTTTTTCATTTCTCTAATCTGGAACTGGAAGCAGCCTCGCAGAGTTTTGAACAGTTTTCACCCTCTCGTTAAATTCTTCTGAACGTGCCTCGGGGAACGCAAAACTCCCACCAGACAACCGCTCAACAAAGTTGCACACTTTCCATAAACAGGGGAGGGGTGCATGAAAATAACGACAGTCGGCGTATGCATAATTTGCGGAATTTTTCCGTTGCTGGTTTTGCCCCAATTGCCTGGGACATTAACCCTTGCGTTTCTGACTGTCTTCGCCTGCGTACTGGTATTTATCCCTTTTAAAGCCGTCCGTTATATCGCGCTGACGTTGCTGTTTTTTCTTTGGGGCATATCAGCGGCAAAGCAAATTTTGTGGGCAGGAGAAACCTTAACTGGCGCGACGCAGGATGCAATAGTTGAGATCACTGCTACTGACGGCATGACCACTCATTACGGTCAAATCACTCATCTACAAAGTCGACGTATATTCCCTGCGCCAGGCCTTGTGCTGTATGGCGAATATCTCCCGCAAGCGGTTTGTGCCGGACAACTATGGTCAATGAAACTCAAAGTTCGTGCAGTTCATGGCCAACTTAATGATGGCGGCTTTGATAGCCAGCGTTATGCCATTGCCCAGCATCAGCCGCTCACCGGCCGTCTTCTGCAGGCAAGTGTCATTGAACCGAATTGTAGCCTGCGTGCACAGTATCTGGCGTCACTACAAACAACGCTGCAACCCTATATGTGGAATGCGGTTATTCTTGGTTTAGGTATGGGGGAACGGTTATCCGTCCCTAAAGAAATCAAAAATATCATGCGCGATACTGGAACGGCGCATTTAATGGCGATATCGGGATTGCATATCGCTTTTGCGGCGTTGCTGGCTGCCGGACTCATTCGCGGTGGGCAAGTTTTTCTGCCTGGGCGCTGGATCCACTGGCAAATGCCATTAATTGGCGGAATCTGCTGTGCTGCTTTTTATGCCTGGCTGACTGGGATGCAACCTCCTGCATTGCGTACCGTGGTGGCGCTTGCCATGTGGGGAATGCTTAAGTTAAGTGGGCGACAATGGAGTGGCTGGGATGTGTGGATATGTTGTCTGGCGGCAATTTTGCTGATGGATCCTGTTGCCATTCTCTCGCAAAGTTTATGGCTCTCTGCCGCTGCGGTCGCGGCACTGATTTTTTGGTATCAGTGGTTTCCCTGTCCTGAGTGGCAACTGCCGCCGGTATTGCGTGCGGTTGTTTCCCTCATCCATCTGCAACTGGGAATCACACTCCTGCTTATGCCCGTGCAAATCGTCATATTTCATGGCATTAGTCTGACCTCGTTTATTGCAAATCTTTTTGCAATTCCCCTGGTGACATTTATCACGGTTCCATTAATCCTCGCCGCGATGGTTGTGCATTTAAGCGGGCCGTTAATCCTGGAACAGGGGTTATGCTTTCTTGCCGACCGGTCTTTGGCTTTACTTTTCTGGGGGTTAAAGAGTTTGCCGGAAGGGTGGATCAACATTGCTGAACGTTGGCAATGGCTATCATTTTCCCCATGGTTCTTACTGGTGGTATGGCGATTAAACGCCTGGCGAACGTTGCCAGCAATGTGTGTGGCTGGAGGCTTGCTGATGTGCTGGCCGCTGTGGCAAAAACCTCGACCTGACGAGTGGCAAGTGTACATGCTTGATGTCGGGCAAGGGCTGGCAATGGTGATAGCCAGAAACGGCAAAGCGATTCTCTATGACACGGGACTGGCCTGGCCTGAAGGAGATAGTGGGCAACAACTGATTATCCCCTGGCTCCACTGGCATAATCTTGAACCGGAAGGCGTTATTCTGAGTCATGAACATCTGGATCACCGGGGAGGGCTGGACTCAATATTGCATACATGGCCGATGTTATGGATCAGAAGTCCGTTAAACTGGGAACATCATCAGCCCTGTGTGCGTGGCGAAGCGTGGCAATGGCAAGGATTGCGTTTCAGCGCGCACTGGCCTTTACAAGGTAGCAACGATAAAGGAAATAACCATTCCTGTGTGGTTAAGGTTGATGACGGGACGAATAGCATTCTTCTAACCGGTGATATTGAAGCCCCCGCTGAACAAAAGATGCTAAGCCGTTACTGGCAGCAAATGCAGGCAACATTACTTCAGATACCTCACCATGGCAGTAATACCTCATCATCGTTGCCATTAATTCAGCGAGTGAATGGAAAAGTGGCACTCACATCGGCATCGCGCTACAACGCATGGCGACTGCCCTCAAGCAAAGTTAAACATCGCTATCAACAACAGGGTTATAAGTGGCTTGATACTCCTCATCAGGGGCAAATAACGGTCAATTTTTCAGCGCAAGGCTGGCGGATTAGCAGCCTCAGGGAGCAAATTTTACCTCGTTGGTATCATCAGTGGTTTGGCGTGCCAGTGGATAACGGGTAGAATATGCGGCTATTTCAACAAATGCTGGTTTTTTGAATGCATAACGACAAAGATCTCTCTACGTGGCAGACGTTCCGCCGACTGTGGCCAACCATTGCGCCTTTTAAAGCGGGTCTGATCGTGGCGGGCGTAGCGTTAATCCTCAACGCAGCCAGCGATACCTTCATGTTATCGCTCCTTAAGCCACTTCTTGATGATGGCTTTGGTAAAACAGATCGCTCCGTGCTGGTGTGGATGCCGCTGGTGGTGATCGGGCTGATGATTTTACGTGGTATCACCAGCTATGTCTCCAGCTACTGTATCTCCTGGGTATCAGGAAAGGTGGTAATGACTATGCGTCGCCGCCTGTTTGGTCACATGATGGGAATGCCTGTTTCATTTTTTGACAAACAGTCAACGGGTACGCTGTTGTCACGTATCACTTACGATTCCGAACAGGTTGCTTCTTCTTCTTCCGGCGCACTGATTACTGTTGTGCGTGAAGGTGCGTCGATCATCGGCCTGTTCATCATGATGTTTTATTACAGTTGGCAACTGTCGATCATTTTGATTGTGCTGGCACCGATTGTTTCGATTGCGATTCGCGTTGTATCGAAGCGTTTTCGCAACATCAGTAAAAACATGCAGAACACCATGGGGCAGGTGACCACCAGCGCAGAACAAATGCTGAAGGGCCACAAAGAAGTATTGATTTTCGGTGGTCAGGAAGTGGAAACGAAACGCTTCGATAAAGTCAGTAACCGAATGCGTCTTCAGGGGATGAAAATGGTTTCAGCCTCTTCCATCTCTGATCCGATCATTCAGCTGATCGCCTCTTTGGCGCTGGCGTTTGTTCTGTATGCGGCGAGCTTCCCAAGTGTTATGGATAACCTGACTGCCGGTACGATTACCGTTGTTTTCTCTTCAATGATTGCACTGATGCGTCCACTGAAATCGCTGACCAACGTTAACGCCCAGTTCCAGCGCGGTATGGCGGCTTGTCAGACGCTGTTTACCATTCTGGACAGTGAGCAGGAGAAAGACGAAGGTAAGCGCGTGATCGAGCGTGCGACTGGTGACGTGGAATTCCGCAACGTCACCTTTACTTATCCGGGACGTGACGTACCCGCATTGCGTAACATCAACCTGAAAATTCCGGCAGGGAAGACGGTTGCTCTGGTTGGACGCTCTGGTTCAGGTAAATCAACCATCGCCAGCCTAATCACACGTTTTTACGATATTGATGAAGGCGAAATCCTGATGGATGGTCACGATCTGCGCGAGTATACCCTGGCGTCGTTACGTAACCAGGTTGCTCTGGTGTCGCAGAATGTCCATCTGTTTAACGATACGGTTGCTAACAACATTGCTTACGCACGGACTGAACAGTACAGCCGTGAGCAAATTGAAGAAGCGGCGCGTATGGCCTACGCCATGGACTTCATCAATAAGATGGATAACGGTCTCGATACAGTGATTGGTGAAAACGGCGTGCTGCTCTCTGGCGGTCAGCGTCAGCGTATTGCTATCGCTCGAGCCTTGTTGCGTGATAGCCCGATTCTGATTCTGGACGAAGCTACCTCGGCGTTGGATACCGAATCCGAACGTGCGATTCAGGCGGCACTGGATGAGTTGCAGAAAAACCGTACCTCTCTGGTGATTGCCCACCGCTTGTCTACCATTGAAAAGGCAGACGAAATCGTGGTCGTCGAGGATGGTGTCATTGTGGAACGCGGTACGCATAACGATTTGCTTGAGCACCGTGGCGTTTACGCGCAACTTCACAAAATGCAGTTTGGCCAATGATCGAAAAAATCTGGTCTGGTGAATCCCCTTTGTGGCGGCTATTTCTGCCACCCTCCCCGGTGTATTGGACCCGCCTGTCACTCTCCTGGTTGTATGGCCTGGTGAGTGGCGCGATCCGTCTTTGCTATAAACTAAAACTGAAGCGCGCCTGGCGTGCCCCCGTACCGGTTGTCGTGGTTGGTAATCTCACCGCAGGCGGCAACGGAAAAACCCCGGTCGTTGTCTGGCTGGTGGAACAGTTGCAACAGCGCGGTATTCGCGTGGGGGTCGTATCGCGGGGATATGGTGGTAAGGCTGAATCTTATCCGCTGTTATTGTCGGCAGATACCACCACAGCACAGGCGGGGGATGAACCAGTGTTGATTTATCAACGCACTGGCGCGCCCGTTGCGGTTTCTCCCGTGCGTTCTGATGCGGTAAAAGCCATTCTGGCGCAACACCCTGATGTGCAGATCATCGTAACCGACGACGGTTTACAGCATTACCGTCTGGCGCGTGATGTGGAAATTGTCGTTATTGATGGTGTGCGTCGCTTTGGCAATGGTTGGTGGTTGCCGGCGGGGCCAATGCGTGAGCGAGCGGGGCGCTTAAAGTCGGTTGATGCGGTAATCGTCAACGGCGGTGTCCCCCGCAGCGGTGAAATCCCCATGCATCTGCTGCCGGGTCAGGCGGTGAATTTACGTACCGGTACGCGTTGTGACGTTGCTCAGCTTGAACATGTAGTGGCGATGGCGGGGATTGGACATCCGCCGCGCTTTTTTGCCACGCTGAAGATGTGCGGCGTACAACCGGAAAAATGTGTACCGCTGGCCGATCATCAGTCTTTGAACCATGCGGATGTCAGCGCGTTGGTAAACGACGGGCAAACGCTGGTAATGACTGAAAAAGATGCGGTTAAATGCCGGGCCTTTGCAGAAGAAAATTGGTGGTATTTGCCTGTAGACGCACAGCTTTCAGGTGATGAACCAGCGAAACTGCTTACGCAACTAACCTTGCTGGCTTCTGGCAACTAGTTACGCCGCGGCAGCGTTCGATTGATGGAGTCATGAATGTCGCTGCCGCACCTCTCTCTTGCTGATGCGCGTAATCTTCACCTTGCCGCGCAAGGCCTGTTAAACAAACCCCGCCGTCGAGCATCGTTGGAGGATATTCCGGCAACGATCTCCCGCATGTCCTTGCTGCAAATCGATACCATCAATATTGTTGCCCGTAGCCCATATCTGGTGCTTTTCAGTCGTCTGGGAAATTATCCTGCGCAATGGCTGGATGAGTCTCTGGCGCGTGGTGAATTAATGGAATACTGGGCGCATGAAGCCTGCTTTATGCCGCGTAGCGACTTTCGTCTTATTCGCCACCGCATGCTGGCACCTGAAAAAATGGGCTGGAAATACAAAAACGCCTGGATGCAGGAACATGCGGCGGAAATTGCACAGTTAATTCAGCATATTCATGATAAGGGGCCGGTACGTTCAGCCGATTTTGAGCATCCTCGTAAAGGTGCAAGCGGCTGGTGGGAGTGGAAGCCGCATAAACGGCATCTGGAAGGTTTATTTACAGCCGGGAAAGTGATGGTGATTGAACGGCGCAACTTCCAGCGCGTTTATGATTTAACCCACCGTGTCATGCCTGACTGGGATGATGAGCGCGATCTCGTTTCGCAAACAGAAGCAGAAATCATCATGCTGGATAACAGTGCGCGTAGCCTGGGAATATTCCGCGAACAGTGGCTGGCAGATTACTATCGGCTGAAACGTCCGGCACTGGCGGCGTGGCGCGAAGCGAGGGCTGAACAGCGGCAAATCATTGCTGTGCATGTTGAAAAATTGGGCAATCTTTGGCTGCATGCTGATTTGCTGCCGCTACTCGAGCGTGCGCTGGCCGGAAAGCTCACTGCAAC
>OBVH01000832.1_pt1 | contig 12272 bp, 12 predicted proteins | sample 1495001 | NCBI WGS metagenome assembly OBVH01 (sample SAMEA2579959, study PRJEB22360) | human gut metagenome
CAGCGCCGACCCCAGCCCCAGAAGGCGGCAGGTACCACATTCCAGACATCCGGCATAATCGAAACGCACGCTGCCGTCATCCTGCTTCTTGTACAGACCTGCGGGGCACGCTTTCACCAGCAGCTCCAGCGCCTGTTTATCGGCATCGGCCTTCACAACAATGTGCGGATGCTCTTCATCGACATTGAATTTATTGACGCCCAGTTTGACGTCCACATTGACGGGAGAAGTCATAAAACGGTCACTCCTTTCATGCCATCCTTGATCAGATTGATGAAGCCCACTTTCTTGCCGTGGCGGAGGATTTTCTTGCGCATCAGTTCCGGCGCACTGCCGTCAATGGTGAACAGGTCACGCGCCACGCCCACCGCCAGTTCCGGGTAGCCGCTAAACATGCGTGGGTTATCAAGGAACGCCGGTAGTTTCTGGTACATACGCATATCGCGCAGCGGGCCACTCTCAAGATGCTGACGATATTCCGCCAGTTTTTGCTTACTGAAATCGTCGCTTTTCATCGCTGAAAGCACGGTTTTTGCTGCGGCTTCCCCGGCGGCAATCGCCAGATCCATACCGCGAATGGTAAAACCGAGGTTCATACACATTCCGGCGGCATCACCGGCAATCAATACGCCGTCACCAACCAACTCCGGCAGCATGTTGATGCCTGCTTCCGGCACTACGTGAGCGGAATATTCCACCAGCTTGCCACCCGCGATCAGCGGTGCAACGGCCGGATGTTGTTTGAAATCTTCCAGCATTTGCGGCACCGATTTTTTCGCGTCATGCAGATGATGCAGACCACAAACCAACCCCAGCGACAGAGTGTTTTCATTGGTATAAAGAAAGCCGCCGCCCATCAGGCCATCGGTGGGTGATCCCGCAAACAGGCAAGCCGCGCCCTGATTACCCTGCAACTGAAAACGGTCTTCGATTACCGACTTCGGTAACTCGATCAGTTCCTTCACGCCAACCGCCACATCCGTCGGTTTAACACGTTTTGCCATCCCCAGCTTTTCGGCAAGGATGGAGTTCACCCCATCAGCAAGGATCACCGTTTTCGCTTCAATCACATCACCATCGGCTTCTACACCGACAACTTTGCCATCGCGCTGTACGAGGTTATCGACGCGGATCCCGGTAATTAACTGCGCGCCCGCTTCTTCGGCCTGCTCCATCAACCAGGCATCAAATTTACTGCGCAAAACGGAGTAAGAACGCTGGGATGGCGAGGTTTCGTCACCGTTGCAGTAGTCCATAGTCATCGCTGACTTTTCCGTCATAAACGCGAGTTTTTCATGGGTGATCAGGCGTTCTACGGGGGCGGATTCGGCGAAACCTGGAATAATGTGTTCCAGACTGTGGGCATAGAGACGCCCGCCAGTAACGTTCTTGGCACCTGCGGAATTGCCACGCTCGATAACTAACACTTGCGCCCCTTCGCGGGCTAGCACCAGTGCGGCAACCGAACCGGCAAGCCCAGCACCGACGATGATGGCGTCAAAGATATCTTCGGACATAAGAGCTCCCTGTCAGCGGCAGGGCCAAAATGCAGCCCTGCCAGAGTGGATCAACGCGCTAAAGCTGCGGTCAGTGCCGGAAGGATCTTCACGGCGTCGCCAACAATGCCGTAATCCGCGTACTGGAAGATCGGCGCATTTTTATCTTTGTTGATGGCGAAAATGGTTTGCGACGCGTTAGCGCCAACCATGTGCTGGATCTGCCCGGAGATCCCCACCGCCAGGTACAGTTCAGGTTTCAGCATCAGGTTGGAGATACCGACATAGCGTTCGTGCTCCATCCATTTTTCGTTTTCTGCCACCGGACGAGAACAGGCCAACTCCGCACCTATCGCCTTACAAAGCTGTTCTGCCAGCGCAATGTTATCTTTGCTGCCAATGCCGCGACCGACGCTGACCACCAGACGGGCTTTGTCGAGATCGACGCTGTTGCTCTGGCGCGCCTGGGTTGCCGTGCGGGCAATCGCCACAGCCGGAGCCTGCCACTCCACGGTGTGCGTTTCGCCAGTGCGTGACGCGTCTGGCTGAGCCGCATCAAACGTGCCGCTGCTGATGGTCAGTACCGCATACGGCGTGGCAATGCGTTCTTCGCCAATCGCCAGACCGCCGTAAACCATGTGTTTCACTGTCGCTTTACCGTCCTGTACGCTGACGGTGCTGGCATCGTTAGACACCGCCGCTTTAAGGCGATAACCCAGTTTTGCCGCCAGTAATTTGCCGCGACGGGTGTTTGGCAGCAGCACCAGACCGTCTGCGCCGTGCTGGCGAATAGTGTCAGCCATGACACCGGCGTAATCTTCGATCATCCGATCGTCCGGTTTGCCGTTTAATTTCCAGACATGATTAGCGCCTAGCTGGATTGCCTGTGCGCCGTCGGCATCATTGAGGACAAAGGCATTGATTTGATTAGCTAAAGCCTGCGCACCATTCATCAGTTCCGGCAGACGAGAAGGGGTATCGCTGAATACCCAGACTTGAGAAAACGTGTTCATAGCATCCCCTGTAATTAAATGACTTTGCGAAGATTTTCAGCAAATGCGGCGATCTGTTCTTCGCCGTCGCCTTCAATCACGATGCGCTGACGCTCGCGCTGTTTCGGCGCGGCAACCTGTTGTTCTGACCAGGCTGCCTCTGCATTAAAACCGATATCCGCCGCCGACCATACCTGGACTGGCTTTTTCGCCGCGCCGAGAATGGCTTTCATCGAAGGAATTTGTGGGGAGTTGATATCAGTGGAAACAGCAACAACCGCAGGCAGCGGAATGCTTAAGGTTTCTGTTTCATCTTCCAGTTCGCGCTCAACGGTGAGGGTATCTGCCGTCAGGGAGATAATTTTGCTGACGCCGTTAACTGCCGGAATATTGAGGATTTCGCCTACCAGCAAACCAACCTGCTGGGCATAAAGGTCGGAAGAACCATCGCCACAGAGGATCAAATCAAAGCCTGCTTTCTGGGCGGCTGCAGCAAGTACGCTCGCCGTTTGTTGCGGCAGTGCCTGCTCGAACTGGTCATCAATCACCACAATCAGTTCATCCGGACCGCGCGATAGCACATCTTTACGCCCTTTGGCGTTGGTCAGGGCTTTACCGCCCACACTTAGGGCCGTCACCTGCGCCTCTGCTGCCTGTTGCTTTAGCTGGCAAGCCGCTTCAATAGCGTTGAGATCGTATTGGCTTATTTTGGCATCGGCTTTACTGAAGTCTAACGAACCATCAGCATTATTGACCGCAATATCCTGTTCATCAGGCACGCACTTATAGCAAGTAATAATCTTCATTGCATCTCCAGAAATCATGAAGGAAACGTCGTTCATATCGGTGGTGTTAATTACAGATATCACGCCCTTTAATTTGGAAATAAAACTTTAATCACCAATATTGAAAATGTCACACGCAGATAAATCCAACTTTCAATATTGTTAAGTCCCTCACCAATATTGAAAACATGGCGTAGCAAAAAGAAATTTTCAATATTGCTTTATGGATCACCAATATTGAAAGTCAGATGCTATTTTTTTACTCACAATCAAACTTATCACATTGATAAACAATGAATATTTACACAAAGACGCCCTGTTTTTACCCGATAAAAAACTGTGACTAACATCACAGAACGCAGCCAATTGAATACCCATTATGAGTTAGCCATTAACGCGTCCACGAGGTTAATAATAATTATATTAAATGTTAACAAAAATAAAACAAACGGGAACGCAAAATAAATATTCGTTTTCACAGTGGAATTAACTCATGAAGAATGAAAAGAGAAAAACGGGAATAGAACCGAAGGTTTTCTTTCCGCCATTAATAATCGTCGGCATACTTTGTTGGCTTACAGTCAGAGATCTGGATGCAGCGAATGTCGTTATTAATGCTGTATTCAGTTACGTCACCAATGTATGGGGATGGGCATTTGAATGGTATATGGTAGTGATGCTTTTCGGTTGGTTCTGGCTGGTGTTTGGCCCGTATGCCAAAAAGCGTTTAGGTAACGAACCACCTGAATTTAGTACCGCCAGTTGGATCTTTATGATGTTCGCCTCCTGTACGTCTGCTGCCGTACTGTTCTGGGGATCGATTGAGATCTACTACTACATCTCCACCCCGCCGTTTGGCTTAGAACCGAACTCGACAGGGGCGAAAGAGTTGGGGCTGGCTTACAGCTTGTTCCACTGGGGACCTCTGCCGTGGGCCACTTACAGCTTCCTTTCAGTCGCCTTCGCTTACTTCTTCTTTGTCCGCAAAATGGAAGTGATTCGCCCCAGCTCGACACTAGTGCCGCTGGTAGGTGAAAAACACGCCAAAGGGTTGTTCGGTACCATCGTCGACAACTTCTATCTCGTCGCCTTGATCTTCGCGATGGGCACCAGTCTGGGCCTTGCCACGCCGCTGGTGACCGAGTGTATGCAATGGTTGTTTGGCATTCCGCATACCCTGCAACTGGACGCTATCATCATTACCTGCTGGATTATCCTCAACGCCATTTGCGTCGCCTGCGGTCTGCAAAAAGGGGTACGTATCGCCAGTGACGTGCGTAGTTACCTGAGCTTCCTGATGCTGGGTTGGGTGTTCATTGTCAGCGGTGCCAGCTTCATCATGAACTACTTCACCGATTCGGTGGGGATGTTGCTGATGTATCTGCCGCGCATGTTGTTCTATACCGATCCCATCGCTAAAGGCGGCTTCCCGCAGGGCTGGACCGTGTTCTACTGGGCATGGTGGGTGATTTACGCTATCCAGATGAGTATCTTCCTCGCCCGCATCTCCCGTGGTCGTACCGTGCGTGAACTGTGCTTCGGCATGGTGCTGGGGCTGACAGCGTCAACCTGGATCCTGTGGACTGTACTCGGTAGTAACACTCTGCTGTTGATAGATAAAAACATCATCAACATTCCAAATCTGATCGAACAGTACGGTGTGGCGCGCGCCATCATTGAAACCTGGGCCGCTCTGCCACTCAGCACCGCCACCATGTGGGGCTTCTTCATCCTCTGCTTTATTGCCACCGTTACGCTGGTTAACGCCTGCTCTTATACCCTGGCGATGTCCACTTGCCGCGAAGTACGCGATGGTGAAGAACCACCGCTGCTGGTGCGTATCGGTTGGTCAATTCTGGTTGGCATTATCGGTATTGTTTTGCTGGCGCTCGGCGGCCTGAAACCGATTCAAACCGCCATTATCGCCGGAGGATGCCCGCTGTTCTTCGTCAACATTATGGTGACGCTCTCCTTTATTAAAGACGCGAAACAGAACTGGAAAGATTAATTACCCCCCAAAATATCAAGAGGTTGAAAGATGGATTTTAATTTAAATGATGAGCAGGAACTGTTTGTCGCCGGTATCCGCGAACTGATGGCCAGCGAAAACTGGGAGGCCTATTTTGCCGAGTGCGACCGTGACAGCGTCTACCCGGAACGTTTTGTCAAAGCACTGGCGGATATGGGTATCGACAGTCTGCTGATCCCTGAAGAGCACGGTGGTCTGGACGCGGGGTTTGTTACTCTCGCCGCCGTGTGGATGGAGCTGGGACGTCTGGGGGCACCAACCTATGTGCTGTACCAGTTGCCGGGCGGGTTCAATACCTTCCTGCGCGAAGGCACACAAGAGCAGATCGACAAGATTATGGCTTTCCGCGGCACCGGTAAGCAGATGTGGAACTCAGCGATTACCGAACCGGGCGCGGGCTCCGACGTGGGTAGCCTGAAAACGACTTATACCCGTAGAAATGGTAAGATTTATCTTAATGGTAGTAAGTGTTTTATTACCAGCAGCGCCTACACCCCGTACATCGTTGTGATGGCGCGCGACGGGGCTTCTCCGGACAAACCTGTCTACACCGAATGGTTTGTTGATATGAGCAAACCGGGCATCAAAGTGACCAAACTTGAAAAGCTCGGTCTGCGTATGGATAGCTGCTGTGAAATCACCTTTGACGATGTGGAACTGGACGAGAAAGACATGTTCGGTCGCGAAGGTAACGGCTTTAACCGCGTCAAAGAAGAGTTCGACCATGAACGTTTCCTGGTAGCCCTGACCAACTACGGTACGGCGATGTGCGCCTTTGAAGATGCGGCGCGCTACGCCAACCAGCGCGTGCAGTTTGGCGAGGCTATTGGTCGTTTCCAGTTGATTCAGGAAAAATTCGCCCACATGGCGATCAAATTAAACTCCATGAAAAACATGCTGTATGAAGCAGCGTGGAAAGCAGACAACGGCACCATCACCTCTGGCGATGCAGCGATGTGCAAATACTTCTGCGCCAATGCGGCATTTGAAGTGGTGGATAGCGCAATGCAGGTGCTGGGCGGTGTCGGGATTGCGGGCAACCACCGCATCAGCCGCTTCTGGCGTGATCTGCGTGTAGACCGCGTCTCCGGGGGATCTGACGAAATGCAGATCCTGACGCTGGGTCGCGCGGTGCTGAAGCAATACCGCTAAGTCCGTGCGCTGCCTGATGCGACGCTGACGCGTCTTATCAGGCCTACGGTCGGCCGGATAAGGCGTTTACGCCGCATCCGGCAGTCATGCGCTACATAAATTTTTCAGGAGCTAATAATGGATCATCTACCCATGCCGAAATTCGGGCCGCTGGCCGGATTGCGCGTTGTCTTCTCCGGTATCGAAATCGCCGGGCCGTTCGCCGGGCAAATGTTCGCAGAATGGGGCGCGGAAGTTATTTGGATCGAGAACGTCGCCTGGGCCGACACCATTCGCGTTCAACCTAACTACCCGCAGCTCTCCCGCCGCAATTTGCACGCGCTGTCGTTAAATATCTTCAAAGATGAAGGCCGCGAAGCGTTTCTGAAATTAATGGAAACCACCGATATCTTCATCGAAGCCAGTAAAGGTCCGGCATTTGCCCGTCGTGGCATTACCGATGAAGTCCTGTGGCAGCACAACCCGAAACTGGTTATCGCTCACCTGTCCGGTTTTGGTCAGTACGGCACCGAGGAGTACACCAATCTTCCGGCCTATAACACCATCGCCCAGGCCTTCAGTGGTTACCTGATTCAGAACGGTGATGTTGACCAGCCAATGCCTGCCTTCCCGTATACCGCCGATTACTTTTCTGGCCTGACCGCCACCACGGCGGCGCTTGCAGCACTGCATAAAGTGCGTGAAACCGGCAAAGGCGAAAGCATCGACATCGCCATGTATGAAGTGATGCTGCGTATGGGCCAGTACTTCATGATGGATTACTTCAACGGCGGCGAAATGTGCCCGCGCATGACCAAAGGTAAAGATCCCTACTACGCCGGTTGCGGTCTGTATAAATGCGCCGACGGCTACATCGTGATGGAACTGGTGGGCATTACTCAAATTGCAGAGTGCTTTAAAGATATTGGCCTCGCACACCTGCTCGGTACGCCGGAAATCCGGAAGGCACTCAGCTTATCCACCGTATCGAATGCCCTTACGGCCCACTGGTAGAAGAGAAACTCGATGCCTGGCTGGCGGCACATACCATCGCAGAAGTTAAAGAACGCTTTGCCGAACTGAATATCGCCTGTGCCAAAGTACTGACCGTACCGGAACTGGAAAGCAATCCACAGTATGTGGCTCGCGAATCAATCACTCAGTGGCAAACGATGGATGGTCGCACCTGCAAAGGGCCGAATATCATCCCGAAATTCAAAAATAACCCCGGACAAATCTGGCGCGGAATGCCCTCACATGGCATGGACACGGCTGCCATTTTGAAAAATATCGGCTACAGCGAAAACGACATTCAGGAGTTGGTCAGCAAAGGTCTGGCCAAAGTTGAGGACTAAACGCGTGGCGTCAGTCAACTTGCCTGACTAGCGCCCGCCCAATAACAAACGAACAAAATGGATAGAGGTGCAATGGATATCATTGGCGGACAACATCTACGTCAAATGTGGGACGATCTGGCGGACGTTTACGGTCATAAAACGGCGCTGATTTGTGAATCCAGCAGCGGAGTCGTTAACCGGTATAGTTATCTTGAGTTAAATCAGGAGATTAACCGCACGGCAAACCTGTTTTATACGCTGGGGATTCGCAAAGGCGACAAGGTTGCTCTACATCTCGACAACTGCCCGGAATTTATCTTTTGCTGGTTCGGGTTGGCAAAAATTGGCGCGATTATGGTGCCGATTAACGCCCGCCTGTTGCGCGAAGAAAGCACGTGGATCCTGCAAAATAGCCAGGCGTGCCTGCTGGTGACCAGTGCGCAATTTTATCCTATGTATCAACAGATTCAGCAGGAAGATGCCTCTCAGTTGCGGCACATTTGCCTGACAGATATGGTACTTCCCGCTGATGATGGCGTGAGTTCGTTTACTCAACTGAAAAATCAACAACCTGCCACCTTGTGCTATGCACCGCCGCTATCGACTGACGATACGGCGGAAATTCTCTTCACCTCCGGCACCACCTCCCGACCGAAAGGGGTGGTGATAACTCATTACAACCTGCGCTTCGCTGGATATTACTCCGCCTGGCAGTGTGCACTGCGTGACGATGACGTCTACCTGACGGTAATGCCTGCGTTTCATATCGATTGCCAGTGTACTGCGGCGATGGCGGCGTTTTCTGCCGGGGCCACCTTTGTGCTGGTCGAGAAATACAGCGCCCGCGCCTTCTGGGGACAGGTGCAGAAGTACCGCGCCACCATTACCGAATGTATTCCGATGATGATTCGTACGTTGATGGTGCAGCCGCCTTCAGCCAACGATCGGCAACACTGCCTGCGGGAAGTGATGTTTTATCTCAACCTGTCGGAGCAGGAAAAAGACGCGTTTTGTGAACGCTTCAGCGTTCGCTTGCTGACGTCTTATGGGATGACGGAAACCATTGTGGGCATTATCGGCGATCGCCCTGGCGATAAACGGCGCTGGCCGTCGATTGGTCGGGCGGGGTTTTGCTACGAAGCGGAGATCCGCGACGATCACAATCGTCCCCTCCCGGCTGGTGAGCTCGGTGAAATCTGTATTAAAGGCGTACCAGGGAAAACCATCTTCAAAGAGTATTTTCTCAACCCGAAAGCCACTGCGAAAGTGCTGGAAGCCGACGGCTGGCTACATACCGGCGATACCGGATACTGCGACGAAGAGGGCTTTTTTTATTTCGTCGATCGCCGCTGCAATATGATCAAACGCGGTGGCGAGAATGTCTCCTGCGTGGAGCTGGAAAATATCATCGCCACCCATCCAAAAATTCAGGACATCGTGGTTGTGGGTATTAAAGATTCGATACGCGATGAAGCCATCAAAGCATTTGTGGTGCTGAATGAAGGTGAAACATTGAGCGAAGAGGAATTTTTCCGCTTCTGCGAACAAAATATGGCGAAATTTAAAGTGCCCTCTTATCTGGAGATCAGAAAAGATCTGCCACGTAATTGCTCGGGGAAAATAATTAGAAAGAATCTTAAATAAATGAAACGGCAGGGAACTACCCTGCCAGCTAATAATCACGATCTAAAACAATATGCATTTTTTGCAGAGATGTTGTCGTCCCTGAAAAAGCAAAAATGGAGAAAAGGAATGAGTGAATCATTACATCTGACCCGCAATGGATCAATTCTGGAAATTACCCTTGATCGCCCAAAAGCGAATGCTATTGATGCAAAAACCAGCTTTGAAATGGGCGAAGTATTTCTAAATTTCCGTGACGATCCGCAATTACGTGTCGCCATTATTACCGGTGCCGGAGAGAAATTCTTTTCCGCGGGCTGGGATTTAAAAGCGGCAGCAGAAGGCGAAGCACCGGATGCTGACTTTGGCCCGGGTGGTTTTGCGGGATTAACCGAAATTTTCAATCTCGACAAACCAGTTATCGCCGCTGTGAACGGCTATGCCTTTGGCGGCGGCTTTGAACTGGCACTGGCGGCAGATTTTATTGTCTGTGCCGATAACGCCAGCTTCGCCCTGCCGGAAGCCAAACTGGGCATCGTTCCTGACAGCGGCGGCGTGCTGCGTCTGCCGAAGATCCTGCCGCCTGCCATCGTCAATGAAATGGTGATGACCGGCAGACGAATGGGCGCAGAAGAGGCGCTGCGTTGGGGGGTAGTCAACCGCGTGGTTAGCCAGGCGGAACTGATGGATAACGCCCGCGAACTGGCGCAGCAGCTGGTTAACAGCGCTCCGCTGGCGATTGCGGCGCTGAAAGAGATCTACCGCACCACCAGCGAAATGCCGGTAGAAGAAGCGTATCGCTATATTCGCAGCGGCGTGTTGAAACACTATCCGTCGGTTCTGCATTCGGAAGATGCCATTGAAGGGCCGCTGGCGTTTGCCGAGAAGCGCGATCCGGTGTGGAAAGGACGTTAACAACCGTGAGCTATTACGCCTTTGAGGGGTTAATTCCGGTGGTTCACCCGACGGCGTTTGTCCATCCCAGTGCAGTCTTGATTGGCGATGTGATTGTGGGAGCCGGTGTCTACATCGGCCCACTCGCCTCACTGCGTGGTGACTACGGGCGGTTGATCGTGCAAGCGGGAGCCAATATTCAGGATGGATGCATTATGCATGGCTACTGCGACACTGACACCATCGTTGGGGAAAACGGTCATATCGGGCACGGAGCGATCCTGCATGGTTGTGTGATTGGTCGCGATGCACTGGTCGGGATGAACAGCGTGATTATGGATGGCGCGGTCATTGGCGAAGAGAGCAATGTTTCCGCCATGAGCTTTGTCAAAGCGGGCTTTCGCGGCGAGAAACGCCAGTTGTTGATAGGTACGCCAGCCCGCGCTGTACGCAATGTTAGTGACGAAGAGTTACACTGGAAACGGTTGAATACCAAAGAGTATCAGGATCTTGTCGGGCGCTGTCATGCATCGTTGCATGAAACGCAGCCATTGAGGCAAATGGAGGAAAATCGCCCCCGTTTGCAGGGGACGACGGATGTGACGCCGAAACGGTGATCTTGCCGGATGCGGCGTAAACGCCTTATCCGACCTGGCTGGAAAGCAACCGTAGGCCAGATAAGATGCGCCAGCATTGCATCCAGCAACCAGGCTGCGTGGTATCAACGAAATGACATTAACGACGCATACTCTTTGACAACATCATCTGCCACTTCTGCTCGCGGTTAAGTTCCGTGAGCGGAACGGCAGGAATACGCGGTGTCTTTCTTACGCCGACTAATTGGATGATGGCGTTATTGCGCAGGCGCGCGTAAATTTGCTCATCGATATCGACCACTTTAACCAGTCGCTGACACTGGCATCCCCGCCCTTCCAGCTTATTAGGGATCATCTTAACTTCGCAGCTTATTTCTGTGACTTCCGACAGAATATAAGTCAGGGTATTAACCGCCTTGCTGTGTTCAATATCGAAATGAATAGAGATCTCTCTTGCTATCACCCACCGATTTTCAGCCATCATCCATTCGGCGATTAACAAGTAGAGTGGTTTTTCAACATATCCTTCACACATACGAACTCCAGTTTCACAAATTAAAAGTCTGGCTATGACTCGTTTTGAAGCAATTAAACAAGGCCATATTAAAATTGTGGATATATCGATAGTATGCAACTTCACCGTCGATAAGTGTGAGCTAAATCCTGCTTATGTCATCAAAAATATCGATTCCCCAAAAGATTTACTTAATGGGCAAAAAAAACGGTCCTCATCAGAGAACCGTATTAGTTATTCGATCAAATTAGCGGATGAAAAATATCCGCCATGACACGCTATTATTTGATCTGCGCGTGCATTTCCTGCACCGAAATTACTTTTTCAGTCGCATCGGCATTCAGCGCCATCGCGGTAGCGAAACCACCGTTCAGGGTGGTGTCATAATGCACTTTATATTGCAGCGCACTGCGACGGATCACGCGGGAGTCTTCAATCGCACGACGGCCTGAGGTGGTGTTGATGATGTAGGTATATTCGCCATTCTTGATGCGGTCCTGAATGTGCGGACGTCCTTCATGCACCTTGTTTACCAGACGCGGATTGATACCCGCTTCGCCCAGCACAATCGCCGTGCCGTGGGTCGCATCCAGCTCGAAGCCCTGTTTCAGCAGTTTTGCCGCCAGGTCCACCACGCGTTCTTTGTCGCCTTCGCGCACGGAAAGCAACGCACGACCGTGTTTCTTCATGGTGGAGTTGCTGCCCAGCTGCGCTTTGGCAAACGCTTCAGCGAAGGTGCGGCCCACGCCCATGACTTCCCCGGTAGAGCGCATTTCTGGCCCTAACAGCGGGTCAACGCCCGGGAATTTGTTGAACGGCAGCACCACTTCTTTCACCGAGTAGTACGGCGGGATAACTTCTTTGGTTACGCCCTG
>OBVH01000834.1_pt1 | contig 12243 bp, 10 predicted proteins | sample 1495001 | NCBI WGS metagenome assembly OBVH01 (sample SAMEA2579959, study PRJEB22360) | human gut metagenome
TTTTTTGTTTTACAAGTAAATTAATAACGGGACTTGAAGGCGACCGTTAAGAAAAGGAGCTGTAAAAAACAGCCCAAATAAAAAACGACTGTATTCTAACCGAAAGGTAGGAACGCAGTCGTTTTTGTGATATAATTTAATATCAATGAAAAACCACATCAACAAGGTGCATTATACACCGTATCAATTAAAATTATAACCGGAAATTGAAAAAAATAATAGAAATTTCTGATCCGGTATATACATTTAACTAGGTTTTTCATCATATTGCTCTAAATAAACACCTTGCTGTTAAGAAAAGCAGGATATGTCGCATATCTACATAGACGGAACAAAGATAACTGCCAATGCAAATAAGGGTAACGACCGATTATTGCCCGGATACAATATTCAGCAATGCATGCAAAAAAACACCGAGACTCACTTTTTCGTGAATCTCGGCTTTTTAATATGCTGTTTCTTTACAGCACCTTTTGTGGAGCGGATGATGGGAATCGAACCCACACGATCAGCTTGGAAGGCTGAAGTTCTACCACTAAACTACATCCGCTTATCTCTGCAACAAATAGTATTATATCATTACAGATAATATTTGTCAAGCGTTAATTTCAGATTATAAACATTTTAAGAAAATTTTAACTGTTTTATATTAAACTCTAAGTTTAACGATGATTATAATTTTAACATACATCAAGATATATAATATCATTTATATAGATTACTTACTTATTATTTTTACCGAAGGATAACTTATTATATCTTTGATAATCAATTATAAAATGTTGGTAACACAGAAAAATAGCAGAAAATGCCAAATATTGAAGTTAGTTAATATTAACTTTGATTTAAAGCCACATTTATAAAAAATTTATAATATAATATCTCAAATAGTATTATATATACAAGCGGCTAATTTTTAATAGTAATAATATACTAAAAATACATCTGTATATTTAAATAAATGCATTTATTATGTTAGAATATACAAAGAAATATATCTCAAATTGTGCAACTGTACAGATGTAAACTTTTCACTCGGTGTAAGTATGATTTCAATGCGGATATTCAGAATGGTTTGCAGTTATATACTTGTTATGGTTCTTGATATGGGCGTTTTAGGTGTATGGATCGGTATGTTTGTTGATTGGTATGCTCGTGCTGGAGCATATCTTGCAAGGTATTTGTCAGGCAGATGGAAAAAGCATAGAATGATTTAAATATTTAAAAATGGAGATAAATTTTGTTTACCCTACCGTCACAATTATAAAAGCTTGACCAAACTTTTATAATTGCCGTGCAAAATATTCCGGTGAATCATAATTTATAAACATTACTCCGACATATATAACTAAAAATGATTTTAAAAAGCAAAGGCCCTCGAATTTTTATCGAGAGCCTTTTATCTTTTATCTTTTTTACAAATCAAATTCAAAGTACGGATTATGGTACAGTGAAAATGTTATAATATGGTAAAGACAAACCTAAATTGCCAAAGTGAAGTTCGGATTTTTGAGGAAAAAACGAGAAATACCACGGGTTCACCTTGACAAAAGAGTATGGTAAAGACAAAATCCAATTTGGATAGATTAAACTAAAAGTTTTAAACGAATATTGTTTAAAATCCATTTTGGTTAGATTTAGATAATTATAACATAATTGATTAAAAATATCAAATGTGCTAAATTGATTAAATTTAATATTATTTTGATATAATTTATTAAAAATGTTTATTTAAACGTATATTAGGTATTGACAAACAAAATTGTGAACGCTATACTGTAATTAGAGTTGTGAAATATCATAACTCTAATAACGAAATCTAATACTATTAAAATAATAAATGGAGGTAAATATGAAAATCTTATTGCGATTTTATTTGCAAAACAATAAGCTGCCGATTGATTATCGACGAATTATGCTTTCGTTTTTTAAACGGTCACTGTCAGATATTGCCGAGGGAAAATATTATGAAAAATATTATTTTACACCGGAACGCAGAAATTTTACTTTTGCGGTGAATCTGCCTATGCCGAAGTTTTCTAAAACGGAAATTCAACTCGGGAAAAATCAACTAAACATTACTTTTTCAACAGCTGACTATAATACGGGATGTATTTTTATGTCTGCTTTTATAAAGCAAAAGGACAAGCCGATTCCCGCTCCGCTCGGCAACGAAATGAAACTTGTCAGTGTTAATCTTGTGCCGGAAAAAAATGTTACTTCATCGTCCTCTGTTGTGAAAATGCTTAGCCCTTTGTGTATCAGATTACATAAAGCCGAGAATAATTCGGATAAGTATATTTCTGTTGCTAATCCGGATTTTACGGAGATTGCAAAACAGGTAATTAAAGAGCAGCTTGTTGAAAGCGGTTTTGACGAGAAGTTAATTTCAAACTTTGAAATTAAACCGTTAAACGCAAAAAAAACAGTGGTTTATCACTACAAAAACTACATTGAATGCAGTTTAGGCAGTTTTAGTATTAATGCCGATAAATCGGTTATTAATTATCTGCTGAAAAGCGGTATAGGTTCACGAAAATCCGCAGGATTTGGCTTTGCCGAGATTTTATCGGAGGGAGGTGAACCGAATTAATGAAAACAAAGATTGATTACTTTGATTATGACACTTTGTTGCAGCCTACCGATTGGAGGTTTGCGGCAGCCGTTGTCGGTTTATGTAAATATTTTGATTACTTTGGAATTGTTTACAAAGTCCTCTATGATGTTGAAGAAAAGCCCGATAATTATATACACGGCTTTGACGGTATTATTTACAAAAGTGAAGATATAACAGAAGAAAAATATCTTGAGTTTGCAGAGAACTATTTTGAAAAATATATGACTCACAAAAATATTTTAAACATTCTCGAAAGTCAAGAATTCAGTGAAGAACAAATTAAATTGGTAAATGACCTTGTTAAGAGCAAAACAGTTCTTAAAGGGCTATTTGACAAAATAAAATTTGACGGAACAAATAAAGATATTTTTATCTCAACCATTGAAGAAAACAGGGCGGAAATTATAAAAAATATCTTTAAAAACGGCAATAACCTTTATAAGAATTACTGCAATGAACGACTTATTTTTACCGAAGATAACAGCACTTGCAGACTTAGAGGCTACAATGTTGACAAAGACAGAAAAACAAGTAATCTCGGCTTTTGTTTTTCAAAGGAAAGTTTTGAGAGCAATGATATTTTAGAATTTGATTTTATACCGTTTGCTTTTTCAAATTCTGATATGAGAGAAACTTATTTTGTGAATAACAATTTTTCTGTTAAGTCTTTAACTCAAACAAACTATGCTTTTTCAAATCAACTTAGTAATACAGAAAATAAAGACGACAAAAACAAACTAATGCTTGTTTTGCAAAATTCAAAGGATTATATAAGCTATGATGTTGAAATTATATCAAAATCACAGGATAAGGCTTATTACGAAACATTCTTTGTACGACTTGAAAGATTAAAAAAGTTAAGAGAATTATCGGGGAAATCATTAAACTTTGTCAAAAAAATCAATGATGATTATTGGTTTAATCTTGAGAAAGAAGTTTATATGCGTTGCCTTAACAATGTGTTTCTTGACGATGTAATTTTAATGATGCTTAAGTTTTATTTTGATGATAATGCCGTTAAAGGCTATATAAAAAGCAGAACTGATATGCTAATAGACATAAATGTATCTTGGAAAGGAAATGATATTATGGATGAAATTAAGTCAGCAAAAAGTTGTGGATTTTTAACTTCCAAAAAACTAATTGAAATGAAAAGCAGTAATAAAATTAATTCGTATAAGCAAAAAATAATCAGTGCTCTTTGCGCACATGATTACGACAGAGCAAAAGAGATTATACTTAGTTTGTCTGCTTATGTCGGAATGGAATTTTCATTTTTCTATACATTTCTTGAAAATGCGGAAGAAAATAAGGATCTTGCATTTGCTTTTGCAAGTGCATTAAATGAAGTAAGCTCAAAAAATAACTAATATAAAGGAGATTTTATTATGAAAAATAAAGCATTAACATTAACTGTAATCGCAAATATGACAAGCAACTACGGTGAAAGTCTCGGTAATATTTCAAGTGTACAAAAGGTATTCAGAGGCGGAAAAGAGTACGCTACAAGAAGTCGTGAGAGCCTTAAAAACGCTATCTGTGTTCAGTCGGGTTTTTATGATGATTTACAGACATCAAACGAAGGAGCAATGCAGAAGCTTGCTAATGAAGATATAAATGCCGCAACATGCCGTGCGCTTGAGGGTGGATATATGTTTACAAAGTCTAAAGGATCTACATATATTCGTAACAGCTCATTTTACCTTACAGATGCAGTTGCAACCGAGCCGTTTATTAATGATGCCCGTTTTCACAATAACCTTTACCTTGCAACCAATTATGCTAAGGCGCACGGTTTAAATGTTCAAAACAATGCAAAGGATTGCGGCCTTATGCCTTATCAGTATGAATATGACAAGTCATCTAAAATTTACAGTCTTACAATTGACCTCGAAAAAATCGGTAAGGACGAAAACTTTGGTGCAGAGGCAGATAACGCCGAAAAGTGTGAAAGAGTAATTGCTCTTATTGACGCAGTAGAAAATCTTTCACTTGTTGTTAAGGGAAATCTTGATAACGCAGAGCCGATTTTTGTGGCAGGCGGTCTTTCACCGAGAAAAACACATATTTTTGAAAATGCTGTTTCTGTTTCAGGCAAAAGACTTATTATAGAGCCGATTAAGGAAAAACTTGCTCAAGGTTACAGCTGTGCACTTATGCGTAACGGTGAGCTTTCAAACGAGGATGAAATTGTAAGAGAACTTAATCCTGTAAGTATGACAGAATTTTTTGAAAATCTCAGAGGTCAGGTTAAAGAGTATTTTTCGGAGTAAGGCGGAATTAATATGAAAGCAATTAGACTTCATATAAAACAAAACAGTGCAAATTACAAAAAAGAAGAAACTGTAGACAATCGTATGACATTTCCTTTACCGCCGTATTCAACTGTTATCGGAGCACTTCATAAGGCTTGCGGTTATACATCTTATCATCCTATGCAAGTAAGCGTGCAGGGAAAGTACGGTTCTTTAAAAACAAAAATGTATAAGGACGACTGTTTTCTCAACAGAGTAGAAGATGATCGAAATATACTTGTGAAAATGAAAAATCCCGATATGCTTTCAAGTGCATATCAGGTTGTGGCTACTGCTCAAAATACTCAAGGAAACAGTTTTGAAAAAGGCATTACAATTAATGTAATTAATGAAAAATTGCTTGAAGAATACCGCTTTTTAAAGCGTACAAAACGCAGAATCGACAAGCATAAAAAAATCATTAATAAAATGAAAACTCGGCTCAAAGAAATGAAAGCCGATGAAAATATTTCTGCCGAAGAAGTAAAAGAATTTGATAAGCGTATTAAGCATATAAAGGCTGTGTATGATGAATACGAAAAGGTAAAGTATACTGTTCCGTATTCCCATTTCAGAACCCTTGCAAAAGGCCCTAAGTATTATGAACTTCTATGCGATATTGAACTTATCATTCATATAGTTGCAGATGAAAATACTATGAATGATATTATGGATAATATCGGAAATCTTACTGCAATCGGCAGAGGAGAGGATTTTGTAGAAGTGCTTGAGTGTGCGGAAACAGAGCTTTTTGATGTTGAAAATATTGAAACTATAAAATATGATTTTTATAATGCATATATTCCTATTAAATATTTGGAACGTGATTCAAGAAATTTAAAAATATTTACAAATAAAGCTGGTGGATATGTTGGTGGCACAAAATATTTACTGCCTAAAAATTATACAATCGAAAATCTTAACAAAGGATTAAGAAAACGTAATTTTAATAAAATACCTACTATATATGGTAGTGTAAAATTTTTACGCAGAGGTTGTAAAGGTGTTTTGATTGATAAAACAGATAATGAAACATATCCGGTGTTTTTGGCTTGAGGTATTTATATGATTATAGAGAATAAACTTGCAAAACCTGACAAAACAATCGGGCAACATTCAAATGAGCTTATAGAGCAGGCAAAACTTCTCTATAAGCTCGGTTATATAAAATCTGACAAATTATTTTCAGATTTACTTGTTGCTTGCAAAAAACACGATTATGGTAAAGCTAATTCTGAATTTCAAAAGCGTGTGATAAAAGGCGGAAAATTTAATGAAGAAAAAGAAATTCCACATAGTATTCTTTCTGTCTTTTATGTTAATGAATCAGAATGCAATGAACCTATAAGTGTATATTTAGCGATTTTTTTCCATCATTTTAACAATTCAAAAGAACCACTGATTAATATATATCAACAAAATGAAAAATTAGTAAAGAAATTTTTGTATGAACTTGGATTTAATGATGATGATTATAATGACATAAACATTATAATAGAAGACATATTTGATTTATTAAATTTACCTCTTTACACTCAAGAAAAACAATACGCTGTTTTATTAAAAGGTCTTTTACATAAATGTGATTACAGTGCAAGTGCAGGTCTTGACTGCGAAAAGGTCAACGATTTTTTGACTGATTCTTTAAACAATTGGAAAAATACCCGAAATATACATTACAATGAATTGCAAGAATTTTGCATTAAAAATACCGACAGCAATTTAATTGTAACCGCACCTACAGGTATGGGCAAAACCGAGGCGGGATTGCTTTGGTGCGGGGACAATAAATGCTTTTTCGTTTTGCCGTTAAAAACAGCTATCAATGCGATGTACGAAAGAATTAAAAAGCTTTGCGGAGATAATTCTCAAGAAGATTACAAGGAAAGAGTGGCACTTGTTCACTCCGATATGAAATCCTATTATTTGGAAGATTCAATAATTAGCGGAAAAAATTATGATTTTGCATATGCACAATGCAGTAAACAGCTTGCACTTCCGATTACAATTTGTACGCCTGATCAGATATTTGACTTTGCATTGAAATATGCAGGTTATGAATACAAACTTGCGGTAGCGTCATATTCAAAGTTTATTATTGATGAGATACAGATGTATTCACCTGATGTTTTGGCTGCAATTATTTATGCAATTGAGATGATTCATACTTTGGGTGGTAAGGTGGCTGTAATTACCGCAACTTTGCCTCCGTTTGTAAGAAACGAGATTGAAAAAATACTCGGAACAGATGTAAAAACATCCGATTTTTCTGATAAAGGAAAGCTAAGGCATAATGTAAAAGTATATGAAAAAAACTTGCAGTCTGACGATATTATAAAAATATTTGATGATACAATATGCGATAAAGTAAAAAAATATCTTGTCGTTTGCAATTCGATTGATATTGCAAATAAGATGTACACCGAAATAAAAAATTCGGATATTAACGCAAGTGTAAATCTGTTTCATTCCAATTTTACAAAAAATGACAGAAAAACTAAAGAAAATGCGATTTTGTCAGCCTCTGAAAAAACTAACGAAAGTATGAATATACCTGAAATATGGATTTCAACATCCGTAGTCGAAGCAAGTCTTGACATTGATTTTGATATTCTTATTACCGAGTTATCGGATTTATTTTCCCTGTTCCAACGCTTTGGCAGAGTAAACAGAAAGGGTAATAAAGACTTTTCATCTTCCAATTGTTTTGTATTTACTGAAATTCAAGGTAATGCACATCGTTTTGTTGACGATGCTATTCATTCGTTGTCAAAACAGGCAATTTTAAGCGTTGACGGAATTATCTCTGAAGTTCTTAAAAAAGAACTTATAGATGAGTACCTTTCGGTTGAAAAAATCGAAAAATCAAAATATTATCAAGAATATCGTAAAATTTATAAATATTATAAAGAATATGTCGATTATCTCTCTCTTAAAAAAGATGGAATAAGAAGTATTGACAGAAGTGACGCTGTGCCTATTGATGTTTATAATCAAAATGAAAGTGCCATAGAAAAAGCTTTGGATGTTTTAAAATCAGATACTTATTCAAGAGATGATAAACTTAAGGCAAACGAAGAAATACTTGGCTTCACGGTTTCCGTACCTAAATTCAGAATTGACGATTACGAAATAAAAAAATTAAAAATGCCATATACTGAATTACCTGTTATTAACAGCAGTTATGATTCCGAATGCGGCATCAGATTTGATAAGGAAAAGAAAACAAAAAAGCAAGATAAATCTGATGATAACGGAGAACCTGATAATTTTATATGAGGTATGATTATGGACGAAAATAATATTTCGGGTATGCATATTTATTATTACTATGTTTGTAAAAGAAAGCTGTGGTATTTTTCAAACGGTTTGACAATGGAAAGTGAAAACGAAAATGTCAAAATCGGAAAACTTATAGATGAAACCACTTATAAGCAAAAGAAAAAACATATTATGATCGACAACACAATCAATATTGATTTTATTACCGAGCATAAACTTTTACATGAGGTAAAGAAAAGCAGAAAGATAGAGGAAGCGGGTATTGCTCAACTTAAATACTATCTTTATTATCTGAAAAAGCGTGGGGTAGAGGGAATAAAAGGCAGAATTGATTATCCTTTGCTAAAGCAAAGTCTTAATGTTGAACTTAGCAAAGAAGATGAAAGAGAGCTTGAAAGTGCGGCAGCTGATATAGTAAAAATTATATCGGCTGCTTTGCCGCCAAAATTTAAAAGTAAAAGAATTTGCAAATCATGTGCTTACTATGATTTGTGCTGTATTTGAGGTGATAAAATGCAGGAAAGTTATTACATATATTCGTCAGGCAATTTAACTCAAAAAGACAACACATTAAGATTTACTGCAATTGACGGAAATGTAAAAGATCTTCCGATAGAAAATATTAAAGAAATTTATATTATGAATGAAATAACGGTTACATCTAAATTGCTGAACTTATTTTCAAAATACGGAATACTTGTACATTTCTTCAATTACTATCAATTTTACATAGGAAGTTTTTGCCCAAAGGAAACAAAACTTGCAGGTCAGCTTTTGGTTAAGCAAGTGCTTGCTTACGGCGACTATTCAAACAGATTATCAATAGCAAGAGAATTTATAGTTGCTGCGTCTTATAATATTTACAGAAACTTAAGATACTACAACGGCAGAGGCAAGAATGTGTCAGAGCAAATGGCTGCTATTGAAAATTTGAGGAGGAAACTTGCAGATGTAGAAACCATAGAAGAGTTGATGGGAATTGAAGGTAATATTCGTCAGGAATATTACAAAGCGTGGAATGTAATTATTGATCAGAATATTGAATTTGATAAAAGAGTTTATCATCCTGCCGACAATATGATTAACAGCCTTATTTCATATGTCAATTCTCTTGTATATACAAAAACTCTGGCGGAAATTTATAAAACCCAACTTAATCCTACAATAAGCTATCTTCATCAGCCGGGTACAAGGCGATATTCTCTTGCACTTGATGTTTCGGAAATTTTCAAACCGCTGATTGCGGATCGTCTGATATTTTCTTTGCTTAATCGAAAACAAATAACAGAAAGCAGTTTTGTAGAAGGACTTAACGGTTTGCAGCTTACCGAAAGAGCGTCACGAATAATTACATCTGAATTTGACGAGAAATTAAAGACAACTATTTTTCACAAAGAACTTAATAAAAATGTTTCTTATCAATTCTTAATCAGACTTGAACTTTATAAACTGATAAAGCACATTATAGGAGAAAAAGAATATAAAGGCTTTGAAATGTGGTGGTAAATATTGTATGTAATTCTTGTATATGATATAATATGTGATGAAAAAGGCAGAAAAATACTTCCAAAGGTATTTAAGATTTGCAAAAAATATCTTGTACATATTCAAAACTCTGTTTTTGAAGGAAACTTAAGTAAAGCAAACTCACTTGCTTTGCAAAAAGAACTTGATGTTTATATCAGAAAAGACAAGGATTCGGTAATAATGTTTCATACCCGTGAAGAACGGTGGATGAATAAAGATTTTCTTGGAAAAACGGATGATAAAACATCAAATTTTTTGTAACGCTTTTATTGTCGACCTGACATAGCACAAAACCCCCGGCAGGTTGACAGAACCTAAAAATCAAGTAATCATCGGTATAGTTGCTTTTGATATATTGAAATGACAGTAGTATTTGATAAATATTTGGTATATCGACAAAACAGCACAGAAAAATGCCGATGATTACTTATCATTTTATCCCACGGATATAAATCTATCCATATTGGATTTTAAATTTTGCTCCCTGTGTCGCTCCTCGTTGCGTTTTTCCAATATAAATCTATCCATATTGGATTTTAAATTTATTTGAAATTCAGTTTATTTTTACCGCCATTGATATATAAATCTATCCATATTGGATTTTAAATGAAAACATATATGTAGATAACGGTAGAGAGTTTTTGATATAAATCTATCCATATTGGATTTTAAATAACAGTACCCAACCTGCACCACCACATACTTCGATGATATAAATCTATCCATATTGGATTTTAAATACACTCAGCTGCAAATACTTGAGGCAAGCTACAAAAATATAAATCTATCCATATTGGATTTTAAATCTTGTTATAATAGCGTTCTGAGGCTACATACGGCGGATATAAATCTATCCATATTGGATTTTAAATTGAAAAGAAAAGGTTTGTTCGTTTTAAGCTCTGCAATATAAATCTATCCATATTGGATTTTAAATTTGCGTGGCTTACATATCAGCAGGGAGTTAAACTGAATATAAATCTATCCATATTGGATTTTAAATTTACTTAAAAATAAAAAATTTAACGATTTCTATTTTATATAAATCTATCCATATTGGATTTTAAATGGTAAAATGTAATAGTTTTTATGCTTTGGAATGGAATATAAATCTATCCATATTGGATTTTAAATCCCAAATTGTTGCATTAAGAAATCAATTAAGTTCAGTATATAAATCTATCCATATTGGATTTTAAATATATGGAGTGAAAACAGAAACAAGTAAGGGGATGGCATATAAATCTATCCATATTGGATTTTAAATACAGTATTGTAAATTCATTAAAAGGCACTTATAACGGATATAAATCTATCCATATTGGATTTTAAATGCACAAAGATACTAAAGACTTAACAATAAAAAACACATATAAATCTATCCATATTGGATTTTAAATTTAACTTCACTTAATGATTTGCTTAATCCTTCATTGCTATAAATCTATCCATATTGGATTTTAAATGAGAAAGCACACCGCCGAAACACACTACAGTCAGAACTATAAATCTATCCATATTGGATTTTAAATACAAGGGAAAAAAGAAAAAAGCTACATAAGAAAAACTATAAATCTATCCATATTGGATTTTAAATTAGTAATTGCTGCATTTTTTACATTATCAAGAATAGACTATAAATCTATCCATATTGGATTTTAAATCGCTCTTATGTTGTCATTATCAGACAGCACAGAGTTCTATAAATCTATCCATATTGGATTTTAAATCTTATAGATGTAATGAAACAGCTTAGGGAAAAGTTCTATAAATCTATCCATATTGGATTTTAAATTCATCAAGCATAGATATAACCATATCCAAACGAAACCTATAAATCTATCCATATTGGATTTTAAATATATTTTGAGGCAAAGTTACTGTTGCAATTTTTGAACTATAAATCTATCCATATTGGATTTTAAATGTCTTTTGCAGTCTGTTTGCAAAATAAAATGAAAGACTATAAATCTATCCATATTGGATTTTAAATAAGAGATATTTTTGTCTGCACACATTGTTTTGTATCTATAAATCTATCCATATTGGATTTTAAATATATGAAAAAAAGCTCTCTCAGGAATGAGGGAGCTCTATAAATCTATCCATATTGGATTTTAAATCTTTTCTTTGTTTTACAACAATATTATAACGCATTTCTATAAATCTATCCATATTGGATTTTAAATCTTTCATTAATTAACTGTTTTACCGCCAAAGCAAAGTCTATAAATCTATCCATATTGGATTTTAAATCAAGACCTTATTAGTTGGTATATCATTTTCTTTAACTATAAATCTATCCATATTGGATTTTAAATCATTGTACCACTTGCCGTCAGCGTACACACGATAAGTCTATAAATCTATCCATATTGGATTTTAAATAAAGAAGTTAAAGACTTTATGGATAAATGGTATAAACTATAAATCTATCCATATTGGATTTTAAATGAAAACGCTAAAGATGTTACTACAGACAACAAAGAACTATAAATCTATCCATATTGGATTTTAAATTTT
>OBVH01000845.1_pt1 | contig 12135 bp, 10 predicted proteins | sample 1495001 | NCBI WGS metagenome assembly OBVH01 (sample SAMEA2579959, study PRJEB22360) | human gut metagenome
GCCAGCTGGGCCCTTTTGGGTTTCCCCACCCCCCCCCGGCAGCCGCAGGCAGTTCCTGTGCAGGCCGCGCCTGTCCGTGCTGCAGCTCAACCCGCAGCGCCGCAGCCGTTTGCCTCGGCAACTGCTGTGCAGCCCTTTGCAAGCGCTCCGACTCCCCAGCCGCCAATACCGTCCGTTCCTGTGGTGCAGCCTGCAGCGGAACCGAAACCTGTAAAGGCAGAACCTTCCGTGCCGTCGGAAATATCTGTAGAGCAGACTTCACCCGTCCAGACCGAAGAGCTGCCGCCGCTGCCGGAGGAACCGCCCGCGCAGCAGGCCGGAATGCTGCCTTGGGACGAGCCTGCCGCGCAGGCCGCACAGCCAGCTGCACCCGTGCCGGCAGAGTTGGAACCTGTTCCGCAGCCAGAACCGCCCAAACCTGCACCCACGCCCGCTGCAAAGCCTGTGCCGGAAAAGCCACAGGATGCCGGGCAGGAAGGGACTGCGCTGTATCCGTACTGGCCACAGGTGGTACAGCAGCTGCAGGAAAAAGATCCCATGCTCTACACCTATCTGCGCAAGTCCAAGGCTTACTTTGATGGCACCCGCGTGCTGATCGACGGCGGCAAGACCTTCCGCGATTTTATCCGCGCCAACAAGGACAGCCAGCGCCTGATCAAAAAGCTGATCAAGGATGTGTCCGGTACGGCGGTGCCCATTGGTCCCTATGAACCAAAGAGCGCTGGCAAAACGGTCTCCAACGCAGAGCAGTCGCTTCGTGCACTGGAAAAGCTGGGGTTGGATGTGTCCATTGAGGATTCCGCAAGGAAAACGAGATCATAAAAATACATTGCATCAATAAGGAGAAACGATTATGAAAGCAAGAATGCCCGCAGGCTTTGGCCGCCCCGATATGAACGCCCTCATGCGTCAGGCACAGAAGATGCAGGAAGATATGAAAGCCAAACAGGCCGAGCTGGAAGCTGCCGAGTACACCGGCAGCGCTGCCGGGGAGATGGTCACTGTTAAGATGAACGGCAAGCACGAAGTGCTGTCCATCACCATCAAGCCCGAGGCTGTGGACCCGGACGATGTTGAAATGCTGGAAGATATGGTGGCTGCTGCCATCAACGCAACCGTCAAGCAGGTGGACGAAACTGCCGAAGCTGAAATGGGCAAGCTGACCGGCGGCATGAACATCCCTGGTCTCTGATCCGGCAGGAGGGAAGAACATGGGCTATACTGCTGCCCCGCTGGAAAAGCTGATCGAAGAATTCAGCAAGTTTCCGGGGATCGGGCGCAAGGGCGCTACCCGCATGGCGTATCAGGTGCTGAGCATGTCGGACGAAGATGCCGCCGCACTGGCGGGAGCCATTCAGGGTGCCCACACCAAGCTCCATCGCTGCCGTATCTGCCAGAATTATACAGAAGCGGATATCTGCCCCATCTGTGCCAGTGCAAAACGCGACCCTTCTGTGATCTGCGTGGTGGAAACGCCCCGCGATGTGCAGGCGTTTGAACGCACAAGGGAGTATCACGGCTTGTACCATGTGCTGCACGGTCTGCTCAGCCCGATGGACGGCATTACTGCCGAACAGCTGTGCGTCAAGGAACTTCTGGCCCGCCTGGGCGACGGCAAGGTGAAAGAGGTCATCATGGCCATGAACCCCACGGTGGAGGGTGAAGCCACCGCCATGTATCTGGCAAAGCTTATCAAGCCTCTGGGCATCAAGACCACACGTCTGGCCTATGGCCTGCCGGTGGGCGCAAGCCTGGAATACACTGACGAAACCACTTTGTACCGTGCACTTTCTGGCCGTGGTGAGCTGTGAATTGGGAAAAATTTACAATTTCTTCAAAAACAGCCCTTGCAAAACCATAAAAAAATGGTATACTGATACAACAAACCACAATGGAGAAAGGAGGCGCGCGGAATGGCACCCACTAAGGAGCGTCCGGCAACAAAAACCATTGCCACAAACCGTGAAGCGCGCCATGAATACTTCGTTCTGGAAGCGCTGGAAACCGGTGTTGAACTGAAAGGTACGGAGGTCAAGAGCCTGCGTGCCGGAGGGGTCAACCTGAAAGACAGCTGGGTCGATATTGAGGATGGTGAACTGCTGGTAAAGGGAATGCATATCAGTCCCTACGACCACGGAAACATGTTCAATCAGGATCCGATGCGCGTCCGGCGCCTGCTGGCACACAAAAGTGAGATCCGGCGGCTGCATCAGCAGTGCAAGTTGCAGGGATATACCCTTGTGCCGCTTTCGCTCTATTTCAAACATGGCCGCGTGAAAATGGAAGTGGGCCTTTGCAAAGGCAAAAAGCTCTACGATAAGCGTGCCGATGCCGCCCAGCGCGATGCAAAGCGTTCCATTGACCGTGCTATGAAGTCCAACGGCAAATACTATTGATTTTTTCAGACCGCTTCCTGAAGCGGAACTTTTTCAAAGCTTTTTGCACACCGCAAGGTGTGCTTTATAAGGGGGCGTAAAGGTTTCGACGGGGAGAGCGAGGTCTGGGCAGCGGGTAGCAGTGGGGGAACTGCTCTATAACTCCTCCAAAAAATTAACTGACAATAACAATTCTCAGTTGCTCGCAGCCTGAGTGCTGCGCGTTCCGCCCACTCTTGTGTCGTGTGGGGCCGGGGCGTCCTTTAGACACAGCACCTGAACGGACTTAAGCTTTGCGGACCGGCAGGAACTCATGAAGCTACCAATGCGCTAGCCTGACGATCGGCGTGGGGCGGCGGGGAAGTTGTGTCCGAAAAGCACCCGGAGATACCTACACTGAACTCTTTTCGGACATGGGTTCGACTCCCATCGCCTCCACCAACAAAAAGCACCTGGATTCGTTGAAATCCGGGTGCTTTTCTTTTTGCTGAAACTGGTTTATAAAGCACTCTATATCACAGAACGATTCGCTATTAGGACGGCTTTTGTCACAATTTGTACGTATTTCCAGCAAAACAGAATAATTGTATAAAATTTATACACCCGCTAAAGTTTGTTTGTTGTCTGCTGCGGCGGCGCGGGGTATACTGTTGCCATAAGGACGGCGCAAGGATGCCGAAAAAAGCAATAAAAAGCAGGGAGGCTTTTCTATGTACTATTCCAGTGGCAACTATGAAGCATTTGCAACTCCTAAAAAGCCGGAGGGTGTCGATCATAAATCTGCATATATCATTGGTTCCGGTCTGGCCGCACTGACAGCTGCATGTTATCTGGTGCGTGACGGCCAGATGAAGGGCGAGCATGTGCATGTGTTTGAGAAAGACCCCATCCCCGGCGGTGCCTGCGACGGCTACAAATACGATATCGGTTACGTGATGCGCGGTGGCCGCGAGATGGATAACCACTTCGAGGTCATGTGGGATCTGCTGCGCTCCATTCCGTCTCTGGAGACCGAGGGTGCCAGTGTGCTGGATGAGTACTACTGGCTGAACAAGGAAGACCCCAACTATTCACTGTGCCGTGCTACCGTCAACCGCGGCGAGGATGCCCACACCGATGGCAAGTTCGGCCTGTCTGATAAGGGTGCTATGGAGATCATGAAGCTCTTCTTCACCCCCAACGAGCAGCTGCAGGATAAGAAGATCACCGATTTCTTTGATGATGAAGTGCTGAACTCCAACTTCTGGCTGTACTGGCGCACCATGTTTGCCTTTGAAAACTGGCACAGTGCTCTGGAAATGAAGCTCTACCTCAAGCGTTATATCCACCACATCGGCGGCCTGCCGGATTTCACCGCCCTGCGCTTTACCCGCTACAACCAGTATGAATCTATCATCCTGCCCATGGTCACTTACCTGAAGGACCACGGCGTGCAGTTCCACTATGAGACCAAGGTCGTGGACGTGAAATTTGATATCAATGGCAAGCGCAAGCAGGCAAGCAGCGTGGTTGTGGAGCACGCAGGTGAGATCAGCACCATTGACCTGACCGAAAACGATCTGCTGTTCATCACCAACGGCGGCTGCGTGGAAAGCTGCACGATGGGTGCACAGGACAAGGCAGCAGGCTTTGATCCCACCATCAAGCCGGGCAACGGCTGGGATCTGTGGAAGAAGATCGCTGCACAGGACCCCGCATTCGGCAATCCTGAAAAGTTCTGCTCCGACCCCGAACATTCCAACTGGGAAAGCGCCACCATCACTACGCTGGACGACAAGATCCCACAGTATATCCAGAAGATCTGCAAGCGTGACCCGTTCAGTGGCCACACCGTCACAGGCGGCATCGTCACCGTTAAGGACTCCAACTGGCTGCTCAGCTGGACGCTGAACCGTCAGCAGCAGTTCCGAGACCAGCCCAAGAACCAGCTGTGCGTCTGGGTCTACGGCCTGTTCAGTGATAAGCCCGGCAACTACGTCAAAAAGGCCATGCGCGACTGCACCGGCAAGGAACTGTGCATGGAGTGGCTGTACCACATTGGTGTGCCCGAGGATCAGATCGAAGAGCTGGCCGAGCACAGTGCCAACACCATCCCGGTCATGATGCCGTATATCGATGCATTCTTTATGCCGCGTGCGATGGGCGACCGTCCTGATATCGTGCCGGAGGGTGCTGTCAACTTTGCCTTCTTGGGTCAGTTCGCCGAGACCGGCCGTGACACCATCTTCACCACAGAATACTCCATGCGCACCGGTATGGAAGCTGTGTACACCCTGCTGGACATCGACCGCGGTGTGCCCGAGGTCTGGGGCAGCACCTATGATGTACGTGCCCTGATCGATGCAACGGTCAAGCTGCGCGACGGCAAGAAGATCACCGACATGGATCTGCCGCTCATCCCGCGCCTTGCCATGAAGGAAGCTTTGAAAAAGATCGAGGGTACCGACCTTGAGAAATTCCTCAAGGAATACAATGCGATTTGAGCTCGTTGCTCTGATCCATTTTTGAATCCCCTTTGAAAACAGCCCGCTTTTGCAGTCAACGACTGGCTGCAGATGCGGGCTGTTTTTTGCCCTGAAAAGGAATAATATTGCACAAAAAGTGTGACTTAGTACCGTGAATTGTGAACAAATTGTGCGATTCAGGGTTGTTCATGGGTGTTTTGTGTGTTATGCTTAATATAACAAGCGTCGGGCTGGTTCTGTGCGCCCGATAAAAACAAAAGAGAGTTTTAAGAGGAGGTCGTTTTTCCATGAAACAGCTTATCTCCCGCCGCAGCTTCCTGAAAGCCGCAGGTGTCACCACAGCCGTTGCTGCCGTAAGTCTGGGCGCACCCGCTGCGTCTGCATGTTACCCCGGCAGCTTTAAGGACATTACGATCCTGTACACCAACGATGTTCATACTTACATCGACAAAAAATCGCCGGAACTGACCTATGCTGCCATCGCAGCTTTGAAAAAGAGCTATCAGGATGCAGGCAAAAATGTCCTGCTGGTAGATGCGGGCGACCATATTCAGGGTACCGCATATGGCTCCATGGACGAAGGTGCCTCTATCATCCAGCTGATGAACGCCGCTGGCTACGATGTTGCTACGCCCGGCAACCATGAATTCGACTACGGCATGGCCCGTGCAAAAGAGGTAATGGCTGAGGCAGATTTCCCGTACCTCTCCAGCAACTGGGTCAATCTGCCGCTGGGCAACCGCGTTCTGCCGGATGTCAAATACTTCACCATCGGCGGCCGCGTGATCGCATTTGTGGGCATCACCACGCCCGAGACCTTCACCAAGTCTACTCCGTCTTACTTCATGGATAAGAGCCAGAGCCGCTATATCTATGATATTCTGGGCGGTGACGACGGCCAGAAGCTGTACAAGGCTGTGCAGAAGTCCATTGATAAGGCCAAGGTTCTGGCTGACTACGTGATCGGTCTGGGCCATCTGGGCGTTGATCCTTCCTCTTCGCCCTGGACCAGCAAGGAAGTCATCGAGCACACCTCCGGCTTCGATGCATTCATCGACGGCCATTCTCACACCAAGATGGAGTGTGAGTGGGTGAAGGATCTGTCCGGCAAGGCTGTCGCTCTGACCCAGACCGGCTCTTATTTTGCAAATGTTGGCGAAATGACCATCAAGGCTGACGGCTCCATTGCCACCCGTCTGATCTCCTCTTACGAAGGCTCCGACAGTGCCGTTGCCGATATCCAGAACGCATGGGTCGCTTCTGTGGACGACATGCTGGGTGAGAAGATCGCTGTTGCCGATACGAACTTCTACATCTCCGACCCCGAGACTGGCAAGCGCCGCATCCGCATGGCAGAGACGAATCTCGGCGACTTCGTGGCCGACGGCATTTACTCCTACTTCAATGAGGTGGAACAGCTGCATTGTGACATCGCTATCATGAACGGCGGCGGCATCCGCGCCGATGAGAAAGCCGGCTACTGGACCTTCAAGACCTGCAAGCAGGTCAGCCCGTTTGGCAATGTGGCCTGTCTGATGTCTGTCACCGGCATGCAGATCCAGGATGCACTGGAGTTTGCAGCCCGCTTTGCCGGAACGGAAAAGGAGAACGGCGGCTTCCTGCATGTGGCAGGCGCTTCCTACGAGATCCACGCCGATATCCCCAACACCGTGCAGACCGACGAGAAGAATGTCTGGATTGGCAGTGCCACCGGCACTCCGCGCGTGCAGAACGTGAAGATCTACAACAAGGCTTCCGGTACGTATGAACCGCTGGACGAGAGCAAGACCTACGCTCTGGCTGGCATGAATTACACTCTGCGCAATCTGGGCGATGGCTTTGCCATGTTTGATGGCGCAGAGCTGATCAAGGACTATGTGTCTGAGGATTACCTTGTGATGTCTACCTATGCCATGACCTTTGGCGGTGTAGATGCAGAGGGTCTGCCGCATTTGACCACCGCAAACAGCCCGCTGGCCGATTACCCGGGCTATCTGCTGGATTACGAGAATCCCTACGGCGCAGGCCGCATCAGCATCCTGTAATAACTGCATAAAAATGGGCGTACCGTCGCAAAGACGGTACGCTGTTTTTGTATAACAATATAGAACAAAAAAACCATCCGGCATAAACCGGATGGCTTTTTGGTTGGGGATGAGAGAATCGAACTCCCACAAGTAGAGTCAGAGTCTACCGCACTACCACTATGCAAATCCCCAATATTCGATTGCGTTTCGCAGTGTGAGCCGCTCAACGTGTGCTATTATACGCGGAAAAGTGATACTTGTCAAGCGTGATTTTGAAAAAATTGCAAACTTTTTTAAAATGCGCGCACCAGCGGAGAAGTTTCTGCTTTACCATAAACTGGCATATTCTGCACCGGTCTCTTCATATACTAAAATGTACAAACCTTCAAGATACACAAAGAAGAGGAGGACGGCCTATGCTGGAACGAACCCATGCCCAGAACACCCAAACTTTGCTTTCGAGCCGCATCCCGCGGGATACCGAGCACGAACGCTATCACCCAGAACTGGAAGAAGAGCTGAAGGAATGTCTGTTCTGCCTGCGGCGCAATGAGATGATGTTTGATCTGGAGGTGGATACAGACCTGATCGAGCAGCGCATTTACGAGCGGCAGGCGCTTTTGTGTCGCTACCGGTACTTACTGGCCAGGGCGCGGGAGCTGGGGCTGCACACCGTCCTGACGAAGTATCAGCCTGCTGGACAGGTTTGAACAGGTTGGCAGCATAAAAATCTTGACAGAAAGCCCCTTGCGTGTTATCATAAGCAAAGATAAATGTGTACCGGGCTTTGTCCGGCGCGATGAAATTTTGAGAGCTAGAGAGGTTTTCTATTATGGAACGTATTAAGACCATTGCTACTCGTGACCTGACCAAGAGCGTTAAGACCGGCGGGTGCGGGGGGGGCCCGGCATCCCTCCCAGTCCGCTTGCAAGACCTCCTGCGGCGTGGCTAACCAGCAGTGCGAGAACAGCAACAAGTAATTTTTGCAACCCCCTGCCGCCTTTGCCGGGCGGCATTTTTTTGTATAATTGGAATGGAGAGTAAAATGGTACACCAGTATCAATTGAACGGCTATAACATCGTGCTGGACACCTGCAGCGGCTCGGTGCATGTGGTGGACGATGTTGCATACGATATCATTGCCATGTACCCGGAGCATACTGCTGACGAGATCGTTTCGGCTATGATGGCAAAGTATGGAGACCGCGAGGATGTCACGGAGGAAGATCTGCGTCAGTGCATCGATGATGTCACCAACCTGAAGGAAGCAGGCAAGCTGTGGACCCCGGATACCTATGAGAATATGGCTTTCGACTTTAAAAACCGCAACACCGTGGTCAAGGCCTTGTGCCTGCATGTTGCACACACCTGCAACCTGAACTGCTCCTACTGCTTTGCTTCGCAGGGCCGCTATCAGGGCGACCGTGCGCTGATGAGCTTTGAAGTGGGCAAGCGTGCCATGGACTTCCTGATCGAAAACTCCGGCACCCGCCGCAACCTTGAGGTGGACTTCTTTGGCGGCGAACCGCTGATGAACTTTGACATGGTCAAAAAGCTGGTTGCCTACTGCCGTGAGCAGGAGAAGATCCACAACAAGAACTTCCGCTTTACCATGACCACCAACGGTATGCTGATCGATGACGATGTGATCGATTTCTGCAACAAGGAGTGCCACAATGTGGTGCTGAGTCTGGATGGCCGCAAAGAGGTCAACGACCGCTTCCGCAAGGACTATGCAGGCCATGGCAGCTACGATACCATCGTGCCCAAGTTCCAGGAGTTCGTGAAGAAGCGCGGCGACAAGAACTACTACATGCGCGGCACCTACACCCACTACAACACCGACTTCACCAACGATATCTTCCACATGGCCGACCTCGGCTTTACTGAGCTGAGCATGGAGCCTGTGGTGTCTAAGCCCGGCGACCCCAGTGCCCTGACCGAGGAAGATCTGCCCATCCTGAAGGAACAGTACGAGATCCTTGCCAAGGAAATGATCAAGCGCAACCGCGAGGGCCGCGGCTTTACCTTCTACCACTACATGATCGACCTCACCGGCGGCCCCTGCATCTACAAGCGCATTTCCGGCTGTGGCTCCGGCACGGAGTACATGGCTGTTACTCCTTGGGGCGATCTGTACCCCTGCCACCAGTTTGTGGGCGACCCCAAGTACCTGATGGGCGATATCTGGAAGGGCGTTACGAACACTGCCGTGCGCGATGAGTTCAAGCACTGCAACGCCTACGCCCGCAAGGAGTGTCAGGACTGCTGGGCAAAGCTGTACTGCTCCGGCGGCTGCGCTGCCAACTCCTACCATGCCACCGGCAGCATTACCGGCGTGTACGAGTACGGCTGCGAGCTGTTCAAAAAGCGTATGGAGTGCGCCATCATGATCAAGGTAGCCGAGAATCAGGAACTTGCCGCCAAGGGCATCGAGGTGCCTATTGAGCTTGGTTCTACCTGTAACGCCTGTGCTGATGGCGAAGCCTGCGAATGAGCACGACCACGCCTATTGTGGATTTTGTGCGCCGTTACGCACAGTCCGGCACCTCGCGGCTGCATATGCCCGGCCACAAGGGCCAGAGCCTTTTGGGCTTTGAGCCGTGGGACATTACCGAAATAAAGGGTGCGGATGAACTGTATGGGGCTGACGGCATCATTGCCCAGAGCGAAGCCAACGCTACCCGGCTGTTCGGCACGGTGCATACCTATTACAGCACAGAGGGCTCGTCCCAGTGCATCCGTGCAATGCTGTGCCTTGCACTGCAGGCTGCGCCCGCAGCCGGACAGCGCCCGGTCCTGCTGGCAGCGCGCAACGCTCACAAAGCGCTGTTGTATGCGGCGGCGCTGCTGGATTTTGATATCCAGTGGCTCTGGCCTGCGCCGCAGGATGCCGGTGCACTTTGCAGCTGCCCGGTGTCAGCTGCAAAACTGACAGGTGCGCTGCAGGGTTTGGCACAGCAGGGCAAAAGGCCCTTTGGCGTCTACATCACCAGCCCGGATTATCTGGGCGGCGTGCAGGATATTGCAGCGCTGGCCGAAGTGTGCAAGGATTTTGGCGTTCCGCTTCTGGTGGATAATGCCCACGGTGCTTACCTGCGTTTTCTGCCACAGGGCGGTCAGCATCCTATTGCGCTGGGCGCGGCCATGTGCTGCGACTCCGGCCATAAAACGCTGCCCGTTGTCACTGGCGGCGCATACCTGCATCTGGGCAAAAATGCCCCCATTCAGGACGAAGCCGCTGTGCGCAATGCACTGGCATTGTTTGGTTCCACCAGTCCGTCTTACCTGATCTTGCAGTCGCTGGACAAATGCAATCAGGTTCTGTCGGAGGGTTATCCGCTGCGGCTTTTGCAGTGCTGCGGATATTTGACCCGCCTGCGCCGGGAGCTGAACGAAGCCGCTGCGGCAAAACACTGCCCGGGGCCGCTGGCACTGGAAAGCGAACCTCTCAAGGTCACGCTGGATGCTGCTACACTGGGCATGACCGGCACAGAGCTTGCAGAAGCGCTGCGCGGCGCAAAGGTCGAGTGCGAATATGCCGACCCGCGCTATGTTGTGCTGATGTTCACCCCGGCAAATCCGCCGCAGGACTTTGAACGGCTGACTTCTGCCGTTCTCCACATTGTGGAAAACCTTCCGGGACCGTTCCCGCTCCCGGAAAAAAACGATCGTGAGCTTTTGGAGCTGGAACACGAATTGCACACCTGCTGCAGCATCCGGCAGGCCGTGTTTGCTCCGCAGGAGCAGGTGCCCACAGAGCAGGCGGTGGGGCGTATCTGCGCTATGCCGACGGTTTCCTGCCCGCCTGCGATCCCCATTGTGGTCAGCGGCGAGAAGATCACACCGGCTGCCGTCCGGCTGGTGCAGAAAAACCATGTAATGCAGGCGGCTGTCCTGCGCAAAACGATCTGATTGTTTCAAAAGGCCCAAAGGCATCGTGCGTTTTGCACGGTGCCTTTTTTGCGCGCATATCCTGCAAAGTATGTGCATACCTTTCCAGTAGAGACGGACAGGGAAAGGAGCACACTGCATGGAACTGAAGATCTTTCGGGATACGCTGCCGCAGGCAGGCACGAGCTGCACTGTCAAGGCAGAACTTCCGCTGGAAACCGAGATCCTGATTTCAGATTATCTTCCGCCGGTGTTCAAGCTGGTCAAATGCTTTGCAAAACCGGTGGTGCTGCAAAAGCAGCTGCAGCCCGGGCGGCTTACATTGGAAGGCTATCTGCGCTGCACTGTGTTTTATCAGGGCGAGGACGGGGCCGGGCTTTGCCAGACCGAGCAGAAGCTGCCGTTTACAAAGCAGCTGGAGGTGCCGGAATTCTCCTTCACCAGCTGGATGGCCATGGTAGAAGGGCAGACCGAATACCTCAACTGCCGGGCGGTAAACCCGCACCGCATCGAGGTGCGCGGAGCCTATGGTCTTGTGGTTACTATCCATACACAGGATAAACAGGAACTGATGGCCGATGGCGGCATTGAACAGAAATTGCAGACGCTGAACGGCGTGCGCAGCACCGCGGTGCTGGAAAAGCTGGTCACTGTGGAAGGGGAGCTTGTGTTTGCAAAGCCGCCCGCAGCCATTCTGGATATTACCGGTAGCGCCGCCGTGCGGGAGGTAAAGCTGCTGGCGGGCAAGGCAGTGGTCAAGGGCGAGGTACGTGCCCAATGCGCCTGGCGTGCGGAAGGCGAAAGCAGCCTGCAAAGTCAGGCGGCATCCCTGCCGTTCAATCAGGTGGTGGATCTGGAAGGCGTAGCAGAGGACTGCAGATGCATGTGCGTGCTGGAGCCGGTGGGCTTTGCCCTTGCGGAGGGCGAACAGGAAGCCAGCGGCCAACTGACAGCCAGCGTGATGATGCATTTGCACGCATGGCGGCCCTGCCAGCTGCAATACGTAGCGGATGCCTTTTCTACGCAGTTTGAAACCGCCGTCACGCCGCAGGAATTGGCAGCAGAAGATCTTGCCTGTATGCTGAACGAGACAGCATCTTCCACGGTCTCCGGGCCGCTGCCAGATGCGGATGCTCAGCTGCGCGCCTGCTTTGTGTCTTATGGACCAGCGCAGGTAACACCTTACCGCGATGGCTGGGCCTTTACGGTGCGTGCCGTTGCCACCGCCTTTGCCGAGAACAGTCTTGCCGAGCTGGAAAGCTACGAAAAAACACTGGAGCTTGTCTTTCCGCTTGCAGTAGAAGCCCCGCCGGGTGCACAGTTCAGCCCGGAATGCTGGCTGAGCACCGAGAGCATCCAGTGCAGCTGCACTGG
>OBVH01000859.1_pt1 | contig 12008 bp, 6 predicted proteins | sample 1495001 | NCBI WGS metagenome assembly OBVH01 (sample SAMEA2579959, study PRJEB22360) | human gut metagenome
TACCTCTCCTCATTTTCAGCTTCGCGGCGCAGCAGTTGCGCTTTACGCGACACGCCCCAGCGGTAACCGGAAAGTGTGCCATCACCACGGACCACTCGATGACAGGGTATTACGATAGCCAGCTTGTTGGCGGCACAGGCGCTGGCAACGGCCCGTACCGCTTTCGGTTTGCCGATGGCGTTAGCCAGTTGCTGATAACTGACGGTTTCACCACAAGGTATCGTGCGCAGTGCCTGCCAGACTTGTTGCTGAAAAGCAGTACCGCGAATATCCAGCGGTAACGTCAGCGGCGTATCGCGTTGATTGAGGCTGGCGATCACTTCACGCACATGTTGCTGAAACGTCAGAACGGCAGGCGCGTTGTCGGCAGCGGGAAACATCTGCTGCAACTCGCTGATTAGTGTCGCGTCATCATCGCCCAGCAATATCGCGCAAATCCCCCGCTCGCTTTCTGCCACCAGGCAACGGCCCAGCTCACAATCAGCCAGCGCGTAACGCACCGCCAGATTTTCGCCACCGTGACGGAATTGTTTAGCCGTCATGCCCAGCGTTTCGTCGGCTTTGCGGTAGTAACTGCTGCTGTCGGGGAATCCGGCATTAAGAATAGACGTCGTCACGCTCTCCCCTTTCGCCAGCGATTCGCGCAAACGGCGAGCGCGCCAGGCCTGTTGCCAGGCTTTAGGCGTCATTCCGGTAGTCGCTTTAAACAACCGATGCAGATGGAACGGACTCATCGCCACCTGGTCGGCTAAGGCTTCCAGCGTTACAGGCGTTTCCTGTTCCAGCAGTCGACACGCGTGGGTGATTTTATCCAACCGATGTTGCCGGGGATTGGCTTTGTCTGGCTGACAACGTTTGCAGGGGCGAAATCCGGCGGCGAGCGCCTCGCTGGCATTTGCGTAGAAGGAGACATTTTCCCGCAAGGCATGTCTGGCGCGGCAAGACGGACGGCAAAAGATACCCGTGGTGCGCACGGCGAAAACGAATTCGCCGTCGGCATTCGGGTCGCGGGCTAAGACTGATTGCCAGCGTTGATCGTCAGTTAAGCATGTGGCGTTTTTCATAATCAGCTCCCTGGTTAAGGATAGCCTTTAGTCTGCCCGGTCACCATCGCGCAAAAACCAACAATCTTGCGCTTTAATTTTTTTCGCTGATAAGGAAGCTTTTAAACTGCGGCGACATCCAGGTTTTAAAACTATCGCCCTCTTTGGTGATCATATAAACCGCCAGCCCTTCCCGGCGAACAACCTCTTTGGCTTTCTCCGGCCCGAGTACCATCAAGCCAGTATCCCAGGCATCGGCTTCCAGCGCCGTCGGAGCAATCACCGTCACGGATACCAGATTGTGTTCGATGGGACGCCCGGTTTGCGGATCGATAACATGGGAAAGACGTTTGCCGTCCAGTTCGTAATAGTTACGGTAGCTGCCAGAGGTACTAATCCCATGACCGTTGATATCCACCACGGCCTGAACCGCGTTTTCTTTATCGGTTGGTTTTTGAATCGCTACCCGCCACGGCTGGCCTGCACGCCGCCCACCGACACCAGATAGCGGGAAATCCCTTCCTGCTCCATCAAGCGTGCCAGGTGATCCGCCGCATAACCTTCACCGACGGTAGAGAGATCGACATATAAATCCGGCAGGTCTTTTTGCAGATATTGATGGTGGGACTGATTAATCACCGTCAGGTGCTGTAAGCCGGTTTTGGCTTTCATCGCATCGATCTGTTCCTGGCTCGGAATTTGAACCGGCTGTTGTTCCGGGCCAAAGCCCCACAGATTCACCAGCGGCCCGACGGTTATATCCATCGCGCCATCGGTCTTCGCGCCAATGCGTAGCGAGGTGGTGACGATATCGGCCATCGCTTCACTTACTGGCCACGGCGATAAACTTTGCGAGTCGTTAAATCGCATCAGCGCGGAATCTTTTTTATAGGTCGAAAGCAGCTGATCGTCAGCGTCCAGCTGGGTCTGAATCTTTTCTTTAAGTTCGGCACTGCGTTTGGCGTCAATGCCCGGAATGCTGGCACGCCAGAAGGTACCCATGGTTTTGCCTTCAAGAACGGTAACTTCAGTAGCGTGGGTTTTGGCGGGTTGTGGTTTTTGATCGCAACCAACAAAGAAGAGCGCGGCAGCCAGCAGTGCCACGCGGGTAAAGCTTATTTCCATACGTGATTATCCTCATGCGAACGGTCGCAAGAGTACACCAAAAAACTGTGTTTGTACGCTGAAAACAATGAAAAAAGGGCCCGCAGGCCCTTTGTTCGATATCAATCGAGATTAGAACTGGTAAACCAGACCCAGAGCTACGATGTCATCAGTGTTGATGCCAGCGTCACGGGTGAAGCGGTTGTCGTCCAGCAGGTTGATTTTGTAGTCAACGTAGGTGGACATGTTTTTGTTGAAGTAGTAGGTCGCACCAACATCAACATATTTCAGGATATCTTCGTCGTCGTAGTTACGACCTTTGATGACACCCAGGTTTTTACCTTTAGACTGCAGGTAGGCTACAGACGGACGCAGACCGAAGTCGAACTGGTACTGAGCAACAGCTTCGAAGTTCTGTGCTTTGTTCGCCCAACCCAGGGAACCTACGCGAGTTGCGTTGTAGGTCTGGGTGTACTGAGCAGCCAGGTAGATGTTGTTAGCGTCGTATTTCAGACCACCAGTGTAGGTTTCAGCACGGTCGCCAGTACCGATCAGACCAGTGTTGTTCTGATCCCAGGTACGTTTGGAGCTGGAGATCGCACCACCGATACCAAAGCCTTCGTAATCATAAGTGATAGATCCGCCAACGCCGTCGCCGTTCTGACGCAGAGCTTTACGACCATTGTTGGTGATGCCATGACCAGTGAAATCCGGATCATTTTCACCGCTTACGCTGCCATTCTGGCCCTGGTACTGAACAGCAAAGTTCAGGCCATCAACCAGACCGAAGAAGTCAGTGTTACGGTAGGTCGCGAAGCCGTTACCACGCTGCTGCATAAAGTTGTCAGAACCGTAAGTGTCGCCACCGAATTCTGGCAGTACGTCGGTCCAGGAAGTTACGTCGTAAACTACGCCGTAGTTACGACCATAGTCGATAGAACCGATGTCCTGGAATTTAAGACCAGCAAATGCCACACGGGTCCAGGAGTTGTTTTCGCTTTCCGGAGCGTTGCCCTGGATCTGATATTCCCACTGGCCGTAACCGGTCAGCTGGTCAGTAACCTGAGTTTCACCTTTGAAGCCAAGACGCATGTAGGTCTGGTCGCCATCTACAGACTTGTCGTCAGAGAAATAGTGCAGGCCGTCTACTTTACCGTACAGATCTAATTTGTTGCCGTCTTTGTTGTAAACTTCAGCAGCGTTTGCTGCGCCTGCTACCAGCAGAGCTGGGACCAGGAGGGACAGTACTTTAACTTTCATGTTATTAACCCTCTGTTATATGCCTTTATTTGCTTTTTTATGCCACTGCATACTGATTAACCCTCATTAATCAGTCGGCAAGTCCATTCTCCCCAAAAATGCAGAATAATCCAACACGAATATGATACTAAAACTTTTAAGATGTTTCATTTATCGCTATAGATGTTTCAAAATGTAAATTCAAGGGAACTTTTTAAGATTATTGCGGAATGGCGAAATAAGCACCTAACATCAAGCAATAATAATTCAAGGTTAAAATCAATAACTTATTCTTAAGTATTTGACAGCACTGAATGTCAAAACAAAACCTTCACTCGCAACTAGAATAACTCCCGCTATCATCATTAACTTTATTTATTACCGTCATTCATTTCTGAATGTCTGTTTACCCCTATTTCAACCGGATGCCTCGCATCCGGGTTTTTTTTTCCTTCTTACCTGACTTTTCATTATTCTGTGCTACCACAGAAAAACTATAACGCTTGTTAACTATTTCACAAATAATTAACATCAGCATAATTTCCAGCAATCTTCGTTTATTTGCAATTAATTTCGTTGGGCTTTTTGTAGGTTATTTGTACAGCAAAATGGCGCTTGTACATCTATTTTCCCCAATGCAGGATGATAAATATCACGGGAGAATAGAGAATCATCAATCAGGTAAGAGTCTGGAATTTCACACTGTACCCTTTATACTGCCCTATCACTTCGCGAAGTTTTAACAGGTCATAAACACGAATGCGTCAGAAAGAGACAACGGCCACGACCCGCTTTTCACTCCTACCGGGGAGCATTACCCGCTTCTTTTTACTGTTGATCATTGTGTTACTGGTGACGATGGGGGTAATGGTACAAAGCGCCGTTAACGCCTGGCTGAAAGATAAAAGTTACCAGATTGTCGACATTACCCACGCTATCCAAAAGCGCGTCGATACCTGGCGTTACGTGACCTGGCAGATCTACGACAACATTGCCGCGACGACCTCCCCCTCCTCCGGCGAAGGTTTACAAGAGACGCGCCTGAAACAGGATGTCTACTATCTGGAGAAACCGCGCCGCAAAACGGAAGCGTTAATCTTTGGCTCTCACGACAACTCAACGCTTGAGATGACTCAACGGATGTCCACCTATCTGGACACATTGTGGGGCGCAGAAAATGTACCGTGGTCGATGTATTACCTGAATGGTCAGGATAACAGTCTGGTGCTGATCTCAACCCTGCCCCTCAAAGATCTCACCTCCGGATTTAAAGAATCGACCGTCAGCGACATTGTTGATTCACGTCGTGCAGAGATGTTGCAACAGGCCAACGCCCTCGATGAACGCGAAAGCTTTTCTAACATGCGCCGCCTAGCCTGGCAGAACGGTCATTACTTTACCTTGCGTACTACCTTTAACCAGCCGGGACATCTGGCAACGGTCGTGGCTTTTGATCTGCCGATTAATGATTTGATCCCACCGGGTATGCCGCTGGACAGTTTCCGCCTTGAGCCAGACGCGACGGCAACGGGAAACAATGATAATGAGAAAGAAGGGACGGATAGCGTAGTATCCACCTTAACAGCACGAAGATTGAAATCTCCTCGGCACTCAACTCTACCGATATGCGCCTGGTCTGGCAGGTTCCTTATGGCACCTTATTGCTGGATACGTTGCAAAACATTCTGCTGCCACTGCTGCTGAACATCGGTTTGCTGGCGCTGGCGTTATTTGGCTATACCACATTTCGCCATTTCTCCAGTCGCAGTACAGAAAGTCTACCCAACACGGCGGTCAATAACGAATTGCGCATTTTACGGGCAATCAATGAAGAGATAGTCTCACTGCTGCCGCTCGGCCTGCTGGTTCACGATCAGGAATCGAACCGCACTGTCATAAGTAACAAAATTGCCGATCATTTGCTGCCGCATTTGAATCTGCAAAACATCACCACCATGGCGGAACAGCATCAGGGGATTATTCAGGCGACGATTAATAACGAGCTGTATGAGATCCGCATGTTCCGCAGCCAGGTCGCTCCGCGCACACAAATTTTCATTATTCGCGATCAGGATCGCGAAGTGCTGGTAAACAAGAAACTCAAGCAGGCGCAGCGTCTGTATGAGAAAAACCAGCAGGGGCGGATGATCTTTATGAAAAACATTGGCGATGCGCTGAAAGAACCCGCACAGTCCCTGGCGGAGAGCGCGGCTAAACTCAACGCCCCGGAAAGCAAACAACTGGCGAATCAGGCAGATGTGCTGGTGCGGCTGGTCGATGAAATACAGTTAGCGAACATGCTTGCGGACGATAGCTGGAAAAGTGAGACGGTGCTGTTCTCCGTGCAGGATTTAATTGATGAAGTTGTGCCTTCAGTGTTGCCTGCCATCAAGCGTAAAGGTCTGCAACTGCTGATTAACAATCATCTGAAAGCACACGATATGCGCCGCGGCGATCGCGATGCCTTACGACGTATTTTGCTGCTACTGATGCAATATGCCGTGACCTCAACGCAATTGGGAAAAATCACCCTTGAGGTTGATCAGGATGAGTCCTCCGAAGACCGCCTGACGTTCCGCATTCTGGACACCGGAGAAGGCGTAAGCATTCATGAAATGGATAATTTGCACTTCCCGTTTATCAACCAGACCCAAAACGATCGCTATGGCAAGGCGGACCCGCTGGCATTCTGGCTGAGCGATCAACTGGCGCGTAAACTGGGCGGTCATTTAAACATCAAAACGCGGGATGGGCTTGGTACACGCTACTCTGTGCATATCAAAATGCTCGCAGCTGACCCGGAAGTTGAAGAGGAAGAAGAGCGATTACTGGATGATGTCTGCGTAATGGTGGATGTTACTTCGGCAGAAATTCGGAATATTGTCACTCGCCAGTTAGAAAATTGGGGTGCAACCTGTATCACACCCGATGAAAGATTAATTAGTCAAGATTATGATATCTTTTTAACGGATAATCCGTCTAATCTTACTGCCTCTGGCTTGCTTTTAAGCGATGATGAGTCTGGCGTACGGGAAATTGGGCCTGGTCAATTGTGCGTCAACTTCAATATGAGCAACGCTATGCAGGAAGCGGTCTTACAATTAATTGAAGTGCAACTGGCGCAGGAAGAGGTGACAGAATCGCCTCTGGGCGGAGATGAAAATGCGCAACTCCATGCCAGCGGCTATTATGCGCTCTTTGTAGACACAGTACCGGATGATGTTAAGAGGCTGTATACTGAAGCAGCAACCAGTGACTTTGCTGCGTTAGCCCAAACGGCTCATCGTCTTAAAGGCGTATTTGCCATGCTAAATCTGGTACCCGGCAAGCAGTTATGTGAAACGCTGGAACATCTGATTCGTGAGAAGGATGTTCCAGGAATAGAAAAATACATCAGCGACATTGACAGTTATGTCAAGAGCTTGCTGTAGCAAGGTAGCCTATTACATGAACAATATGAACGTAATTATTGCCGATGACCATCCGATAGTCTTGTTCGGTATTCGCAAATCACTTGAGCAAATTGAGTGGGTGAATGTTGTCGGCGAATTTGAAGACTCTACAGCACTGATCAACAACCTGCCGAAACTGGATGCGCATGTGTTGATTACCGATCTCTCCATGCCTGGCGATAAGTACGGCGATGGCATTACCTTAATCAAGTACATCAAGCGCCATTTCCCAAGCCTGTCGATCATTGTTCTGACTATGAACAACAACCCGGCGATTCTTAGTGCGGTATTGGATCTGGATATCGAAGGGATCGTGCTGAAACAAGGTGCACCGACCGATCTGCCGAAAGCTCTCGCCGCGCTGCAGAAAGGGAAGAAATTTACCCCAGAAAGCGTTTCTCGCCTGTTGGAAAAAATCAGTGCTGGTGGTTACGGTGACAAGCGTCTCTCGCCAAAAGAGAGTGAAGTTCTGCGCCTGTTTGCGGAAGGCTTCCTGGTGACCGAGATCGCTAAAAAGCTGAACCGCAGTATCAAAACCATCAGTAGCCAGAAGAAATCTGCGATGATGAAGCTGGGTGTCGAGAACGATATTGCTCTGCTGAATTATCTCTCTTCAGTGACCTTAAGTCCGGCAGATAAAGACTAATCATCTGTAGGCCAGATAAGACGCGTCAGCGTCGCATCTGGCATTTGCACTGAATGCCAGATGCGGCGTAAACGCCTTATCCGTCCTACGAATCCCGCGATTTCCTGACCCTCTCGGCATATACCGTTAGCGTCTGTTTTATCACATCCAGCGTTACCGGCTTCGACAGGCAGCTGTCCATACCGGACTCCAGACACCGCTGCTTCTCTTCAGCCAACGCATTAGCAGTTACTCCGATTACCGGCAACGTCAGTCCCAACTGACGAATGCGTTGCGTCAAGCGGTAACCATCCATATTTGGCATGTTGACGTCGCTAAGCACGATATCAATATGATTCTTGCTAAGTACATTAAGCGCATCGACGCCATCATTCGCGGTTTTACATTGATAGCCCAACGATCCCAACTGATCTGCCAGAAGACGCCGGTTAATCGGATGATCATCCACGACCAGAATCATCATATCGTCGTTATCGCTGACCGCTTTGTCCGTCGACGGCAGAGCGTTAGCAGGATCATCGCTCTCCATCTCGATCAAATAAATACGCGCCAACAATGCCGGTAGCTCATGCGGGGCAGCCACACTGTGTACCCACTCCCCTGGCGCTTTCTCCAGCGGAATACCAATATGGCGACGACAGAAGGTCACTACCGCTCTACCCTGCCATTTTTGGCTCACTACCTCGTCAGTGATTAACACATCTTCGGGAGTCGGTTCCTGCCCTTCGTATGTTGTGACGACGATGCCGCTGCGCTGCAAACTGGTTTCCAGGAACTGACAGAGCGACGCATTGCGGACCGCCAGCCAGCAGCGTTTACCACTCAACCCTTCCACGCCTTTTTTCTGCGGGTACTGAGCGCCGTACAACGGAATACGCACGGTAAACTGGCTGCCCATTCCCGGTTCTGAATCTACCGAGATGTCGCCGTCCATCATGCTGATCAGTTTTTCACAAATCGCCAGCCCCAGACCGGTCCCCTGGAAGTTACGCTGTACGCCCGTTCCGACCTGGAAGAAGGGATCAAACAAGCGCACCACTTCTTTCGCTGGAATACCCACGCCGGTATCGCGAACGCGGATAGAGAGATAATCGCCATCAGCGCGAACATGCAGAACTATACAGCCGGTATCGGTGAATTTTATGGCATTACTCAACAGGTTGGAGATGACCTGCTGTAAACGCATTGGGTCGCCATTTAAGGCCACTGGCACATCCGGTTCAATAAAGCAGTACAAGCCTAGCTGCTTGCGTACCACCAGCGGCAAATAGTTGGCGGTGATGTGGTTCATCACTTCACGCGGTGAAAACTCACGCGGTTCGATCTTCAACTGTTCCGATTCAATCTTCGAGAAATCGAGAATATCGCTGATAATTTTCAACAACAGGCTGGAAGAGTTGTTCATTGCCGTCACCAGACGATCGACGCCTTTCGGTAACTCTTTGGTTTGCAACAGATCCAGGTTACCGATAATGCCATACAGCGGCGTTCGCAGCTCATGACTGACGGTGGCAAGGAACATCGATTTTGACTGGCTCGCCTGTTCCGCTGCTTGTGCCATCTCCTGCAACGACTCTTCCATCTTCACGCGCGAAGAAACATCCACCAGCACACAAATGGCCACGTTTTCATTACGATAGCGCGAATGGACGAAGCTGATTTGCAGATTGGTATTGTTGCTGGTCAGGACATCAACAAAATTGACCTGCTGCCCACAGATAATTTGCGTCAGTCGTTGGCGATCCTCATGCGTAAGCATATTGAGATAGGTATGCGCCAGTTCGTTACTTAAAATATTGACGCCATCAGCGGTACGCAAAATGCAGATACCCACGGGCGCGGAGGCGACAATCTTGCGATTAAACTGCTCATGTTCTTCCAGTCGCAGGGCGTCGCTTTCCGCCGGAATGAAAATACGTCGCTCGTACATCCGCGCGAGAGTAAACAATGCAGCTCCGGCAAGCACATTCAGCAAAATTGCGTTAAGGATCAACATGCGAATGCGTTCCAGCACCTTATCAACCGGCACCGAATACACGATGCTTAGCGATGAGGGTGGCAGATTTTTCTTCAGCACCAGCTCCCGGAACCCTTCCGTATAGCCAAACCAGGAGCGTTCCTGCATCCAGCGAGGATCGCCCTTAATTTTGCTTTCTGGTCCGGTAAGCGAAATCAGGGTATGACCATTTTCATCAAGAATGGTAACCCCCATCGGCAACGTACCAGGTAAGAAAAAATTCTCCATCCGGATAGTCTGCTCGACACCCAAAAGCGCCTGCAACCGGTTCGCCAGATAAACTGGCGTCAACGCGTAAAAATACCCGACGCCAGGGCGCGGACCTTCGCTGATCCAGTAGAGGTTACTGCCACTATCATCTTGTGGTGCATTTCGATATTTATTAATGCGTTCATGCAACGCTTTCAACGCGGTATCGCGTTCCACTGGCATATCACGCAGACCGAAATTGGCCATGCAGAGGTTATCGCTGCCGATTAAAAATACCCGGTTGAGATCGTAAGCCGCAGAAAAATTATCGCGCCAGTAGCGCATAAACCACGCCAATGACTCCAGAGAACCTCGCCAGGTGTTACTCATTGCGGAACAATCGGAGTCGGCAAACAGCGGTTCAAACGCAGGCACATCCGTCTGCGTTTCTCGTCCACGCGGGGAAAGCACACCGTTTTCTGCCGATAAGCGATTTTCGGCGATGTACTTCAGCTCTTTCATCACATCAGAGGTGCGTTGAATAAAGCGCTGAGCCTGATCGGAACTCAGATTAAATTCCTGACGAATTTCCGATTCTCGCTGATGTAACGCATTAACGATGTAAAAAACGGATGAAAAAGCAATCAACAGCCAGAGCACTAACGCCAATGCTCTGAACATGTAGCGCGAGGCTTTCAGGGTTGTACGAAAAGAAGCAAGGTATTTCAAAGGGGCGAAGCTCCGCCTCAGGTGACCGATGGAGTGTGGTTAAGGTAGCGGTAAAAGCGTGTTACCGCAATGTTCTCTCTTCTCTGGAATATGATACACCGCCGAGAAATCATCACCTTAACCTCTGATAATCGTCATATACCGGACAAGACTAGTGGATTTCAGCATGCATTATATGAAGTGGATTTATCCACGCCGCTTACGCAATCAAATGATCCTGATGGCAATCCTGATGGTCATTGTCCCAACGCTTACTATTGGTTATATCGTAGAAACGGAAGGACGTTCAGCAGTCTTATCTGAAAAAGAGAAAAAACTTTCTGCCGTGGTCAACCTGCTTAATCAGGCGCTAGGCAATCGCTACGATCTCTACATCGACTTACCGCGTGAGGAGCGTATCCGCGCATTTAATGCAGAACTTGCCCCCATTACCGAAAATATCACTCACGCCTTCCCTGGCATCGGCGCTGGTTATTACAACAAAACGCTGGATGCGATAATCACCTACGCACCTTCAGCGCTATATCAGAATAATGTGGGCGTTACCATTGCCGCAGATCACCCTGGTCGCGAAGTCATGCGTACAAATACCCCTTTGGTCTATTCAGGCAGGCAGGTGCGCGGCGATATTTTGAATTCAATGATTCCCATTGAGCGTAATGGTGAAATCCTCGGCTATATCTGGGCCAATGAATTAACCGAAGATATTCGCCGTCAGGCCTGGAAAATGGATGTGAGGATTATCATTGTGCTCACCGCCGGTTTGCTGATAAGCCTGCTGTTGATTGTCCTTTTCTCCCGTCGCCTGAGCGCCAATATTGATATCATCACCGATGGCCTCTCGACTCTGGCACAAAATATTCCCACTCGATTACCACAATTGCCCGGTGAAATGGGGCAAATCAGTCAGAGTGTTAACAACCTCGCCCAGGCACTGCGTGAAACGCGGACACTCAACGATCTGATTATTGAAAACGCTGCCGATGGCGTCATTGCCATTGATCGCCAGGGTGATGTAACCACCATGAACCCGGCAGCAGAAGTCATCACTGGCTATCAACGTCATGAACTGGTAGGGCAGCCTTACTCCATGTTGTTCGACAATACTCAGTTCTACAGTCCAGTACTGGATACGCTGGAACATGGCACCGAACATGTAGCGCTGGAGATCAGTTTTCCAGGCCGTGACCGCACCATTGAACTCAGTGTCACTACCAGTCGTATTCATAACACGCATGGTGAAATGATAGGTGCTTTGGTGATTTTCTCTGATTTAACTGCCCGCAAAGAAACCCAGCGCCGCATGGCACAAGCAGAACGCCTCGCCACACTGGGTGAGCTGATGGCTGGCGTCGCGCATGAAGTGCGTAATCCGCTAACGGCTATTCGTGGTTATGTACAGATCTTGCGCCAACAAACCAGCGACCTAATACATCAGGAATATCTGTCCGTAGTACTCAAAGAAATCGATTCAATTAACAAAGTTATTCAGCAATTGCTCGAATTTTCACGTCCACGCCACAGTCAATGGCAACAAGTCAGTCTCAATGCATTGGTTGAAGAAACTCTGGTACTGGTACAAACCGCCG